>WLWD01000611.1_pt1 | contig 103728 bp, 70 predicted proteins | sample 6712731 | NCBI WGS metagenome assembly WLWD01 (sample SAMN12718690, study PRJNA576275) | sponge metagenome | isolation source: marine sponge | host: Mycale hentscheli | place: New Zealand: South Island, Marlborough, Capsize Point | collected 2014-11-01 | reverse complement strand
CACATACACAAGCTGTGAGAGCTGACTCAGCAGCTCTGGTAGAGTACAACCACTCCCTCATTCCATTGCACGGCAATATCTATGGTCAATAATTTAACAATTTACCGTGTGTTCTACGAGGTCCTTGAAGCTGACAGAAACTGGAGCAGATCTTGCGTTCTGTAAGGTGGCCGACTGTTGCCTGCCATAGACAATGACACAAACTTAAAGACAAAAGACATACCCACATAAACATGCACACGCATACCACTTGTGTATTAATATAGAATTTTATCACAATTGTTAATTTTTGTGTGAAAATGATTTATTTTTGTGTGTACTTATTTAACATTAGCCTCTTCTAATTTTTAAACACATCTATTGCCCAAACACATAATCATTTTAGTGAAATCCACTGAATGATTTGTTTACCTTCTTTCTGTGCTGACAAAGTACGCCATGTTTTCCCGGGCTCCAGGCTGGAAGTTTCCCGCCACTGCCCTGTTCATCATATCCAGGGCCTGGTTTAAGTAGAACTTTATAGATGGTTCCCGTAGCAACACTGGGTCAAGCATGCTCTTCCAACCTTTGTACCTGAAGGAGGGGGGAAAAAAAAGGGGAAAAAAATAGTGGGAGGGAAAGACCTCTAGGTACAAAAACAACAACAAAAAAACAAACAAACAAAACAAAAAACATAACTCAAGAGCAAATAATCAACAAAGAGTAAAACAAAACCAACAACCAAAACCACCAATCAATCTGGATTGCTAACTAACCAGCTTGTTACTTCATCGAAGTTAGGGCTGTTGGCCAGCCATGTTGACAGCACTTGTACCCACTTGGGGAAGAAGCTCTTCTCCAACATACTGGCATAGTGGTGAGGACCCAACATGTCCTTCCAGGTCATCACCCACTCAAATGGACCTGCACACACACACACACACACAACAAACAACAATACCAAACACACACAATTACATTTGAAGATCTAAGATAAAAACAACACTTTCTTCTCTCACCTATTTTTTGCTGATGGGGGTTGATTTGCAGTTCCATTTGTAAGCAGTAGGCTAACTTGGGAACTATCGTCCGGGCAACAAACGACTCCATCACTTGAGGAGTGAACACCTGCATCCATTGAACACACACAACATGTTCATTGCACGTGCCACTAAATGCCACTGCTGAGCTAACAAAGGCATACATTACCTGCACCCAAGGCTCCAGAATCTTGTGAGCAGACTTATCTGAAGGATGCCAGTTTGCCAGAGCAGACGCCATCTTGTATCGAATTGAAGGATAGAGAATCTCTAGTTTCTTGTCTGTACAAAATACAACAACAAAAAACCAATGACCAAGCTCAAATCCAGGGGGCTGAAAACTTCTTGCAACCACAACCACAAGAAACCACACCGACTTTTGATGACAGACCCACCCATGAGTGGCAGCCAGGGGTGTATCCACTTGTGTATCGGCATGATGTCAGTGGTCGGGTCCCAGCTCTCTTGCTCCGCCTGTATCCTTGGCAGAACCAGCTGGTCCAACACATTCTCCATCACCCAGCCTGGTAGGAGGGGTGACCACACCTCCAGCAGTTGTACCATCGGGTCACAGTTGCGAGGGGACCAGTTCAGGACCAGGGACCGCACACGAGGCATCCAAACTTCCCACACCAGTCGGTCGTACGGATCCATACTGCCATTGGGATAAATGTAACAGTTAAACAAAAGGAGGAGAAGAAGAAGAGAGAGAGATATGGTAGTAGCACGACCTCTTCACTTTATTCTCACGCACATTACCATTCATCATCCAGACAGAAAGGAATGGGAATGGCCGGCCAGAGGATATGCTCCCATTTATTGCACACTTCACATCATCTTCCAACATGTAACCATCACATTCCACATGCTCCATAAGGCATAACCAAGGAGCACGACTGTCTCCTGGTAGTCGTCTCATGCATGGGAACTTCTCTTACCACACAAAATCCGATATTTATACCTCTCATAATTTTCAGCACTCTCTCTCTCTTTCTGCTTCCTTCACATTCCTATTCTATCCTATTCTACTTCACATTCCTATTCTATCCTATTCTACTTTCACTTCTATTTCTTTTCTTTTTTTCATCTTCTCATTCTTTTTTCTTATTCTTTACTTTTCTGTCACTGATATTCCTTTAATATTTTCTGTGTTCTTTGATTCCCCTTTATTTATTTCTATCCCCATCGTTCTCTTTACAACTTTTTTTTATATTATAGCAGCTACAAGTTGCCCCACTCGCTCTCCACCAATCATACAGCCACTTAATTATTATTTCATAAATGGAGTATCTTAAACTTACTTCTCTGACGAGGGCATGGTGTGCTCTGACTCAGTCTCTCTTAACAGAGACTTCCACCGACCAAACATGTCCATGTGACTGTGAGGGAACAATAACATGTCCCATGTCTACACACACACACACACACACACACACACACACACACACACCACACACACACACACACACACACACACACACACACACAGTTTAAAATACTGTGATTGCAGGCATATACTGTATTGGTCAGCTGAGACAAGCCAATACTTAACATCAACACCAACTTTGATTCTTATCTTGAGTGCCACCATAAATATAATAAATATAGAAATAATACATACTTCCAAATGGAGAAATAGATTATATTGGTACCACCATACACTCACACCACACACACACACACCACACACATACTCACAGCGATCAGTGACTTGATGAGAGGAAAGACGACAGCTACAGCAATGGAAGACAGCCCATACGTGCGATATTCCACGGGATGCTTCTCCTGCAATTCTTGCAACTTTTCCTCGCACTCTGTCAGCGTGAGGCTTTGTTTCTCTGATAACATTCGCTCTTCAAACCTGACCAATCAGTCACAGTTGTGAATGAGGAAACGCTGGTTTTAAGTTATGGTCTTAGTTGCTTAATAAAGAAGTATATAAAAAACAACAAACTTGAACGATTCAGTCATTCTTGGCTGAAATAATTATAATAATAGCAATTTTTCTCAAAACTTAACCCGACTTTTCGACTTCATTGACCCCTGAAGAGGACTTCAGCAAGAAGTCGAAACGTCGGGTTAAGTTTTAATATAATATTGGCTGTTAGAACGAGACAGTGTGTCATTACAACTACAAACTTGTAGGTAAATTATGTTTGAAAGAAAAAAAAATGAACAAAAGTTACAACAAAACAAAACAATTAAGTGACATCAACATTTTAAGCAACAACAAATATAAGAATGCAACACAACACCGCTTGATCCATAGCAACCACAGCCAGACAGCTGCCACCACCCAATTCCTCACTCCTACCCCTCCCTTTTCAATCCCCTTAATCATACCACTACCTTATCATCCAATTCAGACTTACATATTAATGGCATCCAGAACTTGAGTAAGTTTCTGAATCTGCTGCTCCTCATCCTCTCGTTGCTTTTGGCGTTGCTCCAGCTCGTGCTGCACATTCACCACCAGGTCTCTGTTGTACTGGAGCTGTCTGTCTGTCCTGATGATGTCATCTTCAGTGTTGTCAACAAGCATCTTCACGTTATGCAGTAGCTCAGGAAGAAACAACTTCTTCTCACTACCTGGAGGCGGAGATTACAAATAAAATAAAATAATAATAATAATTATGAAGGGACTTGGTGAGACTTTTATTCAAAATCTATGACAGAGTCATGGTGCAAGTGAGAAGATATCTTCTACACAAAAAAAATGAAAAAAAAAAAGAAAAAAAAAAAAGAAAAAAAAAAAAAAAAAAAAAAAAAAAAAAAAAAAAAAAAAAAGAAAGAAAACTTACGAAAACATAATACCACCAATTAGAAAGGATTGTGATATAATATTTAATAATCCTCCAGATATGCCAGAATTGTCTTAATAAATTCACAAGGATGTCTGATGCCAATAACAAATCTTCCCTAATTTCTTATTCTTATAGATGTTCTTCCTGTGTCCCCTCTCACTTTCCCCATCTCCTAACTCCTCTCTAGCTCACTAGAAACAGCAGCTTCGTCTGGTCGAGCGTGGCGATTGTGGATCTGCTCGTAGCTGGAAAGCACGCGTTTCTGAGGACCCGTCATGTCTATCACCTTCACAGAAGCTCCACCCTTTCTAGACCCAGCCCCGGCTGATGAAGAGCTGCCCGAATGCATCTGGTATTGGGAGCTGTTTTCCTTCAACTCGTCCATAGTCTTGTAACGATACTTGAGCTTTCCGGAACTCTGAGAGACGAGAGGCAAATAAACAAACAATGAGGTCAAGATGTCTCCCATACATCTCATAAAGAGACAAGACAATCATATTTTTACCTTTCCTTTCTTCCATTGCTGCTCATCTTCAGATTCCTCTTCTTGTTCTCCTTCTTCCTCAGAGTCTGACACCGACACTATAGACTGAACACACGCAGCAAAATAAAGTGATATAATCCATTCAGTTACAAAGTTGAACAACATTGAGTTTCTCCCCACTGCTATAATTTATCCTTCTTCATACCAGTGGATGTATCATACCAAAATAATGAAATATATTTTACTTTTTCCCCTTTACAATTACATTTAGTGGAGTGCACGTGAGCATTATCAGGAAAACTTAAAACAAACTAACAAACAAATGGCAACAAAACAAGCAGCTGTCTAGTTTATGAGGACATAACCATAAATACTTTGCTGGAGCTGCATGCCCAGTCAAATTATTAACACAAATGAACAAAAAATGTAGAGTGGTAAACAAACCTCTTAAACTTGCCATTACGTGGTTAACTACTAACTGAGAGTGATCTAGATTGTTAAGCACTTAATTTTAAACATTTGCACTCTTTTTAAAAACAGGTGTCACTAGCAGAGAAATATCAAATTATAGAAGAAATCCATGAAACGATTAGCTAGCCTACCTCTCCATGCGCAGATGTTAAAATTCACAACTAACCTTCTTAATCTGCATGTGAGCCAACCCTTTACCAAATTCCTTGTGGCTGGTGGCCTTGATGGGGTTGACTATGCCCTCTCCTCCACTACCCAGCCCTTTGCCATGCTTCCAGCCCATCTTCTCAAGCATCTTTGTGCCAAAGCCGGACGAGTGTCTTTCCCATCTCCCAAAATCATTGTCCATGGGCTGAGCCTTCACTTTGCTCATTTGCTTCTTCAAACTGATCGGCTTCTTCTTGGGCTGCTTACTGGAATCTGTAAAAACAACAACAAAAAACAACAACAATAACATCATATCAGTACAGAGGAGTTGGAAAAAACGCAGAACGTCACAACAAATGGATGTGTGAACGGTCGTGGAAGTTGAAATAACACATAGTGGCTAAGCACGAAGGTCACTAAATAGAGATAATTTGCTCATTAGAGAGTTCACTATCAGAGGTTCTACTGTAACCTGTTCATAAAAACATTCATACGGTTCAACTAGCTGAGAGAGATCATGGAATGAAGAATTGCAGTCAAGATAATGGCCAACTATACCCAGACTGCCTTACCGTCAGGTTTTGCATTCTTGTTCAAATCAAACATGGACAGCTTCTTGTTCTTGTCCAGAGACGCATGAGTGAATTTCCCCACACCTGCCTTCTGGCCACCTTTCTCAAGTTTCTTTTGCTCCAACCCTTCCAGAATCCGTCGAGCCTCTTCATCCAGGTCCTAGTAACATACACACACACACACACACGTCATTGCTCTACCTCTCAACACCACCACCATACCACTTTAAATTGCTAACCTCGGTTTACAGTGTGTGCAAACCGTTTACAATGTGCATGCACCAACCCACCGTCTGAGAGGCCTTCTATCTGTGTGGATAGAAAGGCAGGTTACAAAACCTTAAAATATGTGACAGTCTATGGGAAAAGGGGGCACTTCACTCAAACAAAAAAAATTGAGTTTTTTATGCTAATAAAAAGCTACAATTTATCACAACTTAGTGCTAAAATACTGGAGGGTAAAACCTTCCCCGTGTAGAGAAACTGGCAGTTGAACTGGGCTGTATTCAACAAAGCAATTGAACTAGAAATCGAGAAAACATAAATTGAATTTCCACTTCCGGTATAATTAATGTTTCCGTATACTTAACGGCGTACTCCGCATACGCAATTAAATCGTACAGCCGCTTTTTAACGGCGACTAACGAAGTTTGCGTAGAGTTCTTTTTAGCTTTCAGAGCGTCTCACAGCCTGTCTTGTCGGAATCCTTGGCTACTCTACTCCATGTAGTGGTAAACTTTCAACCAGAGGTAAGCTGTAGATTGCATGCACTATTCTCAAAGCTATGCAGTTTTTTTAGCTGCTTGTTTGAAACTCCGCCCATTCCCCGTTTATTGTACTTCGAGAACGAGAGAGAAAAAAAAGTAGCTTGTCTTTCCACGGCACGCTTGGGGTCTTTTAAGTTGTTTCGGCATTTGAAATTTGGCATAGACTTAGAGTAAGGGTCACTAAGACTAATTCTGCAAAAAACAAAAATAGGAGAAAGAAAAATTTTTTCCTATGACTTACTTTTGGAGCCTATATCTCAATTTCAATTTTTAAGTGAAGTGCCCCCTTTTCCCATAGACTGTCACATATAGTCAAAATGCCAGTAGCCCCCAATCTAAACTCATAAATATAAGATGATTCATCACTCCAACTTTCTTTTCTCAATTCCCATTGCAAACAACCCACACCTTACCATACCTGGTTTTCATCCGAATCCTCATCTCCTGACTCTTCATTTCCAGCTGTGGAGGACCCAATAAAATTTACAGGTCGAGTATAGTCTCTTTTCCTTTAAAAAAAAAAAAAATAATAATAACAATGAATAAATAAATATATATTAGATATGAATTTAATTCAGTCTTTCTCTTATAATCAGCTATTCCAATGACAGCTACTATAATAATGCCTGTTGAGAAAGTTGTACCTGTTGCTTTCTTCATCTGAGTCGTGCTCCGCCCACATACCATAAATCATGTCCTCCTTGGTTCTCTTTCTCCTAGGCCCAAATTCACCCTCCGTCATCTGGAAAGGCTCCAGCTCTTCGTCGGAGTACGCCATGACTTACTCCACCAAAAAGAAAAGAGAAAGGTTAGGAAGACGTCAAAAATGCGTTGGAAAGCTTGTTGACGATTCCTACCTATTGTTAATCCGCGCGAAATAACAAAATGGCGAGGAGGAGGTAATGATTGTTGTTGTCTGTTAGTACAGTAGTAGTAATAGTATATATATGGATTCAATACTAATTGTAGTTATATTATTATCGCAGCTCAGGGGAACGGTATATTGAGCAGTGTTTCCCAGATTATCCTTCCTTCATCGCGCGGCTAAATGCTTCAGTTTCCCAGGTCTCTGTCAGCTCCCAGGTGTCTCACATATCCCAGGTGGCTCCTGAAAACGCTCTCAATTTCGAATCCTCTCCAGAATTTTTGAAGCAGCAGAAGCAAATCCGTGAGTGGATAAAAAGGAACATTGAGGTGGTTGTGAAGGCTTTTCCCCCTCACTCCCAGTTTTCACCCAGAAGCACAGATAGGTCTAGCAAAGACAGTTCAATATACCTAGGATGTGGAGGCAATGCTTACCTTCACTGGAAATTGTCTAAGTACTTTCAGCTGGAGGAAGATGAAGAAATGGTACAAGTCCACAAGAATTACGCAGTCACTGCCATAGAAGTTGCTCTCAGTCTGTTGCCTTCACGAATTGAAAGTGGCAGTGAGATAGCGTTCTACATAGGAAGTGCTGGTATGCAGTTAGGCTCGTGGTGATTTGACGGGACTTTACGTTGCTGTTATTATTATTGATTCATTCACAGGAGTACATTCTTTAGCAGCAGTAATATTTTGGATGGCTGGACATCTTTCCAAGACCGAAGCACAGATCTACAAAGTTCTCGATTTGCTGTCGTCTTGCTTGCATGACTCGGCTCCTGATGAGGTGCTATTTGGCAGGGCAGGCTATTTGTTCTGCCTTCTCTTTTTAAATAAAAATCTCCCAAAAGAAGTGGTGGATCGTCTCGAGTTGAAAAAGGCTGCGAGGAAAGGTTTTGAGATGCTTATTGATCACGGCAAGAAGCAGAGCAGAACAAGCAATCCAGAGAAAGGGTATGGAAGTTGAATTTTTTGTTATGCACTTTATCTCATGTTACTATCTCAGTATGATTGGAATATATACAAGTGTCCATTACCCAATTAATGGGGAAACAGAGTGGCAAGTGTGTAGATGTGTGTGTGTGTGTGTATATATATATATACAGTGCTTCCAACTTAAAGAGTGGATTTTTTGAAACTACTGTATAGACCCTCACTACAGTTATTTAACTTACACATACCTTTTCTTCATCATCCCAATAATGTTTGCAATAGTAAAACTGCCTGTTTAGAGAATGGAAAACGGAGAACAGCACTTTTCTCATTCATTCTAATACATTTTACGCCATTTTATTTGACGTCAAGATTTTGTGGTAGTTCGTCATTAAACGTAGCTAGTTAATGAGCTAAGGTCGAACGGTTATTTCCCCGAGCGGTAAGACGGGACTTTCCCTAACTGCAAGCGGCTGTATGGATTCTCATCGTTCTACTAGCAGCAGTAAACGAAGTCGAACAGAATTGTTGGCTGGTATTACTAACTTGGAGCCAAGCCTATCCAAGAGGTCATCTTTTTCAAGAGCTGAAGAAAAGCTGAAGGAGTTTAATACTCCCAGGGCTCCCAGCATTCGGTATTCTGACAACATCAGGGCGATGCAGTTGGAGTCCTACGGGTTGTGCAGCTCCTGACGGAAGCTAAAACGCTGGCCGTGATAGCTTGAAGCTCCCAGTTCCATCACCTATAACCACAACAATAAACAAATTTTTAGCTTTCTATTACAAATACTTGAGAAATTATAGCAGAATTAGCAACCTTAACCAAAAAGCTAAAAAATCCACTCTTTAAGCTGGAAGCACTGTATATATATTATAATATGTGACCGTCTATGGGAAAATCGGGCACAACGCGGCATGCGTAGACGTCGCAAAAAGATCGATTTAGTTCTTAAAATTATATTAAGTAAGCCTAACGAAGGGAACGGTTAGGTGATATATAGCGGGAATGGCTAAAGCTACGGCGATAAAACTTGGAGAGCTTAATATCTGCTTGCCGAGGAGTTCGTAAGTGCAAAAAAATTTTTTTTCGTCGGGGCCGCGTTGTGCCCGATTTTCCTGTAGACGGTCACATATATATATATATATATAGCGAGCGACACACTCTCGGGTATAACTCAATTGAGATTATATATATAAATGCATGTATTATGATCGATATGTAGGACCTCTTTTTTGCATGCACGACTAATTACTCAAGCTGGTAAAACATCTTGAAAACATAATCAAAAGGAGTAATAAACTTCACTATCATTTGGTAGTGATATTTGAGATTAGCATGCTAGCCATGGGGAAGACCTGAACGCTTCAACTTTTGTTTACTTTGTCAATCGCCTAACAACGTATACTGACCTCTGAACTACACCATTTCTCTTACAGTGTTTTTAACTGCAAGTGCACCTTGACTTCATGAGTTGCTAACTACTACAAGGGGAATGCTCTTTGACGACTTCAAAAGCAGTCTAAAACATACACTTAAGAATGCTGTTAAACACTAATCTTTAGCTTAAAAAATGAATAGAGAAGAAAGATTGTAGAATTTATACAGAGTGCAGTAGCTCATGGCGAGCTCTCACAGGCTTGATATTCGTAAATATAAGGATAAAAATTGAATGTTAATTTTGATGATGTAAATTAAATCAATAAATTGTTTGTAATGTGAATTGTTGCTCAGCTAGTTCGCACACCATGTGTGCATGCATGTGTGTATATAGTATATATTTAATATATATATATCTTTTAGTAATGTGAATTAATGCTAAAATTTATGCCGTTTTGACATTCAAGTGCGAGGTAACATCTGCTTGATGGTTAACTCTGTATTATTTTAAACACGCCATTACACGTTTCTCCTCTTAATCTATGTATGTAGAATACTGACATACTTATTTCACAGTACTGACTACTTGGGGGCTGCCCATGGGACTGCTGGGATCCTGTATGTCCTTTTGCAGTTCCCGGACTGGTGCAAAAGCCCCGCCCACAAGCCTTGGATCGCCAACACCGTGGACTACATCATGAGTCTCCAATCTGAAGACGGCAACTTCCCGGTGACCATGTCAGATGATCGGTATGACGTGTACCACTGGTGCCACGGGGCACCGGGAATCATCTACACGCTCTACCACGCCCACAAAGTCCTAGCAGAAGACAAGAGCATCCTGCGGTCCTTGGACTTGGCACTAAAGACCTCCTGGGAGAAAGGCCTGTTGAGGAAAGGGTTCGGAGTATGTCACGGGATAGCCAGTAGCGGCTACAGCTTCTTAATGATGCACCGCCACACAGGGGCCGACGAGTATTTGTACGCTGCTTACAAAATGGCGGAGGCAGTAAGGAATGAGGAGATCAGGAAGGAGGTGGCCGTGTACGTAGATCCTCAGAGGCGGAGAATCGGCATCCCAGACTGCCCCTATAGCTTGATGGAAGGACTTGGAGGTACACTCTGTTTCTATTGCGATCTCCTTCATCCAAAGACTGCAGCGTTTCCTGGGTATGATGGAGATGCTGCTACAATGTCATGAACTTGTAGGATGTTTTTATTCACACCCTTTTTAAAAAAATAAATTAAGCAACAACAACTTAAATCCTAAAATTGACACAAAAGGTGACCTAACTTCTGCAAGTATGCATAGCTATTTTAGGGGACAATGTAATTGATCAGTGATAAAGGAAACAAGATGGAAATACCCAACTAAAACAACAACATGATGTACATGCTGGGAAAGTGCTTGGAAAAGTTGTGAGATAATCTGCAGTGGGAAGTGCCTCTTGCTTGGGCACGCTGAGGCTGTACACTATAATAATAACCTGTTCATTAGCTAAACATTTAGTTGTTTTATAATGGTTGGTAATTATCAAGTACAACTTGCATGTTTATAAATAATAGATGTCAAAGAAAGCAACAACAGTGAAAATTGCTAGGACATTGTACCTTAATTAGAATGAAAAATAAAACTAGAAAGTTATTAATCATCTCCAGTCAAGTCTATGACATCATTTTCAGCATTTTCTGTATAACAAACAAACAAAGTCAACACATGTATACTAATTATAAGGATTGGCAAACATACTTGCTAATTATAAGGATTGGCAAACATTATACTTGCTTCAACCAACAGATAACTATCCAGAATTTACATGAAGCTTCAATTTAAAGCCTAAGCAGTCTGTCATAGGATTGAGAAGGCAGCTAGTATACACTATTAAAGTGACTACTATGGTTATCAAAATGGTGGTAGATGTAACTTGTTGCCTTTGTCTCCACTTACTTGCCACTGGAGCCCAGGTTCCATCATCTTTGAGCTCAACTTCATTAGCATCAGTTTCTTGTACTAACTTCATTAGAGCTCTATTGAAAATAAATAATAAATTGCAACATGATACAAGTACAATACAGCAACACCATCAAGCTTAGAAACTCTTTGAAGATGGGACACTTTGTAGACTGAAAATGGGACACTTTGTAGACTGAAAATATATACCCATTGCCAAGTAATACAACCTTTAGTAACCTAGCCATTTAGACAGTAGTTTTATAGCACGACATCAATTATAAGTAGTAACTTCCTTAGATGTATTCTCTCTCTTTTATAGGCTTTAAAAACAACAACAACAACAAAAAACAAAACCAAACAATAAAAAAACAAAAAAACAATGTTAGGCTGTCACCGGGAATCAAACCCAGGACTATTTGCTTAATGCACAAGCACCTTGCCACTGAGCTATGGCAATCAGTCAGCAAACACTCCAACTCTGTATTTAACGTGGAATTTTTTTTACCCTGCTAATCACTTGACAATTATTTTCTCAGTCTTCTTTTACTCATTAAGAAAAAAAAAAAAAAAAAAAAAAAAAAAAGCCTGTGAAAGAGAGAAAACATCTAATGAGTAAAAGAAGGCTGAGAGAGAATTGTGGAATACCTTTCCCTATTATAGTGGTTACATTGTATTAAAAAGTATCCTTACTGTGTGTTCATAATTATATTTCATAAATCGGCTACTGAAAGACAAAACAATGAGCTGATTACAAAACTACACAAACTCTGTGGTAAACAGAAAGCAAAAATGCCGGAAACAATTATGGATAAATTGTTTGGTTTAAAAAAATTACAACACGGGGAAAACAAACAAACAAATAAACAACAACAACAGTCAGCACCATGTAAATAAACCATTGAGGTTTGCACAAACTATAACGGGAAACTTCTTTGCTTGCTGTTTATATAATTCATAGGGTAAGTTGAAGTTCAATGTAGTAGGACCCAACTCTCTCTAGTAAAATGATTGTGTCAGACGGAGGTGATACTGCTATGCCATATCATAGGCACCGACACTGGATCTGAGATATTCTATTTTGGCCACCAATAACTATTCTATAGTTAATTTAGTGGAAGCTCAAGTGTCTTTAGCATAGCTTAGAGGTGGAGACATATTTGCCTGTCAATGGCATGCCAAAACAGAAATAAAGTCGTCTTTCCAGTGATGCTGCAGCATCCAGGTCTAGAGAAGAGAGTATAGCTTCAGAGCTTATGTCAAAGATAGTTCTTTTTTTTTTTTTTTTTTTTTACTGCAGCTCTCAGACTCCAGCTAGGCCAGCCAGCCAGCCGGCCTGGGAGACTCTGGGGAAGCTAACACAGCAATAGCATGTGCAAAATAGAGCACACTCTAGTTTTTAGTGTATTAGTATGATCTGTGAATGTGTGTGAAAGTGTTGGTAAAAAAGCAGTCAATTTCAAACTCTATAGTGCACGCAACACGTAGAGACAAAATAAAATAGCGCCGCCACCAGAGTTCAGAATGTGAAACAGAAGATTCTCAGCGATCTAACCGAGTTCCTTCAAACCCTCGACCCAAGCTAGAGTTTTAATTCTAAGCAGAGAGGAGTAGGTATCTTACAAGATGTCAAATAATGCTTGTACAATCTGAACTGAACTTTAGGGTTGGCCAATATATATAAAACCAACCAGGAATTGTGTGTGATGAGAGCATACAAGGGTGGTGAATTAAGAGTACATGGGAAGTAGCAATGGGAGTGAATAGGGTGAAATGTGAGATGCATGAATAGTGAATGGCAAGGTAGGCTAATTATAGTTAATAATCTAATATGTTCCCTGGGAAGGTTTAGTCATTGTTCTCTGTAGTGAGCATGTGGGGGAAGGGTATTTCACTATATGCCATGTATGTTCACAAATACCACTGGCTCAGAGTGTATACTTCCATGGACTCTGTGATGTTAAACTATTAGCTGTGAGTAAATGCGTCAGAATTATTTCACCAATATTGCCCCTGTAATCTTGTATAAGCAAAACACAAACTATTCAGGTATTTTGTGGATGCATTTCTCTGGCTGGGAGGTGTCAACTCTCACTTGTCAATGTAGAGGTGTTGCAGGTGAGCCATTTTCTCGCAGATGGGGCAGGTCCAGGTTTTGTCCAATGGCACGGGCTTATTAACCGGGCTTCTTTGCTGCTTCATTCTATTTCTGAGTCTGCAACCACAGGAAACATAATAATAATAATAATAATAAAATAATAATAATAAATAATAATAACAATAACGATGATGATAATAATAATAATAATAATAATAATAATAATAGCTTTCTTTCTCTCTCTCTCCCTCTTACAGATATTATTCAACAATACAAAATGAGACAAAATATATCCTTTGAAACCATTCAGCACCAGTATGGAATTTCAGAGGAATTACAGTAATTAGGAGAGTAAAAGTAAAGAAGTGCATTAGTAATTTTTTTTTACTGAATTCATAACAACAACAAAGCAACTATTCTGGCCATTTCAAAGCTCCATACATACTACTGATATTTGACTAGGTCTTGCATGAACTAAGCTAAAATAAATTATGTAACAATATGTAAGTTTTATGTAACCTAACTAGGCAGGCTCCACTTGATATTTGAGAAACCACATAATGGAGAAAAGAACTCTCAGATTTAGATTATGCCACACTGCCACCTCACCTTTTGACAGCAGTACTTGTATTTCACAAAATTCTCTCAATTTTTAAAAATTCTTTTCTAATTTTCCAGCTAGAATGGGGGGAGAGAACCTCTACAGGTACACCCACCATCTTTTTACTAAACCAGCTGGTCAATATCTTTACCACCACATCAATAACCAGCTAATTTTAAAAAAAAAACTAAAATGTTTTCAAACTACATTATTGCCAAGCATCAGTCAATCCACTTGCTAATAAGTGGCTAGTAATTAAATAATACACATCCTGGCACCCATGTACTAATATAGTCTACTGAACTACCACTTTCACTAGAGATGCTCCATTATCAAATAATAAAACCAAGTGCATGGAGTAAAGTCAATTAGCTTCAAGTCATGTGCCACACATGTGACCAGACCAAGATGAAGGGGAAAAGAAAGCATGGACACCAAAGTTGACATATTCACCACCAGACCAGTAGACTCACCAATGTGATTAGTAATACTTCAATCCTACGATTTTCACAAACATTGACTATACAATAGACCCCTCAGTACACAATAGGTATTCACCCCACCCATGGTCATCAGTAAGCTGAAAGATAACTGTGCACTAACAATTAGTAAACCACACCATAACAAACTCCGCAGGGACAATCGTTACACCCAATCAAGTAACACTTCCCGCATCTGATGAGCAACAGCTTTCATAAGCTGCTCGTGTGGTATCAGAATCAGAATATCAAAAACAACAACAACAACAACAACAACAACAACAAAATACCGGAGACAGAAATCATGTGTTAATATACAAACTCACATGAGCTTCCGGTGGAAACTGATGTAGTTCTCTGCATCGAAACACTGAAGGTGCTTGCAGGATCTTCCCCTAAAGATTTGCACAAACACAGAGTCAATGGCATTATTTATTTATGAGCACCAGCTCAGATATTGAGACAACATTGTTGGAAGATGAGGCCACAAACACTCGCTGGCTGGCAGTGCTCCTGAGCCAGGTCTAAGATGGAAGCCCCACTCAAAAATTTCCCCTGACCAATAACCAAACAAACAGATCAGGCTGGGGTTAGTTCTAGAAACTGAAAAAAAAGAAGCGATAATAATGGACTGCCGAGCAGATGTGCTGCTTGCGACGCTGTTGTCATAGCAATACGGCTCGTGACCACCAACCTCGAACTTTGGACCAGAACCACATGCCGCGGACCAACTTTGACCCACAAGACAACCTTAGAACCTCAACGGGTGACCAGAAGATAGTTATGGTTTTCTACTAGGGTACGCAAGGCAATTAAAAGCAGACTGGAGGAAATAGAGACCTTTTCAATCTCACTGAGCACATTGAGTAATAAGTAGTGTGTACAAGAAGCAGTTTCCTCAGACACTCTGGATGATATCCCCTTCATGGCTTCCACTTCCAGTGTAGGAAATACCTCAACTATTTGGCCATTAAAGGCCCAAATAATTTCCCCTAAGCTCGTAATCCCCCAGAGAAATCCCTGTTGTGAGTTCAATTTACTCTCACCAAAACATAATTAGCAGCCATACCGACAAGTCCGATCATAAATAGAAATTATTATTATGTATAATAATAATAAAGTATTCATATTTATTTGTACATGCTCATTCCTTCGAAAACTTATTACTCTACACTCATGTGAGACACTTACCTTGAGGGATATTTCATTCTTTGTTGGCCAAGCTAAACAGAGGGGAGTTTGTGTGTGTGTGTGTGTGTGTGTGTGTGTGTGTGAGAGAGAGAGAGAGAGAGTTTGTGTTAGGATGGAGAGGGAGAATAAAATCTAGCATAAACATTAATTGGAACCTCTTCACACTTGCTCCACCATTTTTTTTGTTCCCCAACTCCTTCCAATGGCCTTTATAAAAGAATAATATGAGATAATGAGTTTTGGGGCCCACAAGCTAACTCCAAACTTCCTCAGTTCCTGGAGTTCTGGTTTCATGGAATTTTGTACTTATGGAACAACTTTCACAAACACTTCTCAGGAGTTACAGCCTCATGAGGCAACCATGACATAGCCATAGCAACTGTTACACAATTGATAAAAAAAAAATGTCTTAAGGAAGTCCCCACATTTGATGATAAAACACATCTAGCAACTCACCAATCTAATCAAAGTCAAACATTCACACACACACACACACAAACTAGCACAGTACATTCTCATCTATCAATGATGTGCTGCCCTTCACCAAGTTCAGAGAAGGTAGAAACCCTCTATAAACTACACATTAAACTTACTGGACAAATAAGAGATACACGCACACGTGAAGCCTTCACGTCTCCTCCTCCTGGCATACACACAAACAGTTATCATAAAAGCAAACCAACACAACATTATATAATAACGACAATATTTCAAATGAGGCTTGCCTGTAAGGTGCATTCTTTAATAGGCTAGCAAGCACAATTAGATTACGTCTAATAAAAGTACCTGGTGTAAGGGGCGTGGTGAGCTCATAGAGGTAATCTCTCTGGTTCCTCACCAACTTCTCTAACACCTCTGATATATCCACATCGTGGGGACCTCCCCCACGACAAACAGGCACGAACCCATTTTTGTTCATTGCTGCTATTTTAGACAGAAGGATACTAGTGGTGGTTTTTTCTTTTCCATTTCTCAGACAATCCTTGTCAACAACCATCCCAAGAAAAGATGGACCCGGACCGAAGTGGTTACTTCCGTATTGTAAGAGTCTCTGGTGTCCATTAATACCATGCTCGTTAAACTGACTCAAACTAAGGCCTTGGTGGCCATTTCTTCGTCTGTACAAGTGCTCAGAAGAAGTGAGCGGAGAATCTGAACCCCTCGTCGAGTCTACTACAGCCGGTCGCGAGCTCAGATTGGACGGGAGGTTGGAAATGTGAGCTGGTGGCATTGGCTTTGAAGGAGCAGGTGGCTGTTTGGAGGAAGGTGGAGTAATGAAGGAAAGGGGAAGGCCATTTAAGGGAGAAGATGTGCTAGTTCCTCCTACTCGGCTAGTGGAAACTGGAATTACATTATACCCAGACACATTCATCAGTCTCGGGGCTGCCATTGCAGAAGGTTTTGCCGAAACATCACCTGACAAAGGCCTGGGACTGGAATTCGATCTGGAATGATCAGAATTGGAACCAAACTTGGACAGAGGGGAGTAGCGTCCCAAATGTGACAGCGATATTTGGGCAGGATTTCGAGGCCGTTGGTTGCTCCACGAAAGGAACTGCACGAGACCTTCTCCATCCATTAAACTGACCAGAGTGCCGATCAACCCGACCAAGCTACTGTTCCCACCTATCACTTTGACGGCATCTGAGATCTTGGGCGTGACAGGCACCAGAGCATCATGGGGGATGGTGATGTAAGAGGGGTTTTCCTTGATGTGAACCATGGCCGTTTTTCCTTCCACCTTCCTAACCACACCCACTCGGTCCTTGAGAAGGATGTCGGCACAGCCTGGTTTCAGCTGTACCTCCACGTCCACCAGATAACAGGGAGAAAACGAAGGTGTGGCCACCGGCTGCGTCCGCGGGGAGTCGGTAGAGGTGGAAGTGGATTCGGCGGAAGCGAGGATGGGCATGATGCGAGGAGGCTTGAGAGTAATGGGACTGGACGCAGAGGAAGAAGACGGCGCTGTCGCCGGTATGCCAGTGGTACTAGATACAAGGTCAGAGGCCAGGGGCACGCCCAACACAGGCCTGTGAAATATAATAATGATGATAAATAAATATCAAAAATTCATACTTTTTAGTTACTTATCAAAATATTGTTTTCAAATAGTTTTCAAATCATAAATTTGTCTTATATTTGAGGATTCCATTTAATGAAAAAGAAAAGGCAATTCTATAAATTACTGGTTATAGGATGGTCAAGTATAACTCACTGTTATTATCTACACATGCTGGAAACACAAGACTTAAAAAACTGTATCAGTGCAGGCTTGGTACTTAGAGAAAACAATGAGGCATGAATGGAAATTGACAGTTTTCTCCTCTTTATAGATGGGAATCTCTTACTTCACATCCTCAATGGGATAACTGTCCCTTTGTTTGCTCCATGCACCATCATAATCCCATCAGAGAAAAGCAGATAGATAAACACATTATATACACATGGGCACACAGGCCTCAACACAAGTATCTACTTACTGCACAAGTATAGAATATGACATTACCACAACCCAGTAACTAAAAAAAAAAAAAAAAAAAAAAAAAAAAAAATTTTATTATCAACAAAGTTAATGCCCAGTCACATCCTACTGAAAAACCAAAAGGACATGAAAAAAAATACAATTTAATTTAATTTGGTTAAAATTAGAACCAGTGCTAATGGTATTAGTTGCCAAACAAGATATAACATTTGACAAGGAAGGTATTGATTAGATAGTAAGGACAAGGTAAGGAGGGAGGGGATAGAGGGTGTGCAGAAGTGGGACCAAGGGTTTAGTGGTAAAGACAGTACATGTGTTGTGGTTAGCCCAGCTGTGTTTCAACCAAATTAAAACCAAACTAAATCATAATTTAGCTCTCCATTAATTCCGTGAACCACACCCCAGGGGGTCATCACACAGGAGGAGGTCACCTTACTGCTCTTCTGAGCTGACTATTTTCTCTTCCAAAAGTACACACACTGGTTCTAGTTTCAGTTAATACCTGTGTAAAGCTACTAAAATGGCGAAACATTAAATTGGCAGGACATCTTACTACAGAGAATACTGTAGCTTATAATAAAAAATAGCCAAGGGGGACATTTACCACTTCATATTATTATTTTAATAATCAGATTACCAACCAGGAACAAATCTAGTGAGAATAAACATGCCAGACTTCCTATTGACGTACCTGGAACTAGCAATCATGGGGACACGATTACCAGGTAAATCTCGGTGTCCACTCGCACCTCTTGTTTTTAAGTCGCCGTTGTCAGCGTTAGATTGGATTACTCTCGATCTAAACAATTCTTGAGGATGGATACCTGATTCTCCCTGAGCACGACGTACAATAGTTTCTAAGGCAGATTTATATATTTTAGATGTAGAATTTGAAAAAGACGGAGCTGATTGCCCTTGTTCTTCCATTATTATTACTTTTTATTAGTGCTGATTCAGCTCAAACTTAGACACACCCACGCTAATTTGGGGGCCTCCCTCCCGCCCACCTCTTGTGCTTTAACGCGCCACCGCCGTGGGAGTCCCCGCGTTGTTGCAGAGAGGATAAAATTTGCGAGTGAATAATTTCCACTGATAATATGGTTGATTTTTCAGACTGCTTACACTAATATAATACAATTATATTAATTATCAATATTTAAGCTTATTTTCTTCATGTGAAAAGGAAAAAGCCTGAGATTCCTGAAGTTCAGAGTATCTGTCTATCTATAGCTACTATAGACCCAACTACATGGCTCTAGTGAAGTGACTGAAGAAAATTCACAACCAGTCTAACTCAACCATTTGAGAAAGCGAAACAGGCTAGGGGTCACAGGACATTGTACCTATACGTCTTGTTTAAAATCAACATCCAGTCTACAAACAACCACCACACTTTCCATTCTAGTAAATTTCCAATGTACCTACATATTAGTGGTACCACACCCCTATATTACATCTCTCTGAGCAAACAAAATATACCATTTGGAGAAAGAAGAAAAATAAAAAAGAGACAGTTTATTATATAAGGTGAATGAGTAATGATGATAATGATATGAACAAACAATCACCAGTTCACAAAGTGATTCTTGATAGATGGCAGTCAGTCTTCAATATCAATACTGTCTCCAATATCAATACTTTCTCCAATATCCTGAAGACAACAAAATACAACCAGTGTCACTAACTACTAAAAGGTAGATTCAATCCTGCCTAAGGGTTGTCCAGTCACATGGAACCATAGAAAATTCCATGGTATGTCCCATCAAAAATTTAAAAGCAAAATCTCTATTGAGTGTACTTTATGCTAGCAGGCCCCCACTGTTTCATAAATACATGACATCACTGGGCTTGGTAATATGATAAAAAATGCTATTAATAATATTTAAACAATTACAGATTGAATAAGGTAAAACCATCGAACTGACAAGAGTTTGGAACCAGAGCTGTCACTTCACAAATAAGACAGTGTTTTTCTTAATAGCCAATAAGCAATACATTTTCTATTGGAGGGGCCAAGCGGAAAGTTCACTACATAGAGGTAATTCACTTGTTAAAGAGCTCACTATAAGAGGTTCTGCCGTAGCTAAAGAGAATCAACAAGGCTGCATTTACATGCACTTTCACTTAACAGGCCACACATTTATGGTAGTAAGTACCAACAACTACATAGTCACAAAGAAGTACCTGTGGTGATGCTATAGAGCTCATGCACACAGCAGTACTTTATATAATTATTATCATTAGCCGAATGAATGCTACCATTACTGTTCTAACTTACCATAGTTGTTGCCACAGGGAGAAGAGCGTAGTTGCTGCCATCAACTGCAAACCACAAATATTAAAAACCAAATCACAGCATGCATTATACCACAAAGCATTGATGCAGTGGGCAGAAATCTTGAGCCCACTGCCATATTCATACAATACATTTGAGTTTCAGCTCATTGTGTCATCTACTGCAAAATATTAGCAGAGCACAACAGAACAAGATCAATCATTGCTGAATTACTCATTAGTTGAAATGATATTTATATATAGCAATAATAATCAATCAATGAAAAAAAAAAAGGAAAAAAAAAGAGGGGGCGGGTCATCGTGTTCTGTTGGCTCCGATTCAATCATTACTTCTACCAACTCACAATTAAAGGAGGGTATATGCCGCAAGCCATCTAAACTCAAGAGATTACTGAAACCTGAATGAAGCGCATTAGTATTAGATGAAGCTAGCACAGTTTGAACCGCATCTGAGTGAGACAAGTAGGGCAAAATGCATGTGGGTGTGCTAAAGTGGGGCAAAGCAGGGGCATACTCGGTGATGACGGGCACCGGGTGAGAACGGGTGCCGGCTACGGGGGCCAACCTCGACCTGCTAGAGGAATGGTCTGCATTATCATCATCAGCTGAAGATGAGCACCTGCGTTTGACGCTGCCGCCATAGTCCCCGCACGAGTCAGTTCCCACCACACTGCCACCACCACCGATACCACGACCACCACCACCATCGGTACCACTGTTGCTAGTCACTTCACTGGCAACACTGCTGGAGGCATCAAAATTGAGAGGCAGAAAGCTCTGGAAAGGGAGGGTCGTGGTGATAGCAGAAGCAGAGGAATGTGGCGCGGAGGCGGAGCCCAGTGTGAATGGCAGGAGTTCTGAGGAAGATAAAGCGGTCAGACAAGAGGGAGAAGTGGAGGACAGGGAAGAGGAGGAAGAAGAAGAAAGTTGGAAGGAGGATGATGAATCTGAGGAGACTGGCTGGTCTGGTTGTGAGGCTGATGGAGCTGAAGAGTGAAGAAGTGAAGAGATGTTGGTGATGACTGAAACAGGGGTGGAGGAGTGCTGGACTGAGGTAGTGGGAACAGATATCTCTTCATCCTCCTCCTCATCAGAATCTTCGGTAAGGTCAATAACTATAGGATCTGACAGAGTTCCTTCACCAGATGACCCTAGAGCACAAAGTAACCAATGAAGTGTACACCAATGGTTTCTGTCAATGGTACAGCTGGTAAACAATGGAGTAACAAAAACATATCGTAGATAAAGACCCAGTTGCTGAAGGGGAAAAAGTTCAGGTATATAAGTTAAAAGGTCCAAATAAGCTTTGTCATGATTAACTTCTAGCACCATACCCATTTTGTATTTTACCATATGAAAAAAAAAATTCCCCCGTCTTTAAGTACAAATCAGTTTTTACATATTTATAAAGCAACAAGCCAATGACCCGTATAAATGTGAGAATAATTTCTCTGTTGTGTAATCCCACTTGCTACTATGTAATGTATTACATACTATTACTATCAATACTACAGCTGTCGTTTACTAATTATCACTCTTTATATTTATTTAAAACTACAACTAATAAAAACAAATTCACCTTTACCAAAATCCAGGGATGTGGTGGGTGGACTGTCTTCCACTGTAAGACGCACATATTTCTTCTCTGGAGTAGATATGTAATTTGTACCTAAAGAAAGAGAAATAGTGCAGCATTCTATACAAGTCTGTGAGGGGTATCACTCGGGCGGGATGTGAAGCTGTAAGAATGATATAACAGTGAGAAAATGGGAGTTCTTCAATTAAAGCTAATGGAAATCAAGGAGTGCTCATTTAGTTTCACGGTAAAGGGTAAGGTGTCAAAAATTTAACTTTTTTAAATCGCCCTCTAGATACAACTCAACTTACGCTGATTAGATGATATTGGGTACCAGGTACCATCAGCAAGGAAGCCAATGTCATTGGAAGAAGAATCAGCACAGATTTCTTTGAACAGTCTAAAAATCAACAACAAAAAAACCAACAAAAACAAACAAAACCAACAATAACAACAAAACGCTTCTATGAAGAATTGAACCTCACTGTATCGCACGCACTCTCTGTTCAAGTGCACATTACACTCTAACCAAAACTCTTTGTCAAACTTAAAAGAGTAAATACATGTGTATTCTAATTCAGTAGCAGGAAGTTATTCCTCGAAATAGTACGGATTTCTACGAACACTGCTAATTCATTTGCTATTTCACACATTTCCTGAGACGGTCTTTACATGTACTTACCCGTCAATTTCAAGGGATTCCAGAGGTGCAGGATTATCACAAACTGGACACATCCACCTAGGTTTCCTACATGGGAAAAAAAGAAGAAGAAGAAAAAAAAATCATAATCATAACAATAATAATAAAGTAATGATAAAATAAAAATAATGGCATTAGTGCTCCTACTCAAGTACGTAGTTGCGACTCCAATGTAGAATGGGTAAAGGGTCACATACTGACAGAAAGTTCAGTGATAATATCTAACCTTTTTCTTTTAATTATAACCAAGCTGGCTTACTATCAGTTTATGCACAAGTGCCTCTAGTAGTTAACATTGAGGTATGGTATGCTTTTCTTTTTAGTAGCCCTAGTGCAGTTTAAAACAGTTTTTAATCTATGGTTACACATGTCACACACTGTGGACTTAGGATATAATATCACCCAAGAGCAGCTCAAATGGCTGTATGACACTGAAACCCTTTACCATACAACTAGTAAGAGTTTACTTGAAACCGTCAGATATATCTAAGGATTCAAAAAGCTACTCGTACCTGTAGTTGTGACATTGAATAACTCTAACAACAACAAAAAATATCACAAAACGTGGCTAGGGTTGAGTACTAGAGAAAAGATAGCCATCAAATAGTGCCAGGTGGGCATAACTAAAAGAAAAATTGCCTTGCACACGCATACATGTTAGTGTATAATAAATCACTATCAATACTGCTGGTATTGAATTCATGATTGCCCACCCTTTACCTAATCTACCATCACCATCATCTTACCTTTCATTCATTTGTAAATATATGCTAGCATCAAAACACTGCAAATGAGTACACACGCGTGCCCTGGAATAGAACAGCACGAAAATAAACAATGTCACACTTTACCATATTCAACTGTCTATGCACACCACAATGCCATCTCCCAACCACCATACCTGCATGGGTGAGACATCCTCAGCTTCCCCAACTGCAGGAATCAATATAGAGAAAACAAAACAAACACATGATAATATCAATGGCAACAGAGTATATGACCACCACAATGTTATATAACAAAGAGACCAACATATGACACATTCTAGACACGCTCACTGACTCACTGGACAAAGTATGGACACTCTAAGAGACGTAGCAGAAATTTCAGAGTCTCTGTCAATGGCCAGCTTTTCTCTAACTGAAATACCAAGTCACAAGCAAAGTAAATGTCATATGCAGTCCCTAACCCTTTCTTCCCACAGTCAATCTTTATACCTAATGCTCGGGAGATGTCAGGACTGCGTACTCCCTTCTGCTTCAACTTCTGAAGCAGGTCAGATGAAGACAGGCTCTGTACTAAATCCACACAAACACAGAAACCCTACACAAAAACAAACAACAACAACAGCATGACAGTCTAAAAAATTAATGATGGTGAAGTTTGCCTCCTTAAAGAGGAGAGGGAAAAGTGCACACTTAAGCATATTTTCTTGTAAGCTTCATGATTCAATAAGGAAGGCAATTATTAAAATGGGAGAATATCTCTGTTAAAAGTTTGATTGAATATTCCTCACTTGTGGGTAGAGGATGTCATTAGCCCAGTAAAAAGTGATGTCGTTGGTTTTAGTGACGGACAGCTTGACCGAATCCGTGATGTTCACAGGTGCTCCTAACCTCTTGTACTCAGATCTCACTGACATCTGGGGGCTGTAGCCCTGGAACATGGAAAGTAATAAGATTATAGACTATCTCACGTGTCAACAAACACACACAGACACAGCCACCAGGCAATTAAGATCCCACGGATCCTCATCTTAACCGCATCACTGGTGCATTAGCGGATGTAGCAGGAACTTGCAAACAAGGTAAGAATTTCACAACACATCGCTACTATGGGAACCAACTGCCTGTCGCATGTGCACTGTAACACATATTACCTTGCCAGTAGGAGAGAGAGAGAGAACAACACATGTCCCGCTAAATGCTAATTTGTTTGTAACAGACAAGGACAAGATTGGACCTCTACTGTATTATAATGAAGCATGGGAGTCCAGACTTACTGGCAGAGAACAGAAGGTTCCATTAACTTTCACGTAGCATTGCTTGGGGTAGAAGTCCTCCTGTTCACAGCTCGACTCTTTCCTTGCGAGTCTACAGCACAAAATATTAATTAGTCAGCACTGCTCTTCGTGTGAAAGGTAATAAACATGATTCAGTGTCAGACCTATGTAATGCCACTATTAAACAATTTGTCTGCACACACACACACACCATGGTAACCAAGGGAAGCAGCAGCACACCACTCATTGCACGAATGGAATTTTGCTGACAAGACTTAACCTTTGACCCTATAGGAATGTGCTCACCTCAGCAAAAGCTGGACTCCATATTTCTTTTGTGAACCACTGGACAAAAAACAACAACCACGAACCAACAAAGAATAAAATACATTAATCAGGAAACAGCCCATATAATTAATCAAGTTTGGGCATTCTTATGAACTACTCACCCAGATGAGGAAATGGCCTGGACTTGATAAGGTGTGAGATGAAACTGGAGCATCATGCTGTTGCCATTGGAGGTCACTCTAGTCGATACTGAATAAGTTGGGACAAAAAAAAAAAAAACCGAATTGAGATAAATATTTTGTATTTCTATTCTGCATTTATCCATATACTGCCCATGCTCAGTACCAGTACCACCCCCACCCCCTCCTCTCCCTCCCACCTTCCTTACCTAATGCAGTGGGTCTTATGATGCACTCAATGTTCTCATAGAATGGGTGGGGCTTGAATTTTACATCTGGGTGAACAATGTAAGATCGTGTGTCTTTCACCACAAATGAAGAGCTGCCTGGTTTAGAGTCGGGGTAGTGGGATCGAGATGACCCGGAGCTGTAGTCGCCCGTCTTGATGGACTTGCGGGGCAAGGCATGCGTCCTCTCGTAAATTCTAATTATCTCACTCATGAGTTTGGGGCTTCCATGTTCAAGGAGGGAAAGAGCTCTGGAAAAAAGCTCTGGTTTCTTCCCTTTTTGGGTCACCCCCATGCTCTTCAGTAGCTCTTTTAATTCAGTCACTCTAAACCTGTTCAAGTATCGCTGCAAAAAAATAAAAAATAAAAATAAAATAAATAAATAAATAAAAACAACAAAACAAACAAACAAATAATAATAATGAAGCACCAAAGGTGCGAACCCTCAGCCTTACTATACAGTAGCTCTAGCTATTACAAAGACCCAAATAATGATATATTTGGTGTAAATCAATATGCTGATATGTACATAGCTCTTCAATGAAACAGTAGACGTACTTGCTGTCTTCATAAGAAAAGATGCAAGAGACACTCACCTACCAGGTAGTTTCGACAACAAACTCCAACCGCTAAATCACTGAGACTATAAAGCAAAACTACCATGGGCAGGGGCATGACATTATTTGCTCATGCTCACATGAGTAAGGCGTGACAATAGGAGTCACTTACGATTGTATGGCCTAAATTTAACTAGCTCTTTATGAAAAAAAGAAAAGTCAAAATGAAAAAATTCTGGCACATTAAAGGGACTTAAAATGTCCAGTGCAACATTTTAATGCTTGTTTCAATCTTCAGGAGGCTTCCATTTTCGAGATCCGCTGTTTGTGGTGCAACAGAATGACTGACTGACAGACAAACTGAGTACTGTAACCCTCTCATGAGGGTTAATAATAATAACATCTTGAGATCATTTTGTTGAGTAACTGAAGTACTCTGTGAGTCCCTACCTTCTAACACATCAGCATTAAACTAGTGATGTGCTTGAGCACAAATGGCGAGCGAGCCTAAAGACTATACTATTTTATATGAATGATTTTGACTTCTAACACTGAGGGATTTCAGTGCCATAGTAACAACTCTCTGCAACTGCTTAGAAAGAAAACAACAACAACAAAACAATACACGTTATTTAAAAGTTTTCTTTGTGATATTCTTTAGCTAAGTAGTGGTTGTAACACACAATGCTTTGACACAACTGGGCATGCACCTACACAGACTTACCTTCGCAGTAGTCTAGTGGACAATGTATTTTCAAGTAAATACTGTTGCGCACGCTTATAACCATGACAAAGAGCGCATTGACTTACCACCGCCACTAACTCGAATAGAAATGGAAGTCCCTTAAGTTTTCAAGTTTTAACTGCACCCGCAAAAGAATTCAAAACGGTAAACAATTCAATTTCTAGGGTGATACGGGTACTGATCGCTAAACAAGAGGATTCTGTTTAGTGCAATTTGGGACGGGGTCGACCACATAACCAACACAAAAACGCGAGGGTCAAAGTACAAAATGACATACGTACGTCCAAACATATATACAAATAAATATATAAACATCCCCGATTTTTTCATTTTTACCCCTGCAAGTGTCTCGCTCGCTACGCTCGCTCGCCAATTAATGTTGCCATAACAATAATGTATCACTGATGACCAATAGCCCAACATTTTTACTTTCCCAGAGATAAGGTAGTAATTAGAACACCAAATATAAAATACGAGTCCATCACTCCCACCCTGTGCGTGACTGTCCAGCTTTGCCAAGTCAGTTGTATTTTTTTTCCTTTCCTTTCTTTGGTACAATGGAACAATTGACAGCACTACTACGATAATGTCCTCTCCCCTCTCCCCAATATGTAAAATAATTCCATTAGAATACCATTATGTTGCTTAATCCCTAATGAATACCAGTGAATCACGTGCATTTAATAGCAGGTGCCTTTCCTTAAAAATATGGAGGTGACAGATACATGTCAGGGGGCTGGGTGGGAGTGATTTTAATGCAATACATAGTTAACCCTCGTATACGCGAGAGGGTTACAGTACTCAGTTTGTGTGTCAGTCATTCTGTCACACAACAACAACAAAAAAAAAAGGATCTCGAAGATGGCAGCCTCCCGAAGATTGAAACAGGCATTAAAATGTTGCACTGGACATTTTGTGTCCCTTTAATGTGCCAGAATTTTTCGTTTAGGAAACAAACAAACAAACAAAAAAAACAACTAGTCATTGTTAGGCCGTATGATAGTAAGCAATTGTTGCTAATGCCCCCTTTTGTCATGCATCATGCACGTGAGCAAATAATTTCTTTGCTGCCTGCAGTAGTTATGCATTACACTATATTCTCAGTGGTTTACCGCAGTGCTTGGAGTTTCCCACTGAAACTACTGGTGAGGTGAGTGTCACTTGTATGTTAAGCTTCTCTGGAGACAGCATTAATGTCATCGTTTCATTGCACGAGTTGCATATCAACTTTCTCTCTCAAGCTTTACATATAGACTTGCATAGTTATATTAGCATATTCATATTGATAATAGCTAGCTAGTGTAGAGTAATGCTGAGGGTTCGCACCCTTGGTGATACACTAATGGGAACTGTGCTCACTGGATTGGTTCATATACAGCCCCCCCCCCCCCCCCCCCCCCCCCGAATGCAGGTGGGACTCCACAGGGAATTTTTCTATGGAAACACATGGGCTAATTGGCATAATTGATCAGGTAGACCAGTCCAAGTGAGCGGGTGTAGGTAACCTATTGATCAGAAAGTACCATCCAATTTGAAGTAGGACTGCTGAAGGACCAGCCTAATTGGAGGGGCAGGTAATCTATAGATCAGAACCATCCAATAGAATGGGATTGTTGAGGTACCAGTTTAATTGGATGGCAGATAACTTATAGCATTGATTTAGAAGTGGCACTGTGCCAAATTGGAGAGGGGCGAAGCCATTTGATTATAAAGCAGCATTTTGATGTTAACTCGCCAAATCTCCCCCCTCCCACTTCTAGCAGCAAAGGCTAAGGATGTCCACAAGCTATGGAGTAACGACAACAGATACAGAATGTTAGAAAAGGTGATGCAGAAATATAAACCCACAAACATACATATTTTAAGCTCATACAACTAATTACAGTGCTGGCACAAGAGCTCACAATGAACTGGTCAATTTCCTGATGGGTGATGCAATACTCAACTGTACAAGCCAATAAGTCCAGTTGTGGGAAAGTGAGGTTGGCCCACAGACATCTTTGTCCTTCAGCTAGTACCTATTCAACAAAGGTAGAACTGCAAAGTGCATACAGTAGTACATGGTGGTGGTTTGTGATAGCTATTACAAAATAATTTCTCTGACCAAAAGAATGATTTATTTGGTGTCTACCTAATCAGGTATCAATAAAGCCATAGCGCATGTAGTGACAATAGTAGGAGAGAAGCTAGACATGCTGGGGAAACATTCCCTATTAGAGAAACACAATTCCAGCATCATCATTATAAAACAAAATGACCATACGTATGTGGGCAGCAAGTTGTTATTTGCTCATGTGATTAGGATGTGACTATAGGGGGCATTACCCACAAATATAGTAGCTACACAAAGCTGACTATTTTGCTTTCTCTAAAAAATCAGCCTGAAATAGTAACAATAAAAAAGTAGTACAACGAAAGGACCAAAATCGCTATCCTGAGTGAGCTCCTACATAATTTAACAGTTAATTGTTTGTAATCTGGACTGATTTTTTTTATTGGTAAAGTACTTGAGTTAGCAAGTCTTTCTAACTCCGTCTCATGACTGAAATAAGTATGGTACCAGAATATAAAGTATTTGCAAGTATGCACACATGAGAGTGGGAAAAAGAGAGAAAGAAATCAATACTTCAAAATCCAGAAAGAGACAGCTGTCCTATTTACGTACTTATAAGTAGTGACATACCATTTGCCCCTCCCCCCTCAAACACCCACACACATTATAGACCTGAGACTGCCTGGGGGGGGGGGGGGGGGGGTCCTGATTACTTCACTGGCAAGCCAATAATTAGGTTCATATGGTCGTTACCACAGCAACCACTGTACCACCGGTACTCATTCTCATTCCCCAGTTACTGCTGTTAACATTAATACTTCAATTAACATGGAAGTTACACCAGGCACTAAAAGCTTTGGATAAGCAAGGATGTGACATCTGGCACTTTAGCTATCACATGGAATGAACCTACTTATACTAGGGGCACACACAAATGTCATCATCTGACCACAGTTTGGCCGGGTGTCATGAAGGCTGAGAGAAATTTTGTTTTTCACTCTGAACCAGCCTAATACTGGGCCAAACATTCACAAGGAGTGGTACTTTAACCCCTGATGAGATAGCATAATATTCGGAGTGTTTTAATATAGTAAACCCCTAGAGGTTAATTAATACAAAATTAGAAATGAAATATTACACATAATGAAGTATAGAGAGAGAGAGAGAGAGGGTTGCTAAACTCAGTCTGACAGAAAGGTTCTTTTAGCCAATCACATGGTGAAAAAACTTAGTGTAGTTACACCCACAATCAACACTTCCATTCATTCTATTCCATCATCTATTGGTGTAGTACATCCTAGTATTCAATAACTTAGATGGCAAATGAGCCAGCCTAGCAAGTGGAATTCGGTTGTATGTAATGCAACTTTTAACGATTTTAAGTGAAGTTTTAATTGAAGTGAAGATTCACAGAGTTGATCAAATTGCTCAGTATCTTCCAATTTCATAATGAAAGCAATTCTAGTATTTGGACTGCAAGTACTCACATATGATAGAGGAACAAGATACATTACAAAGTATTTGAGCTGTTCAACGATTGTTATACAAGAAGTAAGTCCAGGAAATTTGAATTAACTTACCAATCACAAATATTGAGAGAAGAGAGAGAAGACAATGAGAGAGAAGAGAGAGAAGACAATGAGAGAGAATAGAGAGAAGACAATGAGAGAAGAGAGAGAAGACAATGAGAGAAGAGAGAGAAGACAATGAGAGAAGATAAGAGAGAGAGAGGTGAGTGCGCTAGGTATAAAATAGTGCGCTTTTCCAACATGGGATATATTTGTATACACATCAACCCACACAGTACACTCCACCTCCCTTTCGGCAGCCTATTCATTATATTAATAACTACAAATAATATGTTGCAAGTTTCTTTCAATATTGCCATACTCCAAGTAACAACTACAATAACACCAAACTACTGTGAGAATTAGACTCAAAACAAACTAGCCAGTCATAAAAGATGCAAATGTTGATTTAATATAAACAACTTAAGTTTTTTACGGCCAACGTTCTACATTATTTATACTCTTACTTGACATTCCTGTTGATCCTGTTGTCGATAAGGAGATGAAGAAGACATTTTAGACTAGACAGTTTTCCCAGTTAATCGTACCAACGACGGAGACGAGATAGACATTCAAGCTGAGGCACTCACAACCCAAACGTGTTGACACAGTTCAGGTGTTCCTAAAGGGAAGTTGTAATTTCCTTGGAAATAATTCCATAAACACCCAGACACTACATGACCAATTAACACGAAGACCGCCTACTTCAGGAAATAATGTGGTGTGCGCTATTAAGAGAGAGCTGTGCTGCAGAGGCGAGGGGATAATTTATATCGGGGGAGTTGAGTGTATTTGGAGAAGATACAGAAGGGGTGTTATCACGGTGTGTTATTATGGCTAAATGGATCACGTAAATAATTTGCTTTTAAACCCGCTGCCACATAATAGAAAAGTGCAGCAACCTGAGCTAAAGGGCTTTCCTGTTTGTCGAGAAGCAAACAATAACATATTTACCAAACTTCTCCTCAGGTCCATCTCCCCTGATAACACCTCCTTGGCCTACCATAGAGTCAGGTCCTTCTACCAATCAATTGTACCCAACTACACTGAACCCCACATCCAAGTACCTTCTGGTTACCTCCGAAAGTTCACTCCAGATGGAAACCAGCTCTTGGGTTTTTCCAGCGACCAAAAGAGTGTGGTGGTGTACGACTATCTGGGGGCAGGTGCTGGTCAGAAACTCTATGACGGTGCAACGAGAGCGTCAGTGGATGAAATAAGGAGCAAGATATTTGATAGCTATTTCCATGTCAGGCACACGATAAGTATCCCGTATACGAATGAAAACTTGAACAGAGAATGCAGTGTGTTTACTGACTGTGGGAACTATGTTATCGTAGGTTCATCTGTAGCCATTCAGGAGGACCCTTACCCACATATGTATGAGGTTTATAGGAATAGTGAGGCCGTGTCCTCCAACGGACGCTACCAGCTAGAAGACTACACTTTGTATGCTGTAGATTTGAAAGGAGGCATGGTCTCCGATTCCAAACACTTTAAGTGCGATAAAATATACCTGTCTCACAATCAGGGTGTTTCTCTCTCCGGGTCCACCCTGGCCGTTCTTTCAGTGCAACAGCAGACTATATATTTGTTTCAGGTGGAGAATGGAGTCTTTGTTCATCTTCATGACATTGGCCGCTTCTGCTACCCGGATGGTCCCTTGGTGTATTCCTATGCCAAGTTTGACCACGGCCCCAGCTCTGAGACATCTCCTCATCCATTATTTGACAAGTGGCTGAACTCCTTGAAGCATCGCCTACTCTGCTGGTTGCTTAACCACGCGGAGAAGTGTAGCAGCCGTCATGATAGGTATCCTGTGCAGGCTTTCTTTGCCAACATGGACACCTTCGTTGGCATGAAGCTCTGGAAGATGCAGCTGCTTTCCACCAAGCATTTGCTCTTGAAGTACGCCAAAGAAGACGTGGTCACCCTCAAGGTGTCTGACCCAATTTCCCAGCCTGCTCTCATCGGCATTTACAACATAGAGACAACCGAGTTCGAGGCTGTCTTTGAGAACACGTCGGAGTCTCTGCTGGAAGTTTACGAGAACTTTTCGGACGACTTCAGGGTTCCCGTGTCTCACCCGCAGTGCTGCAACGTGAGCTCTGTTAGCAACGACATGTACTCCAGGGCGTTGCACATGCGGTTTAAACAGACCATCACCAACGCCAGGTACGGTGGAAGGACTGAGGCCACACGTAGGTTGCTGGGTCAACTTCCCATCAGTGCGCAGTGCCACTCGAATAGCCCGTATCTGGACCTGGGTCTGTTCAGCTACGATGATAAGTGGGTGTCATCCATGGAGCGACCGAAAAATGTGGCAGACGGACCTGTTAAGTAAGTGACTGCATGTTTCTGCAATTTGTATGAGACAATGTGCACATGTGGTTGTCGTGGAGGGTTGGTCTATGTGACAGCTATAGCGTTTCTTACTCTCAATCCAAGTAGTGTTTAGTTAACTCTTTGGAGTAGATTGAACACCCTAGCACTACTAGCTGGCTGGGAGTGTGATGACATTCTCTGGTAAAATGTTGTCAACTATAGGTTGCTTTGATGGTCATTTGTCATATCTTTCAATGTGTTAATCACGCCCACTTCACATTACTCAGTCTGATTACATATTCAGGGTGTAATAATAATAATAACAATAATAATAATGAAGCACCTTTTGAAGCACCAAAGGTGCAACCCTTAGTGCTACTTACTATACAGGAGCTAGCTAAGCTATTAAATCATTCTCATCCCAATCAGGTATCAGTACAGTTGTGCAATGAAAACGGCAGATGTAAATGCTGTCTTCATAAGAGAAGCTTAACATACAAGGGACACTCACTGATAGTGAAATGCCTAACTCCAATTCAAGCACTTGATTTACTTCTCAGCATAAAGCAAGGCAATTGCAACTGCTAGAAATTAAGCTCACGCGATTACGACGTGACAAAAAAAAAAAGCATTATCGCAGAGGTGATGGCGTTGTGAAAAAATTAGCTTGGGGAAAAAAAAAAAAAAAAGCACAATGAAAGGTCATATATGGCCTTTCTGGTTTAGTTCTTACCTAAATCAACAGTTAATCAGAGCATGATAGACAGACAGACAAGATGACTGTGACAACCTCTTACGCATGCATGCTGAGGGTTAATAATAGATCTGCATCTTCTCCCCACTCCTCCTCTAATGTGGTAGCAGAGTTGTGGCCAGGCCTTATGTGAACACACAATTAGATATTTCATGTACAACAAGTTTCCCCTTGGTTACAGTAAACCAGATCAGTCTATAGCTTTTGCAGTTCCCGATACATTATATGCTAGTAGTTCTTATATTACCCACAGAGTGAAATGGTGCTTTTCCCAAAGAAGAAATCTCTCACTATTTTGTTTTGTTGAGGGAAATGTAGACTACTTACTAGCATATCTGATATCAGAGCTGACTGTTGTGGGAAGAGTTTTAAAATCCCTCCACGACGTTCTGTAACTGTCACTTGAGCTGGCTCTTAATGGCTGTGCTGACTGTACATGTTTGTATGTGAAGTGACCAGCAGAGTTCAAGATACCCAATTACCAAATGCATCTACTAACATCAATTCTTATATTTTATTACATATATAATTTTATTTGTACTATGGTATGTTCAAACCGTCAAATCAGATTGCTCAATTTGCAGTGAATAAATTCATACCCACCTCCTAGGAGGTGAATAAGTAAACTGTCCAATCAAACTTAAGTTTTTGTGCATTTCCTATAGCCTAAAGCCATGATACAAGTCGGTTGCACCCCTCTATGATCGGTTGGTATGGGATTTACACTATCCTCGGGCCTTTGGCCCTCGGTTGTGTAAATCCCATACCAACCGTACTTACCAATATATAAAATTACACACATAATCAGTGCTTTATTTCTGTAGGTTCTTCAGTCGTAATGGTGGTGCCTTGTCCTTCTCCTTCCAGCTTGAAACTGGGATCACTGTTCCCTCACAGACCCGGCGGCTGGTGGCCTACATCTTCCACCCGTCAGAGCCTTTCGTCATTTCCATTCAGAAAGCCGGCTATTCAGACTACGTGGTCTGCTTTCACTTCAGAAACACATTCGCTCAATAAATACTAAATTTTAAATCATCTTTTAAAATATTTATTTCACCACTGATATATTATTGTGAATAAAAAATAAAGTTTTTAAACGTGCTGAACATGGTTAATTTTCATACAAGTCTTCCATGAGTTGTAACTGAGCTACCAAGAATTCCGATTTGAAGGGGAGAAGTTTGTGAGCCTGTAGTCTTGTTAAAGAGAACTTGAGTTTGATGAAGCAGTTCATGATCTTGTCCAGTGTTGTTTCACAATATGGCTGCTCGTCCGTGGCTAATAGCTCTGGGATTGCAGCAGCAGCTTCTCCTTCACAGTGCACCAGTTCTAGAATTCAATGATCATGTGATCTGCTATGCACTATCAGTACATGTGCTCACACGCCTCCCATTGCACGGTAGTGAAATATAGTACAGTTAGTGGCATCAGTAAGGTTAAACTCCCCTTTCTCCAACACACACTCACACACAATTCAGTGTAGCACACACACATACATATATATAATCAGAACAGAAATTTCCATAGCCTGCAATTGCATCACCAAACTCAACACTACGATGAACAGACGCTGCATATCCAAGTGTCTTAAATACACATCATTGAGAATACCCCATACCCTTATAAAGTGCTAGTTTTCAAAAGATTACCTTCAGGATGTTTGCCCCTGGCCATTTCCCTTTCACTTTTGGTATCCTGTGTAACTTCTCCAGCGTATTCCTCCGTGGACTGTTCGCACGTATCGTCCCAGGCCTGTTGCACACTCCCCCAATCTTGGACGCAGGTCGCAGCAAACTCTTGCAGGAAGCCCTCAAAGTTGCTGGTCTCTGAAGATATGAGGAAGTCCAGTAGGATGGAGTGGTCGTAGCAGACAGTGTGGAGGAACTCGGCCAGGATGGAGTGCAGACACGTGTAAGAGAAACAACAGTGGAGAGAGAAGTGATGCGACCACATAGTTCTCTTCCTACCCACAAACAACAACAAATAAGCAAACAAGTTAGTACTGCCATCTTTACTGTACGTCTTGGTCATCTCCTTGTATCTAGACAACACTTGCTAAATACATGTAATAGATTAAAATATATATGAGGTACAGGGTGGTCAAATAGGGTTTTATGAACCGTTTCATCAAAATGATAGTTATATTGCTCCTAAAAATACGCTTGTGTGTCAGTAAAGACGACGGCATGTATGTTCATGAATAATTCATTAGCTGAATCAGGTTGGTAAAGTGTCATTACATTCAGAGGTTGTAGCAAAGTACAAGTAAGGATTGTAAAGCTTATAAAGCATTCAAAAAGAAAAAAGCTGTAAGTCCACAATACAGAAGGACAGAGAGACTGATAAGAAGGATGAGGTAGACAAAAGAGGATGAATCCATGACTCAATAAGAAGAGCTGAAAGAGGAAAGGGCTCAGGAAGAAAGAGAGCAGGAAAGGGAAAATGATATAACTAAATTATTTGTAGAAGATGTAATAATATGATACTGCATTCCTAATTTAGTACCACTGTGTGGTGGGGAATTGATAGTGTTGTGTATATTATGTCTGTGCATGGACAGTCACATGCTATGAATCCAGCAACCAAGCAGCATCGCCTTTTATGTCTTTATCATGTCCTGGTCCACACGACTGGCCACTCCCCCAACCCTCTCACCCACAACAGTAATGACATGATGAGGAGCACATGTTAATATACAGCAAGAACAATAATAACAGCACTAATATCACACACATGCACACCATACGCATGCATGCACACACACACATGCGCACGCACACACACACACACACACACCTCCACAGAGCGAGACTGACCACCATCATGTCCACCAGTGCTGTGTCCTGGTCACACATAAGCTGCACGATGTGATGGTGAGCCAGCTCAATAACAGATAAGTCATCACTTAATTCCCAACCACACTGCTGAAAAAACTTTGATATCATCTTCTCCAAATGTGCAACACCATCTAAAAAAACAAAAAAACAAAAAAAAAAACAATTAAAAAACAAACGAACAACATCTGGAGTTAAAACACTACCGAAGGCCATTGGGCACACTTCAACATAATTTACGGAGTTTCAACAGAGAACATTCCATATTACCTTATCTTGGCATACGTACACACACATACATACATGCATGCGGAGAGCTGGGAGACATATGCAAGCAGATAGCCTGTCGGAACGGTGCCTGCCATCGTTCAATGCCATGTGTTGATGTTGGGCACTGCAAGCACTGTCCTTCAAGAAGTGCGCCAAATCACATTTGTTCATGTACTCCGTGTATGTATGTATGTATGTATGCGTGTATGTATGTGTGTGTATGTATGTGTGTATGTATGTCACTGACATGCACGTTATTACCGTCACTAATTTGAAGACTTATCAAGGTCATGAGCAAGATGATGAGGTTGCGTACAATTGATCTCTTCATGTTCAACTCTCCATCTCCCTCACGCTCCAGAGATATCTGACTGACCACACCTCTCACGACCTTGCGAAGATGTGCCGACTCCAAGAGGCCCCAGGCAGCTTTGTCCACAATCCCCATTGCCTCATCTTCAAAACTTTGCAATTTTCTCACTACTTTCAGAGACAGTTTCACTAACTGGCGTAGAGTGTCAAGGTGGTGACAATGCTTGTTCACTAGATCAATGAGCTCCTGGAGGTGCCGTGTGATAAGCAGCTCAAACTTCCGGTAAGGAATTAGCTTGGAACATATTTCAAGAAATAGCGTGAAGTTCAACTTCGGCCATTTGGAGGAATAGTCCTTGGAGAGCCTTGATGCCAGCGCTGATTTGCATTCATGCCAGAGTGTGGGCGTTACCGATGATGGGCGTGTTGATGGGTCAGCTGCACAGGAAGCATTACATCACTAACTTTACATGGAATAAGTAATTGTGGAATTTACTGGCTTATGGTGTGTGTGTGTGTGTGCGTGTGTAAGGGGGGGGGGGGGGGGAAGGGGTAGCAGTTTGCTTACACAAATCTATCCCTGACTTTGCGGCCATCTTGATGCAACTTTTCATCACTTGTAGGGCATACAACGGTTCTGAGGAAGACAAACAGATAATCAGATACATTGTAGCGGGCAGATTTAGCTAGCTACCTAATAGTGAAATACTAACTATGAACTATATGAGTTTAACTTTATTGAACTACAGCATGACATGAAGGAAACATTAACTGAGTGACTAACCGACTCATGAGATCATGTGAGGTGAGTGTGACTACAATAATTATGATGAGGTGAAAGTTCATCAAATGTGAAAGTTCAATCCATGTGTCCATTACAACACAACATATTACTCACCATGTTTGGGGAAGGTCAAGATGGGAGTCAGGCGTGGCAACCACACTTCCTACAGAATATTACAACAACAAAATATAAATATTTGCTCCTTTGGTCAGAGTAAGTTTGAAATGAAGCGTAGAAGTAGTTCATTGACAGACACTAGAGAAATGGTAGCAGTAACCACAGGCCTATGTCACACAGAAGGCTGATAGTTCTTTTGTTGTGTTTGTTTGTATAGGTTTACAATACAATTTTTACTAATTAAATGTTGCAATGTAGAATCCCGAGTGATTAAAAAAACTTGCTGTCACATGGACATTATATTGCATATATCCACACAAACATACATGGAGGTAGACGTACAGCAGAGCGCTGCGAGTGTTGCAGGACTAATGACAGGACTTTACCAGCCAAGTAGCTCACCAGTTGATCCTGAGACTGCAAATAATGAACCTATGGAATGGGCACATACAAGTTAAACATCAATTATCGTCAAAGCTTGCCTTTAGAAACAACAACAACAACAACAACAACAACAACAACAACAACAACACAATAACCATCAGGTCTGGTTTGGAAAATTCTCGATTTTACCATTTGCTGAAGGAAGGAGTGGTGCTGAAGGAGAAGATTTATCAAGTGATAACCACAGTCTGATGTTACTTCCTGTGTTGATCCTTTCCTCTGTCCAGAGTGGTGTGGGAATGATTCAAATTCACAGATAAGCTTTCGGATGATGGAGAGACATAGCAAAAGAGAATCAGTGCCACTTTTGGTGAGCTTGTCAGACTAACACACAAATCAATATAATGGCAGGGCAGTATATACATATATAATTACATATACATCATAAATTATAATTCTTAGTGCTGCTATAGTATGTGTATAAATGAAGTTGCATACTTTTAAATACCATATATCATTGGAAAAAGCAAATGATATAAAAAATTAACCTCCTTTCTTCCTTCTCCCAATCCTTCTAAAAATTAGTTATTGTAAATATCTCATCATTTTTTTTTGTTTTGTTTATGCTGCTGGTTAATTATGTTCCCACAGCAACATGGGCACTATTATATTTAGTCCCACTGGTAAACGACTATAATATAGTAAGCCATTCGGTGGTAGTAGGCACTCAAATTTAGACATGCAACGGTTTTACCTTGAGGTACCATTTCTCCAAATCTTTCAATTTTACACCTGAAAAATCATTACAGGTTAAAACATTTTTTTTTATAACACTACTGGTTGGTTAAACAAAAGTAAGAACACCTGATGAGACTTATAATTATAAGGCTGGATACTTAGCTTATCTGATAAATAAACTCTACAGCAGCATTCATATTAGTCTCGCAGGCCAGACTCTTTACCCAACAGGAATGGGTTCTGGAAGAAACTTTCACAGTATGTTTTTCATTCCCTCGGAACGATGGCACCATTGCGCGGTTTCTGCTGTCTCTCACTTGTGGTTAGTTGGTTGACTTGTTTATGCTGTGACTGATTAGTTTAGCTGAGCGGAACTTCAAACTGCTTCATTTGTGAAAATCATTTTAATTAGAAGTGCTACAGTAAGTGTTTAGAACTTGCTTCTTGCAGTAATAAATATGGTGATGGAAAATTTCTTGTGAAATTGATGCGACCAAAACTGCATCGAAATTGGAAGCCAAAATGGTTGTGAGGATAAAAAGATTGCTAAAGGTACTCCTATTACAGAATCCAGGAAGGCATTAAAATAATTTACCACTAATTAATAATAAAAACAACAACAACAACACTGCCTAGAGGTTTGTTTCCCATGTCGGTGGGTATGGGTAGAACCGCACCAATACTCTTCCAGCGTAGCGGTTGGGTAAAGGGTTTGACCCGCGAGACTACGTTCATATACAACAAAATTCAACAAAATTTCAGTATGTTAATTTGAGCACTAAAATATTTTTCACTTACCTCTACCCATTGAAATATTTCAGTTGCTAAATGTAATGGATCCACAACTTCAGGGCACCTCAACTTGTAATAAAGGACTTCCATCCAGAGAATAATTTCTTACACGGTAAAGGGACTTCAAATAAGCGGACTGTAAACTCCGCCCATTAATATGGTGCGCATTACGTAGAGAGAAAGGTGAAAACGTAGTGCAGTTGCAGCAACGCAGTCAACCGCTGACTAGGTTGGAGTCCATTTAGTTTGGCTTGTTTTCTTATTTAACTCTTTTGTAAGTTACATCAAGCTTATTTATTTGCATTGCTATATTGTAAGTAATGGTGTACCACATTGTTTGCCCAATCTAGAGTGGCTAATACTATTGAAAGTGCTTGTAAAGTGTGTCAATTTCATGATAGGTTTGGTAGGTACACAGGGATGGGAAAAGGTAGAGATCGCCATTATCGGAGAGGTCGTGCAGACAGTGGGTCAGACAGCTCAGGGGATTCCCCCAGGGAGCGTAGGCGTAGGAGGTCCAGATCGCGCAGCAAAGAGAGGTAAAGTTACTGGTGTACATTGTATACAATGCGATATCTTGCTGATCATTCATTTAGTATACATTTTTATTTTTGTTGTTCTTATTTATTTACAGAAGCAGAAAAAGTTATCGCAGATCTCGATCCAGGTCATATGAGAGAAAGGAGCGTACCAGGAGAAAATCAAGAAGTCGATCACGGTAAGTGAATAAAATCAACGTTGATTGCAATGGGTTATTTTGTTCTTTTTTGTATGCATTTATCTCTTTTAGGAGTCCCCACAGGAGAAAGGACAGAAATAGAGACAAGGACAGGGAACGAAATAGGGACAGAGACAGGGGCAGGAATAGAGACCGGGACCGGGACTGGGATAGAGACAGGGACAGAGAGAGGGATCGGGACAGAGACCAGGATAGAGACAGGGATCGTGGTAGAGACCAAGACAGAGAAAACCGGGACAAAGGTGGTTCGTACGAGTCTAGTTTGCGTAGCAAAGAAGAAAGAGAGAAGCAGTTGAAGCAAGCGCTGGAAAAGGAAGCAGAGTCATCTCTTGAAGCAGCCAAGAAAATTCAGGAAGGTATCGAGGAAGAGGTTAAGAAAAGACGGGAAAGACTTGAGGCTTGGAGACAGAAGATGCAAGAAAATGAAGAAATGAAGATGGAGGACCAGGAGGAAGAAGGCAAGAAGAAGTGGTCATTGGAAGATGATGATGATGATGATAATGACGGTAGTGGGGGAGGAGATGCTGAAGGAGAGACAGACAATCAGACTTCTGAGGTAACAGCCAATGGTGCTGCCAGTGGAGATAGTGAAGAGAAGAAAGGTGAGAAAATGGAAGAGGACGAAGATGTGGATCCTCTTGATGCCTTTATGGTTGCGGTGCAGGCGGAGGTGAAACAGATCAACTCAGAATTTCAGAAGAAGTTGGGAACTAAAGTCAGTAATGGTAAGCGTAATGTAACTAGGACTGTTTGGGACGGCTTTAGAATTTATACTCTGAAAACCTCGAGCTCATCTATATCACCTAACTAAATCTTGGAATCACCACGTCTTTGAAATACCCTCAGCACTTCAAGGCATGAGATTTCAAATCCCATTTACCTACTCATGCACAATTTTAGTCATTATTGATTGAATAAATAATAACACCAGTATTCCTATACACACACACACACACACACACACACACACGTGTACAAGTCAATAATAATTTTAGGCTAACCTGTTGTGTAACTGAACCTTGCTTGTCAGTTGTGCAGTCCTCTGTTAAAATTATAGCAGAACTCCAACTATACTGCACTGAGGCAGCCAGTCAGCACTGGCACTAAGAGTTACTAATCATGTGTTGTGTACCCATTTAAACTTTTTTTTAGTTGTTCATAAGATGTTTAAATTATAGAGTCCTGCTGTCTTAAGATCTGCTGCTCTCTCACGTTGCATGCTGATGCTAATCAGTTATTCAAACATCCTTGCTTAATTACACGACAGTATTGCTGGAGTATTCTGCCATTGCCTGAGGCCATTTATTCGTTGTTGTTTTTTTATAGCCATGTGCATGTCTCAGAATTATACACCACATTGTATGCACTGTACGTGGTACAGGATGTTGGATGCCTCACAAATAGTTCAAGTTTGAAGGCTGACTAGTACAGAATGTTATTTGTTGATAAACCAGACTGCTGTAATGTTTTTTGAAATTATTTAACGTTAAAATAGTTTGAAATTTAATTGAAGTCCAAATAGCTCTCAAATCAAAGACGAGCAGAACTCGTGCATTTCATCATGCCTTCAAATTTTCATGCATGTCAGCTCTTCTCACTCATCCTCCCCTCTCATGCATTCTCCTCACCCACACATCTCTCCTCCCACTCAAATTTCCCTCCCCAACACATCCTCTCCACCTACTCATTCTCCTCCCACTCAAATTCCCCTCCCCAACACATCCTCTCCACCTACTCATTCTCCTCCCACTCAAATTCCCCTCCCCAACACATCCTCTCCACCTACTCATTCTCCTCCCACTCAAATTTCCCTCCTCAACACATCCTCTCCACCTACTCATTCTCCTCCCACTCAAATTCCCCTCCCCAACACATCCTCTCCACCTACTCATTCTCCTCCCACTCAAATTCCCCTCCCCAACACATCCTCTCCACCTACTCATTCTCCTCCCACATATCCTCTCATCCTCACACAAACTTCCCCTTCCACACATCCGCCCCTCCCACAGTCAAGTTTTTGCTCAACTATTGAATGTTTAAGTAGCTATTGTTAATATATTTATTCTCCCTCCCCCCTCCCGTTCTGTCAACAATGTGCAGTAATTGGAAACAAGTCTGGGTCCAAGATGGTGACTGTAACTAAGGTGAAAGAAGACAATGAAGCAGCCGATAAAGAAGTGGCTAAGGGAAAAGGTGAAGGAGGAGAGGTGAAGGGAGAGCTCTTACACAATGACCAAGATGCCATGGAGTACTCGGAGGAAGAAGAAGAAGGGGATGATGAGCTAGTGTCTGCACTGAAGACCATCGCCAAGAAGGGTAAAGGGAAAGACCTACCAAAGGTAGACCACAAGGCAGTGGAGTACGAACCATTCCGCAAGGACTTCTATGTGGAAGTGCCGGAACTTGCGAAGATGACCAAGGAAGAAGTGGCCGCACAGCGTACTGAGCTGGAGAACATAAAGGTGAAAGGAAAGCTGTGCCCCAACCCAGTGAAGACATGGGCCCAGTGTGGCCTGGCTGCCAAAGTCCTGGACGTCATGAAGAAACAAAACTATGAAAAGCCCACGCCCATTCAGGCTCAGGCTATCCCAGCCATCATGTCTGGGCGCGACCTCATTGGTATCGCCAAGACTGGGAGTGGCAAGACTCTAGCGTTCCTACTGCCCATGCTCCGTCATGTGGTGGACCAGCCTCCCCTGCAAGCAGAGGACGGGCCAATTGCTGTCATTCTCATACCCACCAGGGAGCTGGCCATCCAGATCTATAACGAGTGCCGGAAGTTTACCAAGCTCCTCAAGCTGTGGTCCGTGTGCGTGTACGGAGGAACAGGGATCAGTGACCAGATTGCCGACTTGAAGCGAGGCGCCGAAATTGTCGTGTGCACTCCTGGTAGGATGATAGACATGCTGGCAGCCAACGGCGGTCGCGTGACCAACCTGAAGAGAACCACCTACCTGGTGCTCGATGAAGCAGATCGAATGTTTGACATGGGCTTCGAGCCGCAGGTGATGAAAATTATCAGCAACATCAGGCCAGATAGACAAACGGTCCTATTCTCGGCTACATTCCCGCGACAGATGGAAGCACTTGCTCGCAAAATTCTGACGAAGCCTATCGAGGTTCAGGTAGGGGGGAGGAGCATCGTCTGCAAGGATGTCAACCAATCCGTCATTGTCATTGAAGACCACCAGAAATTTTTCAAGTTGCTGGAGCTGTTGGGTATATACTACGAGAAAGGTAGCACTCTTGTCTTTGTCGAGCGCCAAGAAGCTGCTGATGGTCTCATTAGAGATCTCATGAAGTCTAGTTATAGTTGCATGGCTCTCCACGGTGGGATGGACCAGTTTGACCGGGACTCTACCATCTCCGATTTCAAGAATGGGAACATCAAGATATTAGTGGCCACGTCAGTGGCGGCCCGAGGGCTGGATGTCAAACAGTTGATACTGGTCATCAATTATGACTGTCCGAACCACTATGAGGATTATGTTCACCGATGTGGAAGAACTGGACGAGCAGGAAATAAAGGTTTTGCTTACACTTTCTTGACTCCTGATCAGGAGAAGCTAGCTGGTGACATCCTCAAAGCACTTGAGCTGTCGGGATCGTCTGTTCCAGATGACCTTGAAGAAATGTGGAAGAAGTACATGGAAAAATTGAAGGCCCAGGGCAAGATCAAGGCCTTGAAGAGTGGAAAGATGGTCCCTATTATTAAGAAGAAGAAAGCAATTGGATTCACTGGCAAAGGCTTCAAGTTTGACGAGAAAGAAGCTGTCAAAAATGCAGAGTCCAAGCTGAAGCAGAAGTCTGCTTTGGGAATGGCAGACGAGGATGATGAAGACGAGTTCGCATTGCTAACTTTGGACAAGAAGCTTGATGACATCTTTGGGAATAAAGTCAAGGTCCATGACCCTACTGCTCCTGGCTTGCCAAACACGCCTGGCTACAGAATTGGTGGAGCTCCTACTGCTCCTCAAACAGAACTCCTCAAGCAAGCCACCGAAATAGCCACCAAGATCATGTTGAGCAAAACCAAAGCGGCAGCCCCTCCCCCAAAGCCAGCCGTAGACTCCAACCTGGCTACCCAACAAGCTGCAAGCTCCATCATGAAAGGAGGAGACTTCAAGGTCACCGGAGCAGTGCTGGCATCGCAGATCGCTGCCTCCATCAATGCCAAAGTTGGAGCTGCTCCTGCCAAAGCTCAGGACACCATCCTCCCCGTTGGCACGGTCATTCCAGGTCAGCAGAAGGAGCAGACCGAACAAAACGTCATCAAGTACTCGGACGAAGTGGAAATCAACAGCTTCCCCCAGCAGATCCGGTTCCGCATCACCACTCGGGAAGTCCTAGACGATATTGGAGAGTTTGCAGATAGTTATATTTCCGTGAGAGGCATCTACATTCCGGAGTCAAGAGAACCGAAGGAAGGGGAGAAGAGGTTATTTCTGTCTCTGGAGGCCAAGTCTGAAAGAGCCATCCAGGTCTCCAAGCAGGAGATCAAGAGAGTCGTCAAAGAGGAGGCACAAAGGATGGCCTCCCGCATCAAGCCTCACCATCAATCTGGACGATATTCTGTTTTATAAATGCAAAATTCATTTTATCGTGCACACATCTCTACTTTGTACCAGTTAATTTATACTTTCAAACATACAAACCTGGCTGAGCTACTCTATGCAATGTAATGTTAATTATTTAATTGTTATCTTCCTTGAATTCATCGGGTATGGTTGGCTGTGTAAGAGTTTGACTTGGTAGGGATTTTTGAAACACTGGCTTAAATATGTATATCCCACTGACTATTCCTACAGCTCCAGCCACGATGGCATTGACCACTGACTGGCGAAGGAACATTATCTGAAAAAAAAAGAAGTAATAGGTAGCTTGAAATCACGGTGTAGCATTTACCTCTCCTTTACATTACTTCCAATCCATAGCCACCGGCTCAGGTTACTCGTCTTAAACATCGGTACGGGGTCGTTATAAATGGATGTAGTCTGGCGTAATGAAACCCTTTACCCAACCACGGTTCAAGGAGACGATAGTATAGGATGTAGGCGTCACCATTAGAAGGTGGTAAAGTAAAAAAGAAGCTCTTGGCACAGCAATGGAGATCAGAAAGAGAAAGTCTGAAAAGCTTAGTGCTGATATTTCAGAGGAGAAGACTGATCATATAGAAGTGCAATCACTGAGACTTCAGAAGACTCTCATATTTACAGTGGTAGCAGTTAGATTTCTTAATACTTTCTTTCCAGTGACTTCCTTTGTACCAGATGAGTACTGGCAAGCTCTGGAAGTGGCTCACAGATTGGTGTTTGGATATCCTTTTGTCGTTGAAATAATATTTGATATAGTAATATAATAATGGTAGAAAGCATCCCCTGTGTAGTTAACAGTACAATATTAAATTTACTATGCACAGAAATAATGTATCTCACTATTGCGAAGAATATTTGGACGGGAGATAGAGAGTGAGACTAGGGGGTGGAGTTTATTTTTACTCATTATCTTGTTGACGGACTAATTTTACCTCCCCCTGTTATTATTTTTTTTAAATGCTACAAGTGTGAGTTAAAGATAAGTAAATAAATAACACTGCATACAAATGATAAAATATCTCCCAAAGCGTTTTAGACATTATATAATTATGATTGACAAGTGAGCGAAGTGAGTAAGACATTATCAGAGGTAACACTTCATGTTTTTTCTAGTGGCAAAATATTCTGGCGAATAGTTACTATGGTATTAAAAACCCTTTTCCAGATGTAATTAAAAAACTTGGCCATCTTTAGTGCCTGTTGTCAAAAACAACTGGTAGTCAGAATGGCATAATATAGTAGAGACCCTAGAAGATACCAGTACTCGGAAATATAAGTTATTAAGTAGTTCTGTATTTGTTGGCTAAATTATATAATGGTCACAACGGCTATATACTTACTTTTAGAAAAGGACTGAATTTTTTTTTTTTGAATTTTAAGATTGTTTAATCTTTGTTTTTTGAATAGTTGATGCACAGGCTCGCTTGCCATTTGTGCTCAAGCTCACCACTAGTACATGTCTATAATCAGATGGTTTCTGACTCATTATTTCCTTGACGCATGTATCCTCACGTATGGTCACCTGACATGGGAGTGGTCTGCAGCTATTAGGGGCTACTCCTACCCACTGCTGTTTGCTGGTCTATATAAAATCTTGGCTCTGCTAAACATGGACGCCCCAGTGTTACTAGTAATATTTGGGGGCCAGGATGCAAATATTTGTACTTCATACTTTTATTATTATTATTATTATTATTATTTACTTAAATATTACAGATATATCTTCCTCGACTCTTTCACCTTCCCTTGGCTATACTGAATGATATTTTTGTCTTCAAGCTGACTGGTCGCTTGTTTGGGCCTAGAACTGGCCACTATGCTGTATCCTCCTCCCATTAGTCCTGTTTGTATTAGCTAGGCAGCTACTTCTTCGGTTGTTGCGTGTATAAAGTATTTTTGCTAGTTTATTTATTTATTTTTTACAGTAGGAAGAAATGAAATATATTTGCAGAGAGACTGGTTTGGACTGTGGGTGCTATGTGTGCACTATGTCTGGATAATTACATTTTTTGAGAGCAAGTCAGTGAGTATGTGGTGAGGTGTCTATTTGAAACCAGGTCTTTCAGTAAATAAACAAAAAAAAAGCTTACTTCTTAATCCCACCATTTTTGGTTTACTAATTCTAAACTGCACCATTGTTGTTGAACTTTGCCCTCATCATTTCATAACCTTGACTCACTATTTGAGTTACATCTGCTACCATTATGGTTGGTTTAATTAATCATCTGAATGATTGCAATCTGAACACCTTGACCTCATCCTCTCAGTTGTTTGTGAACCTGCTATCATGGTTTACTTTCTACTGTGTTACTCGTACTCTCTCGAATTCCGTGGAGATGTGCTTCACTCCAGTTGTCCTCTACTACTGGATGGCTGCGTATGAGGCTAAGTCAAGGAACACAGCTAGAAGGTTCGTATTTTTTGTCATCTTTTAGTTTTTTTTTTTTTTTTTGGCATTTGGTGACTTCTACACTTTCTAGTGGCTTAATCTATTGCCAGTTGCATCCATGACCCTTTACCAAAGTTTATGGGGCATTGATTGTTTTATAATTAGTTGCTACTGACACATCTCTGTAACGACTCAACTACTTATAGTATTGTTTTTCTTGTTGTGTATTCTCAATAGATGTATCAGGCTCTATCTGTTGCTGGTGGGTGTGTCAGTGTTGTTCCGTCCTACTGGGGTGTTGATGTGGGCTCCTCTGGTCCTCACACATCTGGTGCTGAGAGCAAAGACACAGGGACTTATTATAATACAGGAAACACTTCTCATAGGGCAAGTGTGGAATTGGGAAATATGAGATGTTGAAACATAACTCCTCCTTATCCTCCAATTTTTTATTTTATTTTTATTTTATTTTATTTTTTACTTATTCTTTTTAATTAAACAAAAATAGAAAATAAGAAAGTAAGAAAGAATTAGAAAACAAACAAACAATAGCTCAAACCTTTTTAAATGTGAGGTTGAATCCTTTACTTATTACTATAGATTCGGCTGTTAGTGCCCCGCCCCCGCTTATGATTCCAAATGGTAAGGAAATGGGCGCTTAATAAAACAATGTGAGTTTAACAGCTGGGGCTGAGCACCAATTAGCAGTGGATGGAATGTGTGGAGTGCTTAACAAAAAACAACAACAGCGCTTAACAACCCGTGTCTATGGTATTATGTTCTTTAGTGATTTTGATAAATCAATTGCAATGCACTGATGGAATGGTAGGAGTTGTTATGTTGAAGTGGTATGATTCTGACATGTATATATCTTAGGGTTCCAATGTTTCTGGGGTCATTGTGTGTAGACTACGTCTTCTATGGCAGGGTAAGCTAAGCAGAACATTATCTTTATCCTAGTCTGCACAAAGAGAGGGAGAGATCACATGAATTAATTTTGTTTGAAAAGTAGTAGTATGTATCATGAAATTTTGTCCAGAAAGTCTTTCATAGAGTGTTTCATATGAAATGTGTTATTTTTTCCCTTTAGCTTGAAATTATTCAGTGGAACTTTTACAAGTTGAACATTCTGGATGGCCATGCTGTGTTGTTTGGTTCAGAGCCTTGGTACTGGTACGTTTGTATAACTCTGATACTTTTTAGCAACATTGTGTGCACATTTTTTTACTTGCATATATTAAAGTCAGTTTGATATGTGTCTGTACTAATTGAGAAAATAAAAATAATAAAAATATAAAATATTTAGAATGATTGAAAGTTGAATATCGGGTTAAAATATATTTTATTGGCTGTGTTTTATAAATTATTTGTACTTTTAAAGGTACTGGTTTGAAGGAATGGCAGTTCTGCTAGGAACACACCTGCCACTTCTGGTATTAGGGGTGTGGCTATGTCGATTGTGTGGCTGGTGGAGGGCAATACCCATCATCCTGATTCTGTGGGTCCTGTTCTTCCACAGTCTTCTGAGTCACAAAGAGCACAGATACATTCTGCCTGTGCTGCCTTTGGCTAATGTTTATGTAGGTAAGAGATTGTAATTAGCACTATTTGGCACCTGTGTAGTATGGCTTACCCTCATATTGATCTTATGAATCCTCAGTGGAGATCTGTTGCCTTATGCCCTTCCCCCCCCCCCCCCCCCTTTTTTTTTTCTTTTCCCCCCCCCCCCCCCTTGCTATGGGGACAGGATGGTGGGGTGATAGTTACAGAAGCCTATATTTGTTTCAGCTCGCAATACCAATTGTTGACTGAATGAGCGACATGTGATCCCTTGCCTTCTGAGCATGTGCTGGCTGATAATCCTTTAGCTGGAAAAGTTGGGGGAGGTGGTTCAGGTATTTCGTTAACTTATTTTAATGTGCCATTAAACGTCATATCATTTACTGCTCTACTCCCGTATATGGGTAGCTTAAGACATCTTGAGTTGGGTAGCTGTGTCTCTTGTTTTCTCAAAAACTGAGCCAAAATTCAAAAAGTGGCAGTGACATTTGTCATGTAGTCTGAGTTCCTCTTATCTCAAGGCATAAAAGTCTGCCATCTTTGAGATCCGCTGGTGACAGAGTGACAGACAGACAGACTGAATAACAAACTACTGCAACTCTCATGTGCATACGCGATGAGGGTTAATTAACCAAGTTCTTCAGCTCCTCTGTCATTATTAAAATTTTATGTTTGTTTAGGATACAGTACTTGGTGGTGTTTTGAAGTCAACACGAGCAAAGGTAGCCAAGTATCTTCTGATATACTATTTAAATCTTTAACGTTCTCTGTTGTTGCCATTATTAATATTTGTCCAGCCATACGGGGTGTAGTAGCTGTGCTGCTGGCAGCCTCCATTCCTGTCTGCCTCTACTTTGGCGTTGTTCATCAGAGAGGTTCCATTGCAGTCATGAACTATCTCAGAAATGTAAAGGACAAACACCTTTTTTTCACAATCTTGTTGATTGGGTTGTTGTGCTGTGTAGGGCTTGAATACCAACTCATCTGTGATGTTTCTGATGCCTTGCCACACAACTCCTTTTTATAGGTATGCAGTTTGTATGCAAGTCAGTACTTCACTTAAGCTGAACAAAGTATGTATAAATGAGAAATATTACTGAAAGTTTGAGTACTTACAATCATTGGCAAGTTTATGATGACCAGTGTGGTAACACGATATTTATGTAATATGTTATACAATCAGTATGAGATGAATTTTTTTTTTTAAAGCAAAGCAAGGACAAAAAAACTATTTACTAAAATACAAAAAAGTACAGTAGTTCATAAAGAGAAAAGTTAAAAATTTCGGACTTATGCTATCTTAAACTTGGTCTCTAAGTTGCCACAGGGCTCTAACAGAGTGTATAGCTTATTCACTTTGTAGGAGCTTCAAAACCTTGTATAATGTTAACAATTTTTTGACCAATGCTCAAAGGTAAGCTTTCAGCAGCCATGTTATTCTAAAAATAAAATCTTTTCATTTTTTTTTTATTACAGGAAGAACTACATCACAGAAACATAAGAACAAAAAATTGGAACTTTGGCTATATTGGATAATTAATTTTTTTTAAAAATCATAGAAGTGCCAACACAATGTTTGGCGCCTTATGACACTTATGCTAGTGAATGGGTACATCATCTATTGTGTGTATGCTGGTTCTTTGGCTATGAGATTGATCGGTGACATATTAATTAAGCTGGTTCCTGTTAGTCACATTCATCCTATGAAATTATCACTTCCTATGAAGATTCATCACATTGTGGTTTATTATGAATACACTGCTAGTTGTTGTGTATAACTAGGTTAGAGTGCTACAGCTCCTAATGCATTATTGCAAATTTGAAACTATCACTGCGTAGTTCTTTGACGGAGGCAATGAGTGGTGACTGAAGCTAGTGTTTTGGAATTTTAAATTCTACGGACTGTCAATTGTGTTTTATTATATGAAGCCAAGTTTTCACAAGCAAACCTTGTCTGCACTCGCGGGTTTCATATGGATTATGTTTGGGAGGTGGGGAGGGGGATTTATTACGTAGGCATTTTTTTCCTGGAGGAAGTGTGACCTGTGACTTCCCGTAGTTAATTACTCCTACTACTGTCACTTGTACAAGATCCTTAATTACACACCGAATAATTGTTTGAATGAGTGAAAATAATATTACTCAATTAGTGGGTAATAGGCAGTTCCAGGCTTATTATTTTATTCTAGGATTCAAAATATTTCAGAATATGTAAATTATGGCCTATGATTACATGACTATATATTATTTTATTTTTAGCTACATTCACGAGCCAATTCCGATGGAGTTTTTGGAGTGCCCTGCTCCGTGAGTCTTCCATTCTCATTTCAAGTACTTTATATAGTTACAAAAATGAAGTTGCTTTCCTTTCAGGATAGGTCCTGAGTGGGTGGACATCTCCAAGGAGTTCTACTTGGCTCCACTGGAATGGCTGCAGAAGAAATACAGCTCAGATCAAACCACTCCCACTCATTTTGTCCTTTTTGATAATTTGTTTCCAGTAAGTCTGCTGATTAAGTTCTGGTACTTAGCTTCCAGTTAACTAAAATTAAAGGAGTGGTCCTCTACTTTTTTTAATCAATTTTATTGTAGTGGTGAGTTTGAGACACTAGACATTTCACCCATTGTTCTTTCCATGAAAAAATGGTCTACTGAGAAATTAGCTATCGCCATGCCAACTTTACCACCATTGAAATTCTAATATTGAGAAAAGTTACTACATATTATATCTTCTATTTATTGTAACAGGTATTGGAGTCTTTCATGAAGAAACATGGATACAAAGAGGTAATATTATATATGTATAGCTATTATAGTAAAACAAAGTTTTTCGTATTTCAACTCTACAATGTCAAGTAACCAAACCAGAAATTAATAGAGCTCCAATTAATTAGCTATGTTTGCTTAAGCAAAGGTCTATTAAACTTCATTTTGGTACAGGTACACAGGGAGTTTCATACTCATTTTCCAGAGTCTGAAAGATATAGCCACTACATTGTGGTGTTACAGCAACAGAGATGATGCCAAAAGAGATCATGAATACTTTTGTATCATTTTTCTTTATCAGCTGTCTTTTCAATAGCTTTTGCTATCTACCAATGTTATTTTTCTACTTTTTTGTTTTTGTTATAAAATTTTAGCTATACCAAAAATATAGTATTTTTATAGTTTAGTTTTGGCTTTTGAAGCAACTCAACTTGAATTTTTGTTTTTGCTGTTATTCTAAATTACATATTTCAGTTTTAATTTTAGTTTAAATCTACTGATGATAATTTTAATTTTAGTTTGGTTATAATGATTCAGATTTAAGTTATTAAGGAATAGTTAGCATAATTAATGTAATTATTAGCATTATTGAGACAGTTTTTGAAAAAAATTAAGTAGTTTTATAACTTTGATGAACATTATGTATTGGATGACCACCTTACAATTTATCAAAGTTCATATCCAAAATGATATAGTGTATGGTGTTAATGTTGATATTGTAGCTTAGCTCTGCCCGCAGAGTTCAAATAAGTTGTTCAGATTCAGGTATAATAAGTTCGAGAGATTAGACGACACACGCACATATAAGCACACGGAATGATGACAAAGTCAGTGGTTGACCGTAATTACCATGAATCTCATTACGTACAACGCAATGAGACTTTGGTAAAGGGTCGTGGGATGGATTAGAACGCAACAAGACAGGTACAGATACAGCTAAACAGATAACATTAGAAGTAGAATGACTAAGGTATGCACAACAGATAAACAAATGAAACATATATAGTGTATGATAATGTTCAGTTCTTCCAAGTAGATCAGCCGGGCGCCTCAGGTAGATTCCTGGTCGGTGCGAAGGCCCGAACATACTCCGGGGGGAGCAGATGAAGCAGCAGGTAAGTCAGATGAAGCAGAATTCTCGTTGGCATCAGTTACAAGTGGTACTAGGCGGTTGACAGCTCTGGTGTAGATTTTTCCTCGGCAACGTAGAGTGGCGACTCGAGAGACCCCGTCATCTCCAGGATGCAGCTCAGTAACGAGGGCGAGAGGCCAGGAGCGAGATTTCAGTGATTCGTCCTTGACCAGGACTACATCTCCTACTTGGAGGCTGTAGCCTGGGCGGAGCCATTTTGCTCGAGATACACAGCTCGATAGGTATGCAGCAGACCAGTATTTCCACAGATCGGATTGTAGCCTCTCCACTAGATTCCACCTCCTGATGAGTGACAGCTTGCCGGAGGGCGGAAGCTTGGTAGGGGGTGCCTTGAGTGGTCTTCCTATGAGGAAGTGACCGGGTGTTAGCACATTTGCTTCTTCCAAGTCGCTGGCCTGTAATGGCGTGATGGGCCTGGAATTCAGAATACTTTCGACTTCAGTTAGCAGAGTGTAGAGTTCCGGCCATGTCAGCGGATGAGGTGCAGCAATCTTCTTGAGGCCAACCTTCATGGCTTTGACGGCCGCTTCCCACAATCCGCCGAAATGGGGAGCTCTCGGTGGAATGTGGTGCCAGGTTATGTCGTTCGTCGAGCAGAAAGAGATGAGATTGTGCTTGAAGTCTTCAGATTCTGTCAGCTTCTTGATGACACGGATCTCCTCCGCGGCCCCGACGAAATTGGAGCCGTTGTCGGAATAAACGTGCGCTGGGCAGCCACGTCTGGCGACGAATCGTCGGAGAGTGGCCATAAAGTCATCAGTGGTGAGACGTTCGCACAGGTCCAGATGAACAGCTTTCGTCGACATACATACGAATACAGCTACATAGCACTTGATGTGTACAGGTTTCCTCGTGTAACCGACACGAAGGGTGAGTGGGCCAGCGAAATCCACTCCTGTGTTGTAGAATGGAGGTGCTGGTGTGGTCCTCACAGATGGCAGAAGACCCATCAGATGAGAGAGAGGTTGGGCTAGGACTTTTTGGCAGGTGACGCATAAGCGAGAAACTTTTTTCAGGTAATTGCGCATCCCAACAATAACGAAGGAGTTTGAGATAATGGCAGTCAGAGTGGATGTGCCGGGATGGCCATAGGAACGGTGAAGTGAGATGAGCAGCAGTTTGGTCAGCTCTGACTTGACTGAGAGAACTACAAGTTCGCCAGGTGAGTTTGGAGAGTCAGGATTACGTACGCGACTGAGCGCGACCAGATGACCAGCATTAGACAGTTTCACATGGAAGTGATGCAGTGGATGTCCGCGAGGGAAAGGAGACAGTTTTTCAGCAGCTCGGAGTGCTTCCGGAAAAGTTTCTAGTTGAGACAGTTTGTAGAGTGTAGACTTGGCGTGGTCGATGTCTGTAAGGGTGAGTGCGCCGGACGTACGGTCTTTGGCAGCAGCACGACAGTTGTTGAAGAACCTGTAGACATAACACAGCACACGCACAAGTGAGAAAAAAGAGGAACAGATAGATGCAAGGTAACAAATGAAAGCTCTTTGGGAGGGGGGAAGAGTAAGACAAGGTTTGACAGATACAGTATAGACAGAGATGGTAGGCTGAGAACGAAAAGGAGGAGGCCAGTTTTGAGGAGGTTGAGACAGCCAATTGGGTCCGTGCCACCAAAGTTTAGATGCTAGCAGTTCTTCAGCTCTAACACCGCGACTGGCGAGGTCCGCTGGATTCTGAGCAGAGGGCACATGACGCCAATGGGTTGGAGGCAACAGTTCTTGGATGGAGGCCACACGATTGGCAACAAATCGGTTGAGTGCAGATGGAGCCTTAGGGAGCCAGAACAGCACAATCTGACTGTCCGTCCAGGCATAAGAGGCAGATGTTGGGAGTTGCAGCAGATCCAGAGTATGACTCATCATCTTCGCCAGAAGCAGAGCACCAGCCAGTTCAGCTTTGGGTATGGTTAACGGTTTGGTTGGGAGGACTCTTGCTTTGGCTACTACGAGAGATGTATGAGCCGTGGCATCTGGGGCCTTAGTCCGGGCATAGATGACGGCACCGTACGCGACAGAAGAGGCATCACAGAAACCATGGAGTGTCAGCTTCCGAGTAGGAGATGAGTTGATGAAGAGACGACGAGGCACAGGATGGGAGTGGATGATAGGCAGATCAACAATCCAGTCCTTCCAGCGATCCAGGAGATCTTCAGGGACTTCTTCGTCCCAAGAGATGTTTCTCCTCCATGTGTCCTGGAAGAGAATCCTGGCGCAGATCACTACTGGTGAGAAGAGCCCCAGGACGTCAAACACTCCAGCAGTGATGGCAGCTATCACACGTTTGGTGACTTTGGCAGGTACAGATGAAGTATCAGGTATAGAGACATGAAGTGAATCAGCAGTGGTGTCCCAGTGGACGCCCAAAGCTTTCGGAGCAGATGAATCAGGTGAGATAGAACAGGTATCAGATTCTAACAGATGTGCAGGTATCAGCTTTCGCAGAGCAGGGTCGTTCGTCCTCCACTTCCTCAAGTCCATACAGGCATCGGAGAGGAGGGAACGCAGATCGTTGAACAATTGGAAGGCTTGGTCAGTTGTAGGAGCTCCAGTCAACACGTCGTCGACATAGAAGTCAGTCAGGATAATGTTAGCAGCAGTTGGATGAGATTCGAGATGGGTGGTGGCATGATGGCGCAAAACTTGGGTTGCTATGAAGGGAGAAGACTTGACTCCGAAGGTCAAATGTTTCATGCGAGCTTCTCGGATGGTGTTGTCAGTGTTCCGGTACAGAAATCGGTGCCAGTCCCGCTCCTCCGCGTTCAACAGTATCTCTCGAAACATCTTCGAGATGTCTGCGGAGACAGCAGAAGTGTGGCATCGAAATCGAATCAAGACATCAGATAGAGGAGGGTAGAGGTTCGGGCCTGCGAGGAGCTGGTCGTTGAGCGATGAGCCAGTAGAAGTCCTCGCTGAGGCGTCAAACACAGCTCTCACTTTAGTGGATGTGGAGCTGTCCTTGATAACAGCGTGTACAGGGAGATAATAGGCAGATTGGGTCAGTTCATCAGATGGGACGTCTTCAGCGTGATCGAGAGTGAAGTATTCTCGGACGACGTCTTGGAATGGTAGCAGCTTCTTCTTTGTGTCGAGAGTTCGCTCATTAGCATAGAGGCGAGACAGGGCTTGACGGCGACTATCTCCCAGCTCTGGTGGAGATGTCGTCCTTGGCAGAGAGACGGAGTAACGTCGGTCAATGCGTTGACAGCTGTTGTCAAACTGGTCAAGAGCAGATTGTTCCTCCTGAGTAAGACATGAAGCCTCAGGGACACGGTCAAGTTCCCAGAGCTTGGTCAGGTCAGCATCCAGATCAGGTACAGATGATACAGTGTTGGCCACTGGACTGGCAGCTACATCCAGTGGACAGGATAGGCAAAGCCCCAGTTGAGTATGCCAAGCCATCAGTTCTCCGACTTGGAAAGGAGTTCCAGTGGTGAGTGTAGATGAAGGTTTGACACCTAACAAAAGGTCTACCTTCCCGCCCAGATCAGAGTCGGCGAGAGAGAAGTGGCGTAGTTCAGGCATTTTCAGAATTTCGGTAACCTTGTTCGGCTTGTTGAGAGGCTTGAGAGATGGGATGACAGTGAATGTGACGTTCGGCAGCTTGAATCTGTAGTCGACGGAGCAGACATCCGACGTGACAGTGTGTTTGCATCTAGTGGTTCCGACGATCCCAGACACTGGGATTGGGTCATGAATCCTGGGCAGTTGTAGAGAGGTGGCTAGGCTCTCGGTCATCATCGAGAGAGAGGCGCCTGTATCGAGCAGGGCGCGAGCCAGCACGGTTTGTCCATCACAGTTGAAGGCAACGATGGCAGAATAGAGAGATGCGATATCTCTGGAGTTGGAGTCAGCTTGGTTGGTCATGCCAGATACAGATACAGGTTGAGAAGTGGATGAGACGTCTCTGTCGCGATGGAGCATGGTGTGGTGACGTCCATTGCAGGTGCGACAGGAGAACTTACTCGGACACGTCTTGCAGCCATGGCCATCCCCAAGACAGTTGAGACAGAGTTTCTTCTCCCGGACAATCTTGTTCCTCTTGTCGAGGTCGTAAGCGGCAAAAGACTGGCACCTGGCGAGAGAATGTGAGTCTCCGCACACAGGGCAGTGCTGTGAGGGTCTCCGGGGGGGAGGCTTGGCAGGCAAAGAGCGCGAGCGATCAAGTCTAGGCGAAGCAGGTCGAACAGATGAGAGAGGCAGGTAGGAGGAGGAAGGAGGCACTATGGTGGGGCTACCGCTTCCTCTGAGCTCCTTCTTCTGGAAGTCGATGAAGGCAGATAGGTTCTTCATGTCAGGCGGGACACCCGTAGGTCTGTGTCGCAGCCACTCCCGTCTACACTCTGGGCTCATGAAGTTCGAAGCAGTCAGAGCTAAGAAAGAACCCAAAGAGTCTCCCACAAGAGAGCAGAATTTGTTGTACGGGAGTATGAAGTTGTCGTAGAGGTTGTTGACATCCGAAGCAGATAGAGAGCATGATGAGACGGACTTGATACGAGCGATGATAATGGGCGCGAGAACATCAGGGGCGCCGAAGATGGACTCTAGCTTGTCCAACATCACGTCGAGAGACAGGTCGTCGGAGGGCAGATTATGGAGGACTTTGAGGCCGTCAGGGTGTTTCACAGCCTTGATCAGAAGACCCTTGACTTCTAGAGGAGAGTGACCTTTTGCACGCTTGTCAATGGTTCGCTTGAACATGGTGCAGAAGTTGGCCCACTTGAACGGGTCACCATCGTAAGTCGGCAACTCGATATTGAGGGCATTACGGTCAGGTACAGCTGAGGGAACAGGTGTGGCTACGGCCGCAGGGACAGCCAGGGTAGGTGCTTCCTTGCAGGCGGCAGCCGTCAGAGTGAAGAGTCTGTTCATCTTGTCTATGATGTGGTCGCAGATTGCTTTCAGTTCGGGCATGGCGAAGTAGAACTCAGTTGATAGGTCAATGACAGATACTCGTCTGGAGTGCAGCTTGTCAACAGAATTGCGGAAGAATGGCGAGTCTGGCATGGGAGAGTCCAGGGCAGATTCGATGTCCGCCAGCAACGAGACGGCTTGTCGGCGAAGTGGCAGAGCTTTCAGGACGTTGGATACGACGGACTTCCACTCGACGTGGGTATCCAGCAGGTCAGTGTCTTCAGCTTCTTTGGCAGGAGTACGCAGGTCGGTGAAGGCGTCATAGAATTCTTCCAGCTGGGCTTGGAAGGCAGTATGTTTGTCGATGGTAGCAGTGAGTTGGGCGAAGAGGTCTTCCAGTGTACAGGTATTGATCTTGTCGGGACCTTCCGCGATCACTTTCATGATGCGGTTATGCAGCTTGGTCGCGATACCTCGGCGGCTTCCACGTTTCAGTTCCAGGTCATGGACTGTCGTTCGTACTTCCTCAGATGCAGGTGGTAGAGTAGCCATTGCTATAAGAAATAGAACAAAATAGATAAGACAATTATAGTTGTTTACCACAAGGCGTCGAATCTCGGGAGATCAACACTTCGGTCAGGTGATGAATAGTTGATGGGATGGTAGAGAAGCAGAATTGGCTAAGTTCTCAAGGTGTGAAAACGGCCAGGAATATGGGCAGAGTTTCGCCGCGAAGAATTCGGGTGATGCAGCGAGAGAGAAGGACTTGGCCAGAGAGAAGGACTTCGGCTTCTTCCTTGCGCAGACTATGGAGGTGAGAGAGGCGGGGCTTCTTCCTTGCGCAGACTACGGAGGTGAGAGAGGCGGGGCTTCTTCCTTGCGCAGACTTCGGAGGTGAGAGAGGCGGCTCCCAGGTAGAGGCGGAGATTCGGCTCACTCAGACAGCTTCCGGCAGAGATGTTGATTGTAGAAGTCGCCGGGCTCGAAGGACCAATGTTAATGTTGATATTGTAGCTTAGCTCTGCCCGCAGAGTTCAAATAAGTTGTTCAGATTCAGGTATAATAAGTTCGAGAGATTAGACGACACACGCACATATAAGCACACGGAATGATGACAAAGTCAGTGGTTGACCGTAATTACCATGAATCTCATTACGTACAACGCAATGAGACTTTGGTAAAGGGTCGTGGGATGGATTAGAACGCAACAAGACAGGTACAGATACAGCTAAACAGATAACATTAGAAGTAGAATGACTAAGGTATGCACAACAGATAAACAAATGAAACATATATAGTGTATGATAATGTTCAGTTCTTCCAAGTAGATCAGCCGGGCGCCTCAGGTAGATTCCTGGTCGGTGCGAAGGCCCGAACATATGGTAAGACACAATCATACATAAAGAATCCAACATTTCATGCAAACAGTTAGCTAATAGTGTATTCTTGAGATCTGACGAAATGATGGTGAGTTTTGATGTCTTCCCTGTTCACCAATTACAGAAAACCCACAGATAGATACCTTTGTTCGGGATCGAACCCTTAACTGCCTCAACAACTATTTCCATACGTTTTATTTCATTAACATTAGCTATTTATTCACGCATGCTCATTGGCGAGCGAGCGTAGCGAGCGAGACACTTACAGGGGTAACACAATCGAAAATCGGGGATGTTTGTTTATTGGCGAGCGAGCGAAGCGAGCGAGCAACTCTAAGATGTAGTCTATGGAAATCCTGAATACGTCGTCCTTTAAACGTGTCGTACGTCGTCGTTTAAACGCGCGCGCATACCAGAACGATTTATTTATCTGTTTATGGGGTACGTGAGACCTCTGTTTTCGCCCGCGCTTCTAATTACGTAAGTTAGGTAAAGCGTTCACAGTTCCAGTATTTTTCAATTAACGAGCGCGGAGAATCCTGCTGCATTGCCTTACGCAACTCTGTTTCAACCAAAACGTTTATAGCTACTCTCTTCTTGAAACAATTGTGAAGTCTTTGTCAAACTGCGCTTCTTTGCCACTGCTTTCTAAGTTTATTCAGGTAATTCTGTTACTTTTAACTCAGCTCGCGCTCGCGTTCGAGAACTTCGCTCGCTCGCCCAACCAATGCTACACGAGCATTTTCTAGTTTATTAGCGAGCCAGCAACTCTAAGATGTAGTCTATGGAAATCCTGAATACGTGGTCGTTTTGAATACGTACGTGGTCGTTTTGAATACGTCGTCGTTTTGAATACGTGGTCGTTTAAACGCGCGCGCATTCCAGAACTTTGCTGGCTCGCCCAACCAATGCTACACGGTTTATTTATCTGTTTATGGGGTACGTAAGACCTCTGTTTTCGCCCGCGCTTCTAATTACGTAAGTTAGGTAAAGCGTTCACAGTTCCAGTATTTTTCAATTAACTAGCGCGGAGAATCCTGCTGCACTGCCTTACGCAACTCTGTTTCAACCAAAACGTTTATAGCTACTCTCTTCTTGAAACAATTGTGAAGTCTTTGTCAAACTGCGCTTCTTTGCCACTGCTTTCTAAGTTTATTCAGGTAATTCTGTTATTGTTAACTCAGCTCGCGCGCGCATTCCAGAACTTCGCTCGCTCGCCCAACCAATGCTACACGAGCATTTTCTAGTTTATTGGCGAGCGAGCGAAGCGAGCGAGACAGTATTAGGGGTGGATAATGCAAAATCGGGTATATGTTATATGTATATATGTATGTGGGATGGTACGTATGCCCCTTAAACGCGCGCGGGGAACGTTTTTCTCCAAAAAAACACGGCTTTTTAGGCTTGACCCCAGTTTATTCTGAAACTACAGGATTAAGCAAGCCTTACTTTATACTTAAGCTCCAAAGTGTGAGAAAATTCCTGCGAAAATGCTTGCTTTTCAAGAAACAAACAGTTGATTCGACCGGTTACTATGGCATTGAAGACCCTTTTCCAGACTTAGTTTCAAAACTTCGCCGTTTTATGGGGGGATACGGAGTGCCGGTTGTTGGTTGTCAAGAGCTGTGGGTAGTCAGAATGCCGTAGTATTAATGCTAAGTAAGCTACTACTTCTCGAGGGAAGCTGAGGTAAGTACGTAATTCCATATTTGTTAGCAAAATATGCAAAATTAACTCTGGCCTTTCTTTTTTGAGCTAAGAGCTTGTCAACAGTGACTGGTAAATTCAAATAGTCAGATTGCCTAAAATTTGGTACTACAAAAGTTACCACTGCTCAAGAAAATGAGGTAAGAAAATAATTTTGTATTTGTGTGCTAACATTGATTGCTTTTGTTTTTGTAGGTGAGAGCTTGTTGTCAAGAATTCAAGGTAATTCAGATGGTCAAAGTAACTTCAATCAGAAGTTATCAATACTCAAGAATGATGTAAGTAGTAATTCCATATTAATTGTTGGCTAAAATTACAAATAATAACACCGGTTTATTTTTTTATCGTAGCTGAGAGCTTGTTCAAGAGTTACTGGTGATTGAGATTATCAGAATGGTTGATGTTTGATACTACAAAAGTCACCATTAATCAGGTAAGAGAGTGATTTTGTATTTGTTTGCTGAAATAAAAGGTCATAACTGCTATTATAGTGTTTGCATGAACTAAGCTAAAACATAGTAACAATACTTAGTTTTATGTTACCTAACATCAGGCTCGCTCGCCATTTGTGCTCAAGCACACCACTAGTTTATATATATGTTTGGACGTATGTATGTCATTTTGTACTTTGACCCTCTGTATTTTTGTGTTCGCTCGACGTTCGACCCCGTCCCAAACTTCACTAAACAGAATCCTCTGGTTTAGCGACCATTACCCGTATCACCTTAGAAATTGAATTGTTTACCGCTTTGAATTGTTTTGCGGGTGCAGTTAAAACGCAAAAACTTATGGGAGCTCCATTTCTATTCGAGTTAGTGGCGGTGGTAAGTTATTTGTCACAGTTATAAGCCCTACTAAACAACATTTACTTGAAAATTCATTGTCCACTAGACGAACCACGAAGGTAAGACTTGCGTAGGTATGTTCAGTTGTGTGAAAGTTTTGTGCGTTACAACTACTATTAAGAATATCACAAAGAAAATTTTAAATAACATGACTTGATTTTGTTGCTTCTTTTTCAATTCAAACAGTTGCGGGAGCGGTTACTATGGCATTGAATCCCCTTTACCGCATATACTTAATTTAAAAACTCGACTTTATTTTAGTAGCTTGAGTGTTAGTTGTTAAAATCAATCATTTAACAATAGTGTAGTTTAAGGCTCGCTCGCCATTTGTGCTCAAGCACACCACTAGTTTATTCTTTTATTCATGTACCGTCGATCATCGTCAATCGTCGCGGTGCATCGTCGATCTTTCATTTTTTGTTTGTATATATCACCTAGATCACTGTCATTCACCTTAGAGTGTATATAGGTGAAACAACTAGTCTTTGAGCAAAGAGTGAAAGAACATCAGGATGCTTGCAAGAGAGGTGATGAGAAGGTTTCAGTACATTATTAATAGAAGGAAAAGGGTCGGCGATGCCACAGACAACAACAAGTTTAACAAAAACATAGATTTAGAGCTTCCATGATGTATGCTTGCTGTCTATGTTGCATGCAAACCACCCTTCGGGATATAATAAACAACAAGCACACCATCCAGTAATCTTGCTGTTTGCATTGTGTTTGTTGGCGAGCGAGACATTTACAGGGGTTACACAATTGAGATTCCTGGTGTTTATTTATTAGCTCGTAAGCCAGACTGGCTCGCTCGCCATTTACGCTGAAGAACACTACTAGTTGTATCACCCCGAATAGTTCGACCTCAGTTGACCCTGGAAGGGGACTCGGCAAGAAGTCAAAACGTCGGGTTATGCTTTAATTAACATAATAATGTTAGAACGAGAAAATTTGCTATTATTATATTTAAGTATAAAACTATTTGTTGGGAAACAATCTGATAGCTCTTTTTTTTTTTTTTTTTGCAAGTGAATAAAATGTACGTAGTAGCCATTCTTGTTGGAGACCACAGAAGAAGTTGATTTAGAATCCTCACGCGCTCAGATGTTCGGTAAAGGGTTTTGCTTCCCATGAATTACGTTTTAGCGCGCATGCCCGAGCGAACGCTGGCGGCGTCGTTGGGCGTCAGTTGCATTCCGGGCGCAGATGGGTGGTTCGTTGGTTTTTGGGTGATTAGAGAAAGTAAATATATTTGTATTCGATATTCTCTTCGTGAAAATACTTCAGCTTAATCTAAGTAAGTTCAATTGTGTATTAGGGAGCAAATTATGGTATATATGTAGCTATTAATTATTTAGGTTAAAGATTTACCCATTAGCTGTATAACATTATAATTATTTTGTGTATGTAGCCTGGAGGAGATAGCTCTTATCAGAGAAGATAAAATGGTGAGAAAAACAAGCTAGTAAAGAATAATTGTATCTCATTGATGTCTAAGGCTGGATAACAACAGGTCATCAACTTAAACAACCATAATAAAAAATTCTGATGTGCTCACATAAAGATATGGATCACTAACAGTCTGTTGGAAACCCATTTCTTTTAGTCTACTATCCAGTGCAAAGTTCAAGCATCTTGGAGATTGTCGTAGACCATAAATACTTTGCCTTAGTCGGCACACTTTGGTCTCTTGTTCCTTGACTTCAAAACCAGGAGACTGCCTCAAGAAAATTTCCTCTTCCAGTACTTTGTTCAAGAAGGCTAGTAGCATCTATTTGATGCACCAGAAGACCATGTTGTGCAGCAAGATCAAGAACGGCTCTCACAGACTCAAACTAAACTAACAGACTAAACGTTTCATCATAATCAGCATGGTATCCTTGGAAATATCCTTGTGCAATGAGCCAAGCCTTATATCTTTCTACATTCCTATCTGCACCAAACTTTCATTTGAAAATCCACTTGCTGCCAACAATTCGCTTTCCCTTGGGTAGGTCAACTAAATCCCATACATCATTCTCGGTCAAATATTCAATCTCCTTCTCAATAGCATCCTTCAATTTGCTTCTTTCAGGACTAGACATAGCTTCATTGAGTGTCTTCAGTTTGAGTTGGAAGTGGGTCAATTACAACTTCACTTTCAATATCCACATGGCGTTTTTCTTCCCATTCTTCTTTGGCTGTGTCTATATTCCATGTGACAACTCATCAAGAATAACATCCTACAGAAAAACACTCTTGATCTTTCCAAATCAAACAAGCAATAGCCTTTTACTTCCCTCCCATATCCAAGAAACACACATCTTCTATACTTTGAGTCTAACTTCTGTCATTCATCTGAATGTACATGCGAGTAAGTGGCGCACCCAAACACTTTGAAAAAACTCACATTGGGTTTTGCACACGAGGTCATACTCTTCAAAGCATTTGTAGAACTTCAGTTCCGAATGTATGTATCTGTTGCCAGCACTTTTGCCCAAAACTTCTTTGGCAGCTTAGAATCAGACAACATGGACCACACATACTCAACAAGAGTCTAATTCTCCTCTTGGACACTCCATTCTGTTGGGATTCTTGGGGACGGTCAGTTCATGCCGGATTCCTTCCTGTTTCAAGTATACCTCAAACTCCTTGGATATATATACTCACCACCATTGTCACTTCAAATCGTCTTCACTTCATATCCTGATGATTTCTCAACCAATGTTTTCCACTCCTTGAAAGCATTAAACACTTCACTTTTACGTTTGAGAACATAAACCCATACATATCGAGTTAAATCCTCAGTAAAGGTTACAAAATACTCTGCACCACTTATAGATGGTACACTTATCCTTCCACAAACATCAGAGTGAAAGAACTCAAGTGGTCTTTTGGTTCTATGCTCACTTGCTAGCAGAAATTTGCAACGGTGCTGCTTTCCATTCACACATGATTTGCAGAATCTCAAATCTCCAAACTGGGAAAAATTTAATCCACACACAAGATGTTCCATGGTCAATTTTTGTTAACTGGATGAGCTAATGTGCCCATACTGCCAATGCCAAAGATCACTTTCACTTTGCTCTGCACGTTGAACAACATTGGCACTCTCATAAATTCCGTCAAGATAATACAACCTTCCTGACTTGGTTGCGGTAGCAATTTCCTTTTTATTCTTGTTAAAATATGTGACACTTTGAATTTTAAATTAGACCATGACTCTATTTTCAGTAGCTTTCGGGACACTTGGTAAGTTGTACAAAAGTTCAGGAACATAGAGGACATCTACAAATCATAAAATTCGTTTTCCTCCATCTGGTGATTGAATGGACAACTTGATCGTGCCACATTTGTCAGCCTTCAGTGACCGTTCATCACCTATAATCACTTCTATGGGCTTCTCTAAATGCTTTAGACTAATACAACAACTAACATCATTACAAATGTGACATGTTGCACCTGAGTCAACAATCCAATGTCCTGAATGCTTGGATCCTTCACCATGACGTATCATTAGTCCAATTTCACTATCCGAACTACTTACTTCTTTTTCAGAACTACCACTTCGTGCACTTTCTGCGGAGTAACATTTTCATCTTCCTTGTTTCCTCTTGAAACCCTCTTTTCCATTCTGATTTGATCATTACAGTACCATCCTAACTTCTTACAGTAATGACACCTCACTGGATTTCGCTTTTGATGCTTCATCATCAAAGCATTTTCACTCTTAGCAGCACTAGACCGATCCTCGAGTTTCCTCTCCTCATGCAAAAGTTTTTCAGTAACTAGTTCCATTTTGGGAACTTCAGAATTTGATTCCAAAGCAGTAACTAAAACATTGTATGACTCTGGTAAGCTGGCCAAGAGATAAACTACTTAATCCTCTTCAGAAATAGGATCACCAACAATAGACAACTCGTCAAAAATTTCCGTCAATGACTTGATAATATGATCTCGGATGGAATCCATTTCTCTAAGTTTGAGAGAATAAAGCTTTTGTCGTGAAAAAAGCTTATTGTCCCATGTCTTGCACTGAAACTGGTCTTGCAACTTCCTCCAGACTTCCACCAGGTTTTCGGGGTTATCTCCGAATAGGTAAAGGAACGTCATATCAACCAACAATACAATTGTAGCCAAAGCTCAATCCTGTCGAGCAGCAAACTTTGCTCTATCTGCTCTCACCAACAGGTTCAGTTTCTGCACCACTCATGATGCCCTGTCCTTTATCAGGGCCATTCAACACTGTAGTTTCCAAATCACATAGTTCGACTTGTTCAAAGGATCAATAACACTCTTGTTACTATCCTATGACATGCTGGGGCCCATAACCTGTTAGAATTATTGGGAGCATGATAACAGAGTTAGTTATAACTCTCACTACTACACAATTACTACAGATATAGTTGAACTCATTTTATTGTTAAAAAAAAATAAATTAAAAATCAGGTTAATCATATGATACAAGAAAAATTATGATAACGTAACATAATTATGATGAGTCAGCAAGATATGCATGACAATTGCCAAAGTGTCGTTCTCCATCATCTATTGTTGCCCCCTTAGGATATTTTTCCTGAGGAAACATTCCAGGAATGTTGTGTGATTGAACATGCGATGGAACTATCTGTTCAGGATGAATTGGAAGTCACAAAGTCAGAGAAAACTGACAGACTTGACATGAGCCAAGCTACTCCATCATGTCTTAGAGACACACACTGGGACAAGATGTGAGGAAAAGTGAAGGTACAAGGGAAGAGAAGAACTTGGAAGAAGCGAAGGATGGATGGAGGTAAGAGTGTGATGGGAGAGAAGGATGTGGAAAACAAGGAGGAGAGAAAAGAGAGGGATGATAGGGAAGAAAAAGATGTGGGAGATGAGAAGGAAGAGAGGGAAGCAAAGGATGAGAGAAAAGAGAAGGTTGAGGGAAGAGAAGGATGAGAGAGATGAAAAAAAAATGTGGGAGAAAAGAAGAATGAGAAAGAAGAGAAGAAAGAGATGGATGAGAGGGAAGAAAAGGATGAGAGGGAAGAAAAGGATGAGAAGGAGGTGAAGGATGAGATCTAAAGTAAAGACATGCAAGAAATGAAAGTTGTGAGCAAAGTGAAGGATTTGAAGAATGAGAAAAAGGCTTGGGGAAGAGAAGACATGAGGGAAGAGAGGAACACAAAGAAAATTGAACAAAGCAGAGGAAACACTGACAATAGAAGTGAAGCTGGAGATGCTATATGAACAAGAACCAGTGAGACAGGAGTCAAAAAGAAGGTATGGAAAGGGTCACTTACAAGTACTACAAAGACAGGAGATGCTACTAAGAATATGGGAGCAGATAATGCATTGCTGATGTGCAGTGAAAAGAAGGACAACAGGTCTAGGAAGGTTTGCAAATGAAAGTAGCACAAAAAAGGAAAGCAAGGAAGACGTCAAAAATGAGAAGAAAAACTGAAACTACACAAACGTTTATTCAAAGAATGAAAGTGATGAAAGCATCAAAAATTAAAAAATCAACTGAAATTGGAAATTCAAGCAAAGGAGAAAATTTGGTACATATAAGGAAGCGAATTTAAAAGAACCAAAGACTGAAAAAATAGAAAAGATGGATTAATCACCCCAAATTGATGCCAATAGATCAGAAAATGAGGACATTAAAACAATGTAGACAAAATCGTGTATGGATTGAGAAAGAAGACAAGAATCTTGAAACTGCTACTAGATAGACTATGGCGTGCGGTCTCTATGGTTGGACAATACACTGAAAATTTTCTTACTCATTTTAACTTTTACAATGTTAGCTTTGCCATGTAGCTAATGCAGTTGACTATAAATTTAATTACATTGAAATGAACTAAATTGAATAAAATAGTATTAAGTTTGTTTTGCTGTTCTAGAAACCATACTCTGCAAGAATGGAGGTCACCTAGGAAAAGAAAGATACCAAAAATTTATAACTAAATTATAGAGAAATCCTTATGAAACCAAACACAAATAACCAAAACCAAACAAAAATACATCAACATCATCAACAACACTCCAATTGACTTTCTTAACTCATTATGAAACCTTTAGCACACATTACATACTGGATTAATCTTTGGGAGTGGAAGATTGCTATCACAATGAAGCAACAAAGGTGCAACCCTCAGCGCTATTAAACATTAGCTATTACAATATAATCTCCTCCCAAAAGAACAAGCAATCTGTTAGCTATTTTAAGGCACCAAAATAGCTCAAGCAATGAAAATGGTACAGTCGAACCTCTCTACAACGGGACTCCGAAAAGCGGTCAGACTCTCAACGACGGTCATTCCGCTGGGAACGGAGCTCCATCCGCATGTCTGTAATAGATTTTAAACTCTGAGAAACGGTTGACTCCCAACTCCTAACAACGGTCATATTACCGGACCCCACAGTGAAATTGCAATACAAAATTATCTCCCACAACGGCCAGTTAGCCACACCCATGCATAGCTTGCACAACAATTTAGTCATTTTAAACTCGAATATAGAGCAAGTCAGAATTACAAATGTCCAGCAGCAATCAGATCATTTACCAGCTCCCTCATTTTATTGATATAGGCTGGAGGGCCGTATAGGCGGTAGATGCACGGCACTTCCAGACCGTAACCAGCGCCTCTGTTCACTTTGTCCCCTCGTATCACGGCAAATGCTTTGTTGACGTCTCTTCTCAAAAACTGGAAAAGCCGTGGAGCCAGGTTTTGTGGTACATGACCTACAATAGTAGTCTCCTTCAAAATAGCCACTGCTTTCTTATCTTTGGCATTTGCAGGCTCTGGCTTTACCAATAGTGATTCCCCTACCATAGGTACCCATACATCAGTATATGCGTGGTAGCCCCTAATGTAAGAGTCTATTTCCAGTACTTGAAGTTCAGTAGCAGTAACGACCTGGCTAGCCATAGTTATGACGGACACACCTCCTTTGTGGTGGGCTTTACCTGAAAAACTCCGAAATAAGGTCAAACTCTCTACAAAGGCCAACACGCTTGTCCCCATGCTTGGCTGTTGTAGAGAGGTTCGACTGTACATGGAAACGCTGTCTTCATAAGAGAAGAAGCTAAACTAGCCATAAACACTCACTGATATACACTTTCAATGCGAAACTTCACTTCTTTCAACTCCATAAACTTCCCGGAGCATAATGCAAAAAGACCGCTCTGGTTGCAAGAAATTATTTGCTCACGTGATTATGACGTGACGCTAGGGGGCGTTACCCATAAAAGCTGGTGAAAACTTCCCGTTTTCTCAACAATTAGCCCGAAACTAAAAAAAGTAGCACAACAAAAGGTCCTAAATCTTCGTCCTGTAAGTTCATACCTAAAGCAGCGGTTAATTGTTTGTAATCTCCAAAATCAGAGCGTGACAGCCAGACAGAGAAGGACAAAAAAAAAAAAAAAAAAAGACAGACAGGAGGAGTACTATGACCCTCTTGCGTATGCGCGCTGAGGGTTAATATATTTCTTGCTCTAATCCCTATAGTAGTAAAAAAAATAGCAATAACGATGACAAAAAAATGCAGCATATTAACACACAAACCTAGAATTCCATTAACTCTTAATCAATAGCTAGCAGTGTTAAAGGAAGCAGCAATGTTTCAATTTATTTTTCTAGCAACAATATCAATAGCTTAGTAAAATGAAAGAAGAAAAAAAGTGGAACTTATTGGCAAAGTGCATAATTTACTTTACCACAGAGCCAATTCCCAGTAGGTTCTCCCAATACACTAAGAATTATGTTAATGACAGCACCATCAATAAGAACGTTTTTCAGTTCCCCAGACTGCGAACAAACTAAGCTTTGTACTACTCCAGAAGCCATATACTAAACCAAGCGAAAGGAACTACACTGGAACCCTTTACCCATACAACAAGTGGACAAGGCGGAAGTTTCCGGGTTACCCGAAGTGAAAACGTTTTCTAAGTCTAAAGTAAATCCAAAAAAAAAAAAACGCCCGGTGCGGTCAGTAAAAAATAGGGGGACCTTTACCACTCTACTAGCGGGCGAGCATATTTAGCGGAACCGGCTTTTTGCTGTAACTACAGTTCGATAGGGACAGGTGAATCCAAGGCCTACAATTCCACCATGAAAATTAGGGAAAGAAAATCTCAGAACCCCTGTCAGGATACTTCAGAGGGAGACACTAACTATGTAGGGCAGTCGTCATTGGGAATGCAAAATGGTCTCATAATTGGAGTTGTAGCAGTTAGATTGCTTAATATATTCTTTCCAATAACTTCTTTTGTACCAGATGAATATTGGCAGGCACTGGAGGTGGCTCATAGACTGGCTTTTGGATATCCTTTTTACCTAGGGTGTAGTTATATTCTGGTAGCTATAAACCTGGCTGCATACCAACATTATAGCTAGTGTCAAAGTCAGAAGAGTGATGGCAGACATATCAATTCATAGATAAGTTTCATTAATTTATTTTAAAAATATTACCATTATTATCCTGGTATTCAGGCTGATGAATATCCTGTGATATGAGGGACAAAGGCTTCTGAAGTTATAAGGTTTGGTTTAAATTGAACAGCTAACCGTTGCTGAGTATCAATCTATAGTACACATATGCTATAACAATAACAACAATAACAAAAGTGAAAAATAATAATAAACTAATAATTTAGCTAATTATAATGATAGCAACAACAATGATAATATAATACTATCCTTTTAAAGTCGTATTCTACGTCTTTCCTTATATTTTTTCTTGACTAATGTCTCACTTATGGCCATCTGACGTGGGAGTGGTCTGCAGCTGTTAGGGGTTATTCCTATCCACTTCTGTTTGCTGGTCTGTATAAGATCTTAGCTCTGCTTAACATGGACTCTTGTGTAGCACTGGTAATTTGAGAAACATTCATAGTCTTTGATAACTTCTGTATCTTACTGTGTTCTAGTTATACTTTCCTCAAATTATCCACCTTCCACTGGCTATATTGAATGATGTGTTTGTCTTCAAATTGACCAATCGGTTGTATGGACCTAAAGTTGCCCAATATGCTGTATCCTCTACGCAACTATTATATGAATCGGTGCCAATAATTTGATGTAAGGGAAGTGGATTGCTCAGATTATGGTAGTGGAGTGTCTTTTATACCAGGTCAGTGTATTTTAATCATACACTGGAAGCCATGAAATTCATAAGATTCAATAAAGTGTTATTGATGTGCTCAGTGAAACTTAACTTTTATTCTCCCAGTTGTTTCTTTCATTGTAGCTTAAGTAGCCTTCTTAACTAGTTATTTACCTTGACCCTAATGTCATAGCTGATTGCGAATCTGCTATCATGGTTTACATTCTACTGTGTTACTCGCACTCTCTCTAACTCTGTTGAGACATGCTTTACTGCAGTGATTCTCTACTACTGGATGGCTGCATATGAAAGCAAGTCAAAAAACACAGTAAAAAGGTCAGTTTACAGTTACATATATTTATTTATTTATATATTCATATATACTATTTATTTATTTATTCATTCCATGCTAGAGGTATCACAGGTTTCAACATGCTATATTGCAGGAACTCATTGTCCTCAAATACTCTAGTAGTTAAGGGTGCTGTGACATAGCAATGAGTCCATCAGGAATATCTTAGCTTACTACATGGGTAATTCAAAAGCTTCCCGCCCACATATTGATAAAACTAACCGAGGCCCCAGCTATAAGTTGTAAAGAACGCAGCTGCTTGATATGTATACCCTGGCTTACTTTATCAGTATTGCGATACTGATAAATATAAATTCTTAGAGCAAATGGTGGCTCCAAGGGTGTCTCCAAGCTTTGACAGGTAAATAATACTTCACAATGACTCCATCATTTTATTTTTTATTCATGTGAAAAACTTCATGATAATGTATCACTCATGATTTTTTATTTTACACAATAGTAATTACCAGTGATGATTTTATGAATATAAGCTGTATTGCTCAAGCTCATTCCCTATAGTAAAACGATTCACTAACCTAAAGGTACATATATACATGCTGAATATCAGATAGGCATGCATATATGTAGTGTAAATATACTATTTACAACACTTTACATATAGTATAATTCAGAATACTGGAGTTGTTCAGTTTTCATTTCATATATATTTAGATATGCCAGGCTTTATTTGCTACTGGTGGGTGTGTCTGTGTTAATCCGTCCTACTGGGGTGTTGATGTGGGCTCCTCTGGTCCTCACACATCTGGTACTGAGAGCAGAGACACAGGGACTTATTATAATACAGGAAACACTTCTCATAGGGTAAGTGTGGAGCAGAGTGAGTCAAGTTCGTGTGAACAATTATTGTGATTTGTGACATGTATATATCTAGAGTTCCAATGTTCCTGGGGTCCTTGTGTGTAGACAGCATCTTTTATGGCAAGGTAGGTTTTAAGGCATTCCCAGCATATCTGTTGTCTTCATTACTCTGGCATTATTTGCATGAAATATATTATTTGCTTGTTAGGTCTTAAAATACACCATTCACTAGCAACTTGTAGACTACTAATATGTCTTGAAGGAGGAGGGAGAAGTGTTATATTGTATGCTTTTTAGATTTTTTTGATTTTTGTTAATAACACAGTCTTTTAATGTAAAATGTTTTTCCTTCAGCTTGAAATTATTCAATGGAATTTTTTCAAGTTAAATGTTTTAGATGGCCATTCTGTGTTGTACGGTTCAAAACCATGGTACTGGTAAGTATAAGACTAAAGCATATAATTAATGAATGTGTTTTGTGATGCTCCTTTGTTTTCCTTGCTCACTTAAACAACTATAAAACAAGTTTAAAAAGCTTGAAAAATAGTTTTTTTCTCTCTTTATTTTGTCTTTTCTAGTCATCTATTGTTATGTTCAGTAAAATGAAAATATACAATTCATCGGCAATAATATTTAGTCTTACCTTAAAAATTGATCAAGACTTGTAGTAAAAGCAATATTTGTTGCTCTGCAACTCTAAGAGTGAGCAAGGTGATCTTATTGAACTTAATTAAGTCAATATTCTATTCAACTAATTGTTAATTTTATAATTAAATGATTCACCTGAACATTGGAAGAACACAAGTTGCTACACCTGCATTGTCAAAGCTTTTGTTACTTTGGTTAGTCAGGTCATGTATAATATTTTCTCTTTAGAACAGAAGTGGCCAACTCACAGTAAACAGAACACTAAATAAACATAGTTTTCTTTGGAACTCTAAGAGTGAGCAAGCTGATCTTATTGAACTAATTGTTAATTTTATAATTAAATGATTCACCTGAACATTGGAAGAACACAAGTTGCTACACCTGCATTGTCAAAGCTTTGGTTACTTTGGTCAGTCAGGTCATGTATAATAATATGTTCTCTTTTGAACAGAAGTGGCCAACTTACAGTAAACAGAACACTAAATAAACATAGTTTTCTTTGAAAATTGATCAAGTAGAAGCTTTTATTGTCATGTCATGTACATGCCTCTAATATCATGAGGACCTGCTAAATCAAGTACATCAACATCATATTTTAGGTCAAATAACATTTCAGAATTCAATGAATGTGTTGTATTGATAAAGGAAACGCAACCATACGTTTTTATGAGCTAACACATTGGCATGTATAATGTGTATGATGACAATCTTTTGTTCTTGCTCTTATAGAACTAGTCATGATGCCCAGAAATTCATATTCATGGGCATAGACAAGTACTCTCAAAAGGCGGGAGCTTAAATTTGATCACACATGCCACCCAAGTACTTAATTAAAATCATGCTTTTGCAAGTATAGACTTGAACACTTTGATAATAGTTATACTAAGTAAAGTTAATTTGTACACAAAGATCACTCTAATATTTTATATGGGGGTTTGCTAGACAACTCGTTTTCAAAATATAGTAGAATGTTCATATGCCAATACTTTTAATTCAATCATTTAAGTTTGCAGTCTCACAATATATATGTGAAGTATAAAATTATATGTAAATTTCTAAGGCATGAGTGTATGATGACCACCTTTAACAAGGGGAGAAATAGGGAGGGTGGGGTGGTCTGATTAATACAATTTCAGGTGATGATAGGAGTAAAAAGGAAGGGGGGGGGGGGTGTAGGTGGTCACAAATAAACTGTTTTATAGAATGCAAAAATGGCATGAAATTGTATTAATACCATTATTTACTTCTAATAATAACCTTAATCTGGTTAGCACAATAATTACTGCTGCAAAAAGAAAATTCAATGCCAAACTTAAGAGGGGCCGTCCCTCCAGCCCCCCCCCCCCCCCCCCATTTACAGCTATGATTTTGCTTAGTCTAAACTAGAGTGTTTTGTGGTTAATCTCATACAATACTTCAGTGTATAGAGTGCTATAAAAATCATTGTAATATACATGTTTGTATAAGCTAATGAATTATTTGCTTACAGAATAGCATATTCTGAAGGTTAAAGCTGGATAAAATGTAGCTACAGCATGCAGATTGGATTTTTTATTATATTTTATAATATTGCAAATGGCAATTAATTTGCAAGATAAAAGCTGCCTGTATGGGTTTAAAGTGTATTGTTGCCATTTACGTTGCATTTGTTGCTGGTGTTGTTGCTTTCCATTTACGTTGCATTTATTGCTGGTGTTGTTGCTTTTTATAGGTACTGGTTTGAAGGAGTGGCAGTTTTATTGGGAACACATTTACCAATTTTGTTATTTGGGATGTGGCTATGTAGACGGTATAAGTGGTGGAGTTTAGTACCCATGATCTTGGCATTGTGGGTCCTGTTCTTCCACAGTCTTCTAACCCACAAAGAGCACAGGTTCATTTTTCCTGTATTGCCTCTGGCTAATATCTATGTAGGTAAGTGAAAATAATTTTGCTCTTATTAAGGGTGGCCACACATAGCAACATGCATTGCCCGTAGATCCAGACATTAATTTATTCCCCGCCAGTACTCCACCATTCGATAATATGCGAGCAGAAACAATCGCGCAGTAGCAGCAAAAGTATACTTCACGAAGTTGTGGTGTCTTAGCTTCAGGTTGTCTAATAGCCATTTACAGCAACACTCCATACAGTAGTCCTCATCTGAGCTCATGCGGCAAGGTGCGTCAGGCTGCCTTTCCTCCTGTAGCCATTCTATGAGCTCGAGCCAATGGATCCAGCAGGCTCAATTTCTAAGGAGCAAAGACTTCCCAAGCTGCACAGCTCTAAAACCTTCACCTCTGGCTATCTCCAAGAAACTGTCCTCTCTTCTGACTCTCTTGTTATTGTTGCATTGATGTTTGTTTACTCTTGATATAGGCAGGCTCTTTTTAGAACCAATACAAACCAACTGAAAAAAATTGTTCGTGTACTAGAGAGTACGAGAAATGGGGCGGGATTATTTCATAAGGATTGCAAGTGGAATAAAAATTCCAAATTTTGTATCAGTTTTTCTTGGAATCTAATAATGAGAACGATAATTTTTTTTACACACGGGTAAACCTAAAAAGAATGAACTGTACCACAACTTGAAATTTTCAATCTTATATAAAGAAATAAATCATAAAGTAATATTGAAATGAAAAAGAACTCATTGTCTTGCAGTAGATCGGCTTGGCTAGTAGTGCACCAACTTGCAGAGCTCAAACTTGCCGCACCGCTCCAAAAAAGTGCTACAAAGTTTTATAACCGGGTCTAATATTTCCTCCTTAATAGATGGTTCTACTGGACTAAGAACTACCAGTTGTACCCGACTTTGAGACAAGTACAACTTCGAGCAATCCAAATTTTTTTAGTACAGACTGAAATGCGAGTTTATGTATTCTTTTTTCACCTCTGGGCAAAGTTTCAATGCTGCTGATTCAGTAGCAAGTGATCCAACTAACTTTATATACAACTTGCTTTGAATAATGAGTATAGGCTCTGACATATATAATAATAATACTTCAACTTTTTCAAATTAGCTATCTCCATTCCACCTTCCCTCCCACCCCATTTTCCAATCCTCTTCTACTAGACTCTTGTATGTAAATACTCTTTTCTTGTATCAAACTGATTAGCTAAAGTCTAAATAGGGTGTGACTTACCCCTCAGCGCGCATGTGCGAGAGAGTTATAGTAGTGCGTCTATCTGTCTGTCAGCATTTGATTTCATGAATGGATGAGAACTAACCTTAAAACAAGTATGAACTGATGCAATAGGAGAATCTAAGTCCCTTAAATTGACCACTTTTTCAAATTTCGAGCTAGCTTTCGAGTAAATGCGGAGAAACTTCAGCTCCAAACAAGCGCAAGCTAGATGCAACGACCCTTACCTTTTGCGTACATTGGTTTACATCATATAGCAGTCACATGATCACTTATAGTTTGCATATTTTCTCTTAACTGCATGTGTCCTTGGTAGTTAGAAGTTGAAGTAATCCGAAAAAATCTTAATTGTGTAATAATGCACTGAGGGTTCACACCTTGGGTGCTCTACTTTGGAAGTTAATGAGTAACACAACTATGATGACGATAATGTAGAGCTTCATTGTCATTACAACATTGCTTAGATTAAATGATGGTGATCTGAAACTTTAAACTGGGATGCTGACCAGAATGAATTTTTCATGGTACAGAAAAAACATTTTCAGTATGAATATGACCCTTACCAATTTTGTAAGTAATATTCTGACTCAGTATTGACCACGAAGTCTGGTCAATGATGTAGGAAAGCACTTTAATTCAGCACCTAATTTAAATTATTGTTAATTTTATCATATCAGTAATTATCTGATGGTGTTTCAGTTTAGATACATAATTGTATTTTTTTCTTTAAAAAAAGGATATGGCATTTGGTGGAGTTTTGAAGTCAGCAGAAGCAAAGGTAGCCATTTTGTTGAATACTTATTGCAAATTTTAAAGTAGTCAATATTTTTATAGCCCTACACACCCTTGTGACCGCTTTGCTCATTGCCTCAGTGCCTGTCTGCCTCTATTTTAGCATTGTTCACCAAAGAGGCTCTCTTGCAGTCATGAACTATCTCAGAAACGTAAGCAGCGGTGGTATAGTAATGCAGTCAGTGTCATCAGTTTTCTTTCCAGTGTTTTACTTAGTAACTCTCTGCTTTTGAAAATTCTCTGATACTGTGGGAAAAATTTAACTAGTCTTGTTAAAACAATGACACAGGTGTATGTATATCTTTGTCACTTACCAATTGCTATTTTTATGCAATGGGTGGTTTTCCTGCTTGTTAAGAATTGTAGCTGGTAGTTGAATAAGAGATTAGAAATGACCACACATTTTTTTATTGGTTTGTTGTGTCATGTAGGATTTGGATACCAATTCTTCTGTGATGTTTCTAATGCCTTGCCATACAACTCCATTTTATAGGTTAAACCCTAAATGAACATCAGTTAATACATTGTGATCATAACGTATTTCATCCAGTCATAAGGATGAAAGCGAAGACAAAAGTAAAATGCTTGATTTGTGCTCAGATAAGAATGTAGGAGAAAGCAAAAGTAAATACTTTTATTTAACCCGTATACTGAGAATTCACTATTGAGGGTAATGCTTCTTATCTCCACTGAAATGGTGCTTGGTTTGGAGATTGTGATCATTCAGACTAGGTTTTGTTTTCTTATAGCATTCCTTTGAGCTAAAGAATTACAATCAAAACAATATCATTATTGAGATTTTAAATGCAGCCACATTCATAAACCTGTCCAGATGGAGTTTTTGGAGTGCCCACCTCCGTAAGTTCTTTCTCATATTGTTTAGCTAACAGTATTATAATTCATTTTCCTTTCAGAATAGGTCCTGAGTGGGTGGACATCTCCAAGCAGTTCTACTCGGCTCCTCTGGAATGGCTGCAGAAGAAATACAGCTCAGACCAAGTCACTCCCACTCATTTTGTTCTTTTTGATTATTTGGTTCCAGTAAGCTAGATAATGACTTATTTAATATTTAAAAAGTTGAAGATAAATACAGTACACTCATAAATACTTTGTGATAGCTAATATAATCTTGGTATATAATTGTTGCTTTTCTTAATTGCATGCTTTTGGAAAGCATGGTGAAAACATAGTATTAGTTATTTCACTGTGTAGTGTGCAAACACTGTTCAGGTATAAAGCTATGTAGCCTTCTGCAACTAGTTAGTTATAGCTTAAAGGAAGATTAGAAAATTAATTCTTCACGTGTCTGCATAACAGATGAGAATGTTAATAATCTTATCTATTTGTGCATAGGTATTAGACTCTTTCATGAAGAAATACGGCTACAAAGAGGTAATAAAAATAACTATTTCATTTTTCTTTTATCCAACTAAGGGCATTTTAAGATTTGTATTGGAAGAACTTACGGTGAATAATTTTTGCTTTCTACTTAAATTATACATTTGTACTTATAGCTACTATCATTATACCAAGTATTTACATGGTTCTGGATGCAAGAGATATGAAATACAGCACACACATTTTATGAGAAAATAAATAAAAAACTCCTCCTTCCAATCTATGCTGCTCTCATGATTCAATTCTACATGTATTTCACATTACACGTATATATGTATTATAGATACATAGAGAATTTCATACTAATTTCCCGGAGTCCAGACGGAGTCGTCACATAGTGGTGTTAGTTAGATCAGTATGATAACTGAAGAAGATGTAGCATTCTTTGCAGCGGAAGGCCTTGATGTATGTATATAGTTTTGTATGATTTAACTATTAGCTAGTCATTTGTATATAGTGACTTCCATTTTTATGTAAGCTACATAACTAAACATGTCATAATTTCAGTTTACATGTTATCTTCTCCTTTCTTCAATAGTGATAATTTCCATCCTTGCAATATTTTATTATTAGAATTGTCATTATTCTAATTTTGATATCTGTTTAATTAGCTTTAATTAATTAACTTTGGAAAATTCATATTAAAATCACAAAGCTGTAGCAAAGCTTTATAAGTTAGCCTGGAAACATATTAAAGTTAATCTAAACTAGGGGAGAAATAGGAAAGACAATTTTGAGCTTATGATGCAATATGTGATGTTGCAGAAAAAGTTATGATGGTAAATTTAGAATTTAGTGAATATTATGGAGATACTTTACTCAAAAAAATGTCTGCTTGGCAAAAATTCACCCCCACATACAAACTTATCAGAGAAAAGGGCTGTTATGAGAGATGCATCTTGTTCGACATATATAGTGAACCAGGTCTGGCACAGTCTGGCATTGCCAGACCACCCTTTATCATATCGCTGGTAGTCTGGCTTGCCAGACCCTTTACCGACATATGCAAGAAATGCATAGGGGAGAGCACAGCTCGCTTCACGCGCAACGTAGTCTGGGTCCACCAGACTAACTGCTATGAAGATAAAGGGGCTGGGGACAATCATGCACCTTGGCAAGTTGTTGAGAGGAGCAATGTGATAGTGAGCATTTTGAATGTTGAGAAAAGCTGGCTCCAGTACAATCTGTTGTACAACACTCGTGGTAGGACGCCCACTGATTTCACCAAATCTTGTTTAGGAGATGGTCTAAATGTTAACCAAAGATGCATAATCTTCCCCAGACTTTTTTACCATGTAGTGATATGTTAAAAAGTCAGGCTATGCCAGATAGGGCCTGCCGGATTATGCTCAAAATTTTTAGAATTATTCTTTTTTTTTTATTCTAAAAAAATGTGTCATTATTCCAAAAGAATAGTATAATTATTCCCATAATTTTTCTTATTATTCTCTTATTATTCCAATAAGGAAATAAGTGAAATAGTGATGACTGCATAGTGATATAAAGTTGCTACGTTAGTAAAAGAATCAGCCTCTCTTACTGTTATACTGAATTACTCAGTATAGAGGATTCACTACATTGCTAGCTGCTCTTTTAGTGAAAACCTTGAACATCCCAGTAAAAATGTTTAAAGAATGGAGAAAATATATGCTCTGCTACAGCTGAAAACATTCAAGAAACCATTTAGCATAGATCTCCAGATGACTTGCTGCTGACTGTGAGCCTGAGCTGACAGCTTTCCCAGTATTTCAAACTTTTTCATTTTTGGAAATACAAAAACCAAGTGGCCAACACAAACCCAGCTGCTTTAATCAAGTAATGAATATCTACCTTATAACTACATTTCTAAAATGTTTATGTTGCTGTTGTTGTAAAAGAAAATGAGAGAGAAAAAATAGCGCCATTGATTTTCTTTATAATTAAGGATTATATAAACTGATTCATGATTATTCTCATTTTCCCTTTATTATTACAGGCAGCTAGACTATTATAGAACTAGCTACCCTGATAGCTAGCCAGGTGTAGCAACTTTCAGAGAATTTATTAGTAGCATAAAACCATAATATTTCGGCTTGTGGAGCCTTCTAGTGGTTACGGAACTAATGAGGGTGACTTACAAGGAATTTTATATAAACAGATGGTACAGAACATGAGATCATTGTGTAGTGCCCCTGGGAATGTTAGTTGGTGTTGGGAGGTGTGAAGGTGTAATCGTAATTGAGACAGTTAATTAGTGGCAGTCATTCTCGGAGGGTCCTCTCTGGCCTCCAAGGCCCCTCGAGAATGACTGCCACTAATTAACTGTCTCAATTACGATTGGTGATAGAAGTGGGTGGCCCAGGAAGGCACTGGCCCCTTCCCAGATTGATTTGCTTGGGGGGCACACACTACGCAGATTAAGCATTGAATTTGCTTTGGGAAATTGGGATATTGCTACATTATCTATTATCCTCTCCCTTCTATTATTATTATACGTGGGCGAAGGAAAAGGGTCTGGTGAAGCTAACGTATACTAATTGTGCAACATTTTCAACTTGAACCTCCCACATCCAACTAATGTTGTTTTGGTTGAACATTTACATTTTAGTTCTAGTTTTATAGTTTTTTGACAAGAAATATTTCAAGATTAATTTTAGTTTTTCACTAACAAAGACTACAATTTTTGTACCCTTTTCCTTCTATTAATATTATACGTGGGCGAAGGAAAAGGGTCTGGTGAAGCTAACGTATACTAATTGTGCAACATTTTCAACTTGAACCTCCCACATCCAACTATAATGTTGTTTTGGTTGAACATTTATATTTTAGTTCTAGTTTTATAGTTTTTTTGACAAGAAATATTTCAAGATTAATTTTAGTTTTTCACTAACAAAGACTACAATTGTTGTACCCTTTTCCTTCTATTATTATTATACGTGGGCGAAGGAAAAGGGTCTGGTGAAGCTAACGTATACTAATTGTGCAACATTTTCAACTTGAACCTCCCACATCCAACTAATGTTGTTTTGGTTGAACATTTACATTTTTGTTCTAGTTTTATAGTTTTTTGACAAGAAATATTTCAAGATTAATTTTAGTTTTTCACTAACAAAGACTACAATTTTTGTTTTAGTTCTGTTTTTTTCAATGTACAAATTTCAATCTAGTTTTAGTTTTTCAATTTTACTAACTTCCATTTTAGTTTTTTAGTTTTTTTTTTTTACTAAGGGGGGAGGGGGCTGGGCTAGATAGTCGAGTTACCACAAAATGCTGGCCAACAGTTTGCTTTAGCCAAACAAATTGCTCGTGCTAGAAGAAACGATTGGGTAAAGGGTTTAGCCTCCTGGGACTACTACTGGTAATTGTGTCTTCTTTCAGCGAACAATTTCATTTTTAGTTTTTATTCATCAGCTCTATGACTTTAGTTTTAGTTAGTATCATCCTATGTGAAATTTAGTTCTGGTTAGTTTACTAAAATGTTTTAGGTGTAACTAAAATTAATTTTAGTTTTAGGTTTTGTTATCATTTGCTCACGTAATTATGGTGTGGTGACAGGGGACGTTACACACTAAAGCAAGTACCTACGCGGAGCTGACACAGAGACTCCAACTGTCCCGGAATTTCAGGAACAGTCCCGGATTTTGTACCTTTGTCCTGATCCCGGAAGGTGTCCCCATCTGTCCCTGAAGATCGTCAACTAGCTAGCTGAAATTACAGTCGGACCTCGTTCAACGGACCTTCCGAAAAACAGACAACAACGATACAGCGGACAAACACAAAACTACAGATGGATTCCTATTTTGTATATTAAGAGCTTCCGAGATGCGGACAGCTTCCGAGTTCCGGACAACGGACAGAACAGAATTCCCACTATTGCTACACCGTACGTAGGTGAGTACGAATTCTCACCTACCCTTCCCTTCCCCCTACGCCCACATATTATGGGAAGGTAAAGGGTCGGCTACGCCAGACTACCTTTTTAGGCGGTATGGTCCCTGAAGCTATATTGGAAAAATTGGAGTCTATGCTGACAACTTCGCGTTTTCTCAAAATCAGCAGCACAATAAAGGTCTTAAGTTCATACCTATATTATCATTGGTTAATTATCAGTAATCTCGAAATCAGAGTGTGACACACAGACAAACAGGCAGACTGGACAACCCTCTCGCGATGGGGGTTAAAAGTCTCGCTAGCCGGTCCCTTTACCTAACTGCTACGCGGGGTGTCCGTCGTGCACCAATCTCGTTTGGTCCTCCAGAATCTGGAGGAGCATACTTTCTATGCATAGCTTATGTGTTTTTTAAAAAAAAACCTTTTGCGTGGGCGTTGCACAACTATTGCGTTTGAAAGTTAGACTTAGCCGCTGCGTTTGATCCGGTATTGTATATCCTATAGCACCTGGGACTGGTTGTAAGACCTAATTCGAAATATTTAGACCTTGAAGTAACTATTCTCGAGCTGCTGATTCTCTCAGCTATATTCTGAAAAGTGAGCAGGAACAATGCTTGAAAAGTTTGTAGCTGATAATGATTTTGTCTTGTTGCCTATTGGTTTTGGTAAGTCTCTCTGCTACATACTACTAACTCGAGTAGTAGCATCTTTCCTGCAAGAATAGCATAAGGAATGATTTACGCGCACGTGAGGCAGCTTTAGTAGCATTCTTGATCATTACCGCTGAATTCCAGTAAAACGAAATTGGTGCACGATGGACGCCAGACCCTTTCCCCGCGTAGTGGTTAGTGGTCCGGTAAAGGGTCTGGCTATGCCAGACTAGTATAGGGTCTGGCTGGCGAAACTAAGCTGACCCTGACTAGAAGCTGAATTATCGCGATTTCTATCGGAGTAACTTTTGCACGCTTCACGTGGTTCTAAGTTCTAGAATAGATACCCAGTGAGTAATATATTAAATTATGTTACGTATAAACCTACTGCTGTACTCTGGTAGTAGCAACTGTAAACCACATACACTGCCAAATTGATTGTAAGTAGAAATAATACTGAGCTATTGGTTTGAGTAATAGCACGGGTAACCGTGCTATTGACCCCTAATAGCATAGGTTACCTTTGCTATCACTCACTACGAGCTTTTTAAAAAGTCATTTGCAATTGTAGTAACTATATTGTTCACTCGCTGTCTCCTTACTTCAGGATTAGCTTCCACTGGAACTTCGTTTTCAACGTGCGGCTCCTCCTAATCTGTTGAAAAACATTCCGTCTAATACGGGTAGAGCTTCTGTGGTAAAGAATGACATCGTATCCAACTAAAAACTACTCGAGCTGTATGTTTCCAAGGTTAACACTGCACGCGTGCGCACTTACCCCGTACTATTTCACTTAACTACTGAGTACAATTAGTTACGCGCTATTTCACTTTCCCCGTGCGATTTCAATTGAACAGCGATTTTTCCCATACATTTTTGAATGCTTACGCGCCGTACTATTAATAGTACGGCGCATAAGTAGAAATAATACTGAGCTATTGGAACTTCAATAATAACAATTTCTTTATAAATGATTCAGTAATTCTTGGCTGAAATACAGTAGTATTTCCATTCTATTAACTTAGGGTGCCTGCTGGGCTCTATAACAGAGAAATAGTACTGAAAAGATCCTGTAGAGGCTACTTGTATGAGTAATAGCACGGGTAATGATTGAAATAGCACGAGGCGAAGCAGCCTAGTGTTATTTCAATTTGCTTTACGAGTGCTATTGATCCCTAATAGCGCACAGGTTATCCGTGCTATCACTCGCTAATAGTAGGCCAGCTTTTTAAAAAGTCTCTTGCACATTATCCCCTACTAGAAACTACTCTAACTGTACGTTTCCAAGGTTAACGCTCTACGCGTGCGCACTTACCCGTACTATTTCACTCAGCTACCGAGGTATTTCACTTAGTTTCCACTTAGTTACTGAGGTATTTCAATTAGTTACGCGCTATTTCACTTTCCCCGTGCGATTTCAATGGAACAGCTATTTTTCCCATTCATTTTTGAATGGGCAACTTACGCGCCGTACTAGTTTATTCCCTATAAATACGGTCGTGCGAATACGGGAATGCGAATTACTACGCGCGAGTATCCGACCAGCCAGGGAGTATTTAAGCAGCGCAGGAGAAAGCAAAAAAAAACAGAAATAAAAAATCGAGCACAGGCTCAATAATTGTGCCGTGCGTCTTCATTTGTCCGGAATTATAAGCGATGGAACTAAATTGGGTCGCCTGCAGAGATGGAGATGTGCCAGAAAGTGCAGTCTTCGGAGGTTGGGATGCAATTGGCAAAGAACCACTATACATAGGTAGTTAGTTTTGCTAGCAACTAATACATTATATTTTATTGATATTGTTTCTATGTTATTGTATAGGGAGAGCTAAACATGGTCGCAACAATATAGTTGGTAAAGTACATCGAAGTCATCACTGCTGCTTTGTTCCTTACAATGGTGTTGAACACAAATTTGAGGATTATGAAGTTCTTGTTAATCCAGGTATGTTTGGTAATCATAATCATCATCATTATCATCATCATCATCATCATCATCATCATTGTTATTGATATCTCTGAATTTTTTTTATTATGCCCACAGGTAACAGGGTACACCTTGAGTGGGAGTATGGAAGTGACGGTTGTGTACCTGAAAATGCAGTAGAAGGCGGAAGAGATTCCAGTGGCGAAGCCTACTACATTGGTCAGCACAGTCATCTTGGCGATACACTGCCAGGAAAAATACAAAGGAGTCACCGAAGATTGTATGTCTCGCACAATGGGAAAGAATATGGCAAGAAGAAATATGCTGTCCTCGTAGTTGTAGCTTAGATAGATAACATGAGCAAACAAACTTCCATTATGTTAAATAGTTCATTCACTGTGGATTGTTATTGTTTGAAATTTCTATATCTGAATAGTATTTTTATAATTTAGTGTTAATTTTTTTTAATACCAAAACTGTGATATGTAATATTAAGTTGACATCGCTCAGCTACACCTTTTGCTTGTTTAATGGTGCATGTTTTAGCTAGGATTTAATATGTAGTTTTGTAACACATGCACATCTCCCCATAATCATCAAGACTTTCCCAAAGCTACTTCAGCTACTATACAACACATACACACATTATAAACAGCGAATTATGAATTAAAAAAACTTTTACTAACAACCACTAAAAATTTCAACGCATCAATTCAATAAACATACTTCCATGTGTTGCATTTTTTATTAGTCATCTAATTAATAAAATACAATGTTTCAACCATTTTACAATGGCCATTATCAGTGTATGATGATACTTTTAAACGAAGCTAAACAGGAACTAATTGCAACTACCAAGTTATTATTAAAGCAAAAATTTACATGGCAAATCTATACTTTTATCAAACAAATGTATACTGAAGGCAGTAACTCACCCTATTCATTGATGGATGCTAGTCTGCTGATTTTCCCATTTAATTTTGTTGATTCTTGTCAATTGCATACAGATTAATTTCAAATGCTCTTTTGCATGTTTTTTACAATATTCAAGAGTAGATTCAGGTTGTCTTATATAAACTTAGGCTTTACATGGTATTTCCCCTTTCTTGCAGGATAGATGAAAATTTACCTTTTGTAACCTGTGTCTTGTGTAGTTTGAATACAGTTCTAACATCAACTAGGTGATGCACTTTTGAAGCATTATCATGTTTTGTGTTATTCTTTCCCTTGACTTGGGTTTGTTTAGCATTCTGTTGATGAAAAAGATGCTAAACAGACAAAAGTCAAAGAAAACAGTAAATGCTTCAAAAGTACCATAAATATGTGGAACCGAAAGCATAAAAAGGAATTTAAACAATGTTATTAAAATATGTATTTGAAACATCAAAAGAATTTATCTTAACATTAACTGTTTTAAAATCACACAAGACTCTGAGAATTTCAAAAAACAAACTTCCACCTATCCAAAAATATCAATAGTATATCAAGTACCATACGAAACCTCCAAAATGGTTGATATAAGACTAATGGATGGACTCTAGACTCTAGAACAGCATACAAAGGATACAGAAATCATTGAAATTACTTGACGTAAATGCATTTGCAGTTGCTCAACATGCAATTAGGAAACATCATAATAATTGGGAAAATCTAAAAGTAGTAGACCACCAGCTGCTGTTCAGAGTCATGTTGAATTGGGTGTGGCTTGGCCTTTTCATGCAATTTGGTAAATGAGATGTCATCAAGTGGTTAAGTGTTTGAAATGGAACATTTTACATTATTGAGATCGGTGTTATCTACACATTGAACTTTATTGCTCTACTATGACCTAGTCTACTACTATAAATATTGGATTGCATTATAGTGATGCTGATTTACATTGAAAGAGGATTGGATTGACTTGAATAATTAGTATTGCATCTCATGTTTATTGTAACCTCCCCCCCCCCACCTCCTCCCTTTCCTTTGGTGACTGACAACATTACAACACATTTGGAATTTGAAAGTTTAAACTACATGTCTAGCCACTGCATAGCCAATTAATTACTAGTTAGAGGAATTTTTTAGGGCTTTACTTTTCCTACTTCCCCTGCTCTCACCTGCAATGTAATACAGTATGAAGTGTGGAATTTGAAAGTTCACTTGTTAAGTGAATAATCTGATAGCTATATGGAGGCATGAAGCCATACATATCTAATGTCTGGACTGCGAACCTAGTAAATTAAGTGGATTGGACACCAAAACACACTTGATAGGATTCCTCAATTACCAAATAGCATTATTTGCTAAGTGTGCAAGACTTGGTTAATAAAAGGTTTTTACATTTCTACTTTTCAATCCACCTGACAGGCAATCTGCAACCAAACTCTATTGATCTGGTTGATGTGCCTCAGAAACCTACCTTAATTTATTCATGTGTATGACATTGACCTAAAAGAAAACACATTACTCTTCCTAAAAATAATAAGTGATTACCCATGGTAATATCTTCAATTGCTAAAAGACACATTCATGGCCCTGCCAGCCACTAATCAATAATTCTGAGCAAACCAAGCATTCACTTTTTTACCAGAAGCCTCTAAATTATGAATAGAAAGTATGGAGCATTGTTTACTCTGGCGATACAGAAAGGTAAGCATAAATATACAGTGGTTTACAATGAATAACATTTAAGGTCCAGTCAGGAACTTTACCACCTCTGTAGGTTACCATTCAGGTCTGTGTTATGAGCAACTTATTTGTCTTCAGTAGCTAAGCAGCATTCAAAGGAAGAATATGTTCTTGTTAATCAGGCGAAATTTAGATTACTTTAGTAAAGAGCTTGAATCACTTACTATGACATTCTACATATCACAACTTTATTTAGTTGTTTTGTTGTTGTTGTTGTTGTTGTTGTTGTTTTGCAGATCTGGCACAGTAGTACCAAAATAGCAAACATTGGTAAAAGAAATTCCGAAATGTAAACAAGTGGTTGGGCCATATTTTGAAACTGTAGACAAAGTAAACTAGTGGCTGGGCAACTGTTGACATAAGTTCAAAGTACAACTTTGAAAATATTGCTTCACCCATATAACCCTTTACCATATTCCAAAACGAGATGACTATAGTATGCTCTTCTTTTTTATCCTTATACTTAAATGCATTTTGTACAGAGGGATCAGGTAATGTCAGGGGACAAGATATGATATGATCGAATATGCAAAATCAGTAATTGGCACCCAAACACAATTCTGTTTGTGCACTGCATGTTAATAGTGGATTAGATACAAGAGCATCTTGCTTTACATGTGTGTATCCACTCCTATAGACTCCCTGCACTCACTCCTGTAGTCACATGCCAGTAAAGTGTGCCCTTTTTTGAGACAGTATGAAAGTATTAAAGACCAAGGATATCATTGACGTTTAATAACTACCTTTTGGCTGAATTGATAAGATATCCATTCAGTCCCATAGTCAGCTACAAGCTAGCTTCTAACTTGTATACCTTTACTCAATGAAAGCATTAATTCAAAACAGGGTAATATAAAAATAACTACCAGTGACGTCATGCCATTAGTGAATTAATTTAGACTTACAATTACTACACTTCATTAACTTGGTATTTCATGATTAATGGTTCTCATTTACCCCACCCAGGAATGGAAAAGTTACCTAAAATTGTCTTTTGAAGCTGTAAATTGTATCTGTTCTCTGAAAATGGAGCTGAACTGGGTGGCCTGCAGAGATGGTGATGTGCCAGAAGGAGCAGTTTTTGGAGGTTGGGATGCTATCAATAGTGAACCTCTCTATGTCGGTAAATATACAACCATCATATTTTTGGGCTGCTACTAGCTACTAGTACTGTTTTTTTTAAAATTACAATTACAGGTAGAGCTAAGCATGGTCGGAGTGTTGTAGTTGGTAAAGTACATCAAAGGAACCACTGCTGTTTTGTTCCTTACAATGGTGTTGAACACAAGTATGAGGACTATGAAGTTCTTGTTAACCCAGGTATGTATGACTGATATTCCTCTATTCTTAACAAAATATGTACTCTATTATAATATCAAAGGCAACAAAGTACACCTTGAGTGGGACTATGGAAGTGAAGGTAGTGTACCTGAAAATGCAGTAGAAGGCGGAAGAGATTCCAGTGGTGAAGCCTACTACATTGGTCAGCACAGCCATCTTGGCGATACACTGCCAGGAAAAATACAAAGAAGTCACCGAAGATTGTACATCTCGCACAATGGGAAAGAATATGGCAAGAAGAAATATGCTGTCCTTGTAGTTGTAGCTTAGATTGTTAGGCAAAATTTTTGTAGTCATCTCAATTTTTGATCAGACTTTTCTGGTAGCTAGCAGTGAATAGAAATACTTATATTTGTATTACTAGCATAGATTGTGATCACCAATAGTGCATTTATTTGTAACTACATTATTATTACTATACTTAGCAAGAATAAAATAATTGAGATTATTCTGTAAAATACAATTTACTTGAATGATTATTTCTTTAGTCTGTTTAGAAGCCCACTGGGTAGCATAACTCAGTGGTAGATATGCTTGAGTAGCTGTTGAGTTTGATTTGTGCTACACGCTCTCTTCATTTAATATTTTACATCTTATCAGGTATTTGAAATTCTTTATTAGATTCACATTAATTTTCAGCCATTTTTTAATCATTTTGTAGTAATTTTTGTGTGAATTATAATTGTCACATTACCCTGATGTTGCAGTAGCTACAGGCAGCATACAGGCAGGATAATAGTTAATGATCCATAAAATTTCCTACTTTTGTGAGTGTTTAACCCAATAATTAGTATGGTAAGGGGGTTGATGTCTACTCCTACACAGGGTTCTGGGTTTAAGTGCAAGCTCCATTACATATGGTCACTGAAGGAGAAAAGTTGTTTAAGTTCAAAGTATACTATTGACAATCTCTTATAATGGTACAATAAATTTCTATTTAACCTACTATCGATACCCAACACACAGTCTTACCAAGTTTGGATTTTACATAATGTAAGTTTTCTACGATAATTTCTGTTCTGCTTACTAGATGTTAAATTCACTGTGAGGTCCTATGTTTCATCATTATAGTTAGCTTGAAATTTGATATGGAAGCAAATTTAATAGCTTTCTGGTTTAATGTGAAGTGTACAATAAGTTTGCATAGAATATATTGCATCTAAAAATTTGGTCAAGACCTTTTAAAAGTTTAGAAAATACAATTCTAATTTTCTTTCATATATAAGGCCACTATATCCAGAAATACATCTGCAGTGTTTCCTTCCTTCCACTAAGGTACAATTAACTCCATTTGGCAGGCACAAGAGGTATGTTAACAAAAATAGTATTTTCCACAACTACAGTGGAACCTCCAAATAACGGACACTATAGGAACAACCTGATTTGTCCATTATACAGAGGTGTCCTTTACATAGAGGTTCTTATTTAGTTATGGTAACTCCCATCAGTGCTTTTACTATTGTCCATTACAGAGAGATGTCCTTTACATAGAATGTCCATTAAGAGAGGTTTCACTGTAAACGTGTTTCACATCAAATTTTGTTGTACTGGTACTAAAATAATCATTAATTCTGGACTTGGTTTACAACAGACAAAATTTAGTATGTCATGTTGAATAGGAGTGGAATAAGAAAGGTCAATGTTCAATGCCAAGTTCTTTCCTTCCTGTGTAAGGCTGAGCAAAGGTTATAAATAGAAACATCAATTACATTTGCATAATTATAATGTCCACTGCAACCCATATCACAAGCCAATTTACTCTCATGAAAACCAATTATACTTCATGAAAAACAATTGTCTTCATATGAACTAAGCTAAATAAAAGTTTATCAATGCAATTCAATGCTTAAATTATGCCCCCCTGTGCACTCCAAACCATAAATCTGGGGTGGACGGGGGGGGGGGCAGTGCTCCCAGGAAGTTTGGCTTGCAAGACTACTTCTGTCACCGTGCACGTTATTAACCTACGTCTAAATATTATATTACTTAGTCTCGTGTAGCCAGACCCTCAACCCTTTACCCACTATGAGATCTGGCTTGCGAGACTACTTGTGTCACCCCTGCATGGTATTAACCTGCGTCGAATGTACAGGTGTATTATATTACTTAGCGTGTAGCCAGACCCTCAATCCTTTACCCACTCTGGATCACTGCCATTGACACAGTGGTTCTAGCTCCCCTTGTGTAGTGGGTAAAGGGTGGCGAAGGGTTTGGCTATGCGAGACTAGAAAATAGCTCCCAGAAGTCAGCTGAGTGAGCTAAAAAGCTAGGCAAAAAGAAAAGCTTAAGGTTTTCTAAACCATATAAAAATATAATACTTTATAATACTAAGAACGAATTAAATCTTCATGGAGCATTATAGAAATAGACTAAAACTAAGCCTTAAGATCTTTTGCATGAACAAAAAACTTAAAACATATCTGGAATCTATAAACCAAAACAACACTGGAAGCTATGTAATAATAATTATATCTATGGAGATTCTGCAATCTTTTATTCTTCACATTTAATTAACTTTCTTGCACTGCACAGGAGAGCATCAGGATCAGATGGTTCTTCTCATTCTGTAAGAGAAATGTTTGTGTAGTATAGAGAAGAATATTTTTTCTACCAGTAACTATGTGGCTGTTGCTGCCAATTCAGAAGCTAACGGTTTTTTAGTGAAAGTAAGTCTTTTCATTAATGGTCTAAGTAATCGACAGTAAGTTAAACAACAAATTATAGTTTCAATTAGCACCAATGCTGGCTGTAATTCTGTAGCTGTTCCAAACCCATATTTTGTTCTTAGCAGGTACTATGTTGTTGTTTTTTAAGCACTACACTTTTGTATGACCTTAGGGCTACTTTTAACATCATAATTTTAATATACTTTTTATTAATACTAAATATCTTACCTGCTCTACAGTAGCAACTGTTTTAGCTCCTCTTGAGCCCCAGTCTTTTTTCATTTCATTTTTCTCTTCTCATTCTTCAGCTAAGCCAGTTTTTTTCCCTTCATTTTTAGCCTTCGTTTCTTTTCTTCTTATCATTCATATTGGGTTCAAGAAATATGCAGTAAAATGCTGTTGAAGATTGCCATGGTATACTTGTAACATGCACTGGCGCCTTAGCAGAAAAAATGGTACACTCAAGCCAGAGGTTACAAAAAGGGTCCACCAATGCCTAGCAAATTGAAATGAAGACATTGGTTCATTCCATGCTAGATATCTGCACTGAAGTAGTTTGTACTAGGGTTGGTAACTCTTTATGTAAAGTAGGATGTAAAACTCCCCACACTCCCAGCAGGTATTTAGCAGCTGCTCTAACCTGGTTGGGTAGCTTTACTAGAGGAAGGTATCTGCTAGCTTCCTATTACGATCAAGCTCAAAACTGTGCATCCTTAGAAATGCATTGTTGTTGTTTTTTCTATTCTCAAATTAGCTTCAACTTAAGTATTTTGCACAGTTCTGGCAATTGCAAAAATTAAAACTTTTAAAGTTAAACTTTAAAATTTTTAATCATCTTGTTTGAATCACTTGTGCATAATGGTTCACTCATTATTTCACTGATACACATAACTAGTAGTTAATTTATTATCGTAAAATAAATATCAATTTTAATTTTCTTTTATATTTCTCCACTAAAACATCAATATGGGACACTATTTCTATTTTTATGAAAATTAAAATGAAGATACATTTCTTTGGATATACCAGAAAAAATCATTTTTAAAAAACAAATGCAAGTGCTTGGACATATATATATGTATATGTCAATAAGGCATGAGGAATATTTCAAATGCTGTACAGTTAGATACTGTGTCTGCTAGCTGGTCATGGGTGGTATATGAATTGTGTAACCAAAAACCTATTGCATAAAAAATTCTTTGAGGTCTCTAAAAGTAATTGCCAAAATAGCAAACATTGGTAAAAGAAATTCCGAAATGTAAACAAGTGGTTGGGCCATATTTTGAAACTGTAGACAAAGTAAACTAGTGGCTGGGCAACTGTTGACATAAGTTCAAAGTACAACTTTGAAAATATTGCTTCACCCATATAACCCTTTACCATATTCCAAAACGAGATGACTATAGTATGCTCTTCTTTTTTATCCTTATACTTAAATGCATTTTGTACAGAGGGATCAGGTAATGTCAGGGGACAAGATATGATATGATCGAATATGCAAAATCAGTAATTGGCACCCAAACACAATTCTGTTTGTGCACTGCATGTTAATAGTGGATTAGATACAAGAGCATCTTGCTTTACATGTGTGTATCCACTCCTATAGACTCCCTGCACTCACTCCTGTAGTCACATGCCAGTAAAGTGTGCCCTTTTTTGAGACAGTATGAAAGTATTAAAGACCAAGGATATCATTGACGTTTAATAACTACCTTTTGGCTGAATTGATAAGATATCCATTCAGTCCCATAGTCAGCTACAAGCTAGCTTCTAACTTGTATACACTGTAAAAAATGGGGTGTTCCACTACACCTTTAATGGGGTGTAGTGGAACACTTCGGTATTGTGGGGTGTTGTGCTACACTCTGAAGTGTTTGGTAACACTGTGGAGTGTAGCATGACACCCTTATAAGCATAGTGACTTTACTACACTTTGTGGAGTGTATCAGTACGCCCATGCAGACTTGCTACTTTAAGAGGTGTTCAACTACTGACACAGTGGTAGGAACTAGCTAGTGGGCTGACTACAACTTTGGCCAGTTTGTTGATGGAAATAATTATTGAATATTTACAGTTAATGTGCATATCATTGTGCTGGTCTTGTGGTTCACAATTTAGTGGGCAAGATTCTATAAAACACACTTTATGTGTCATTGTGCAAGCTATATTAATAGTAGCTAGCTTTACTAATTTCAATTTAATGTTTTTATTCACAGCACTAACAACGAGGAAGCTGAAGAGCTTAAAGTTCTAATGAAGAATTTCAAGGCCTGCTTGGTAGCTAAGTTTGAGAACAACACAGCTAAATATGTATATGTGGTTATTTCTAATAGTTATTAAAATTATATTGTTATGATGACATTAACCTTTAAGTAATGAGTCTCATTTGTTTCATCTGCCAGAGATAGTCTTGGCTTTAAAAAAATAGGAGACAATTAAATAAAATGCATTTCTGCTATGCAGCTTACATCTTAATGATATGGTAAAAGTGTCAACGCAATTCAAGAAAGTAAAAACAGCATTTGTCTTTGCACAAATCAACTTACCATAGTAATTGAAAAGGTGACGCTTTACCGAACCACTTTGAGAAGCCTTTTAAGATGAAGTAGTTGTAAACCCCTTTACCCAATTAATTGATTAGCACAGGTGCGTACAAAAACCCTTGAATATGAACTCGAAACAAACTATATATTAGTTGTAAGACGCTAGGATCATCCGTGCATTGGGTAAGAAGCTGTAAGCTTAGAATTTAAATCAACCGCTTTTGGTTTGTGTAGGCTTTACTCACTGTTCTGTCACTGGTGTTGCTACCAAAACTGAGTTCAGTAATCTAGCTTTTTTTTTTCCTTTTTTCTTTTTTTAATTATATATATACACTACAATACAATACAATACAAAATAATATAAACTCAGTTACAGTCAAAAAGCAAATGAAATTAGATCAGTTTAGATGTGCTTCTGAGGTCACCAGGTCTACTGCAGCTGGTATTTTTACAGCATGTCCAATGGATGATCTGGCTCCTCGAATGGCTTGGATAGAGGACCGTAGAAGAGAAAATGATAGGCGGCATCGTAACCATTGAAGAGTACTGCTATAACTGTGTTCCCACTTATTGGCGAGCATGGACGCTAATTTTTTTATAGATATACTGGCTTCCTTTGCTATGCCACCGGTAGTAGAGAGTGCAACTGGTGTGAATGTGGCGTGTTCCACTTCTCTAATTCTCTCCTCATATGCCCGTTTCTTGGCTTGTTCGTGCTATACACCATTTGCATGTCTGAATGTTTGTTGGAGGGGTTGAATACCCTTACATCAAAATATGTTATTTCGTGATTGCCGCCCCAAACACCGTTTGCTGCAATGTCGAGTCTTGCTCCTGGCTGTGAGTTAGCAGTCGCACCATTCAGTTCTTCAAACACGGGCTGAAGGTCAGGCTCAATACATACATCCTTGCACACCTCAGTTAAGAGTGTTGCTGTCAAATTCCGTATTTCGTTGTGTCTGATGGATGGAAACCCCCCTTTGGGGCATGAAAGGGCATGCTCAACTGAGAAGACGGCCCCACATGCACATTTAGCTGGTAGTCTCCCAGGGGTCCAGCCATAGCGCAGTGCGAGGGCGTCGTGAAATGCACCCTGTGTAGAGCGGGAGCACTGTCAGCCAGGTTTATGATCCTTTTTCCTTTGCTAGGTTCACTGCTCTCTTCTGGCTGGCAGATAGCAATTTCATGAGGTCTTCGGCATCCTTTGAGTTTTCTTCGAGTTGCTTAGCGATAATATCAAGTCCATATTCATTCGGCGAGACCCTTTACCAACCTAGAACCTCTACACTCGATTAGCGGTTGGTAAAGGGATTGGGTACATGAGACTAACTTTTCATTATGGCGGTTTGGTTAAATGAAGGTATCTCACTCAGCTTTCAAGAGTAAGTTTAAAGCTTTGCACCCGTTAAAAAAAGTAATGCCAATCTAGTAATACTCTCGTGATGTGGGAGAGGAGGACTGTCTAATAATTTTGTACATTAGTTTCGTAAGTAGTTTGAGACAAATAGTGTGTACAAGGTGCCTGTTTAGTTTGCCAGTATGTAAAGTCTGACAAAAAATGGAAACTGGTTGTTTGCTATGTAAACTTGACATATATATCTTAGAGTCATCTTCAGTGGTTTCACAAGACAGCTGCATTAGGCTTGTATGTTTGTCCCTCCAAGCTCCATCTAATCCTATCATTAGTTAGCAAGTGTCTAAAGAGTACTACTTGTCACTTACTCATAATAATATCAGTGAAATAAAAAATTCGCTCACCTAATAGCTAGACTAGAGTAGCTAAATGGAATGGCTGTACAACTATAAAAATTGAATGGAATCATATAGCTATTATATCCATGTATTTTTATACAGCAGGACTACACCTGTATTATCTTGTCCAGTAGTGATGGCATTTCCCATTGGCTTATTTTGCAGGTAGCAACATGCTGCTGATGTATCAAGGCTAGTCAATACAAGATGTTGGCGAAGCAAGTGTCATGAAGTAAGTTGATAACGGGTGTGAACATAACCAGGCCTCATCCCTATGGCCCTGCCTCTTTTATTGTCTAGGTATTAATCTTTCCAGGGTTTTTTTGTTTGTTTGTTTGTTTTTGTTTTGGGGCACAACTTAGGTTCACCTGCATTGAGTCTACCACACTGGATTTATGTCCAACCAAAAAGTTGAAGACTTACTGATATTCTCCTATTACATGTACTTGTTACAGGGTGGGCATTATTAGGGTAAACTTGTAGTTGTGCGTTCCCTGGCTGCTTTGGCTTTAGCCTATGGCTTTGACCCATTCTTGGTTAATGCTCACACTTTGCTGGCAAGTCTATACATGCTTTATTAGTGACAGTCTCATTGCACTGCTCATCTGCTGATGCTATCCCTTACCTTATGACCTTACCATGCACCCTTCACTTGGCTATTCTTTTGTACTAGACCTTCCCTAGCATCCTCAAGTTGTCCTCCAGCTCCCACTCTTTGGGCCCTAATAACACTAGAGTTGAAACAAGTATGAAAGTGTTGGTTGGCCTGTGCTGTTGCATGTAGAACAGAGATATTATGAAGTATCTAGTATCACAGTTGCTGAGGCTAGTGATTCTGTAGTCTGCAATGATATCGGTGCCATTGGCCAGATTGTTATTATTAGCCCTCAGCATGCATGCGCAAGTGGGTTATAGTAGTCGTCCCATCTGTTTGTCTGTCTGTCAGCTGATTTTGGAGATTACTGACAATAATTAACTGTTGATTTAAGTATGATCTTGCTCAGGATGATGATTTAACAAGCTGTCTGCTCCGTGTAGGTTCAAATTTTTGTAGGTAATGTCCCCTATCGTCATGTCGCAATCACATGGGCAAATAATTTCTTTTCTTCCCACGTTAGTTTTTGCTTCATACTGAAAAGTTAATGAGAGCTGGAATTCAGGTGTTTTACGTTGAAACTATATACCGGTGAGAGTCTCCTGCATGTTTAGCTACTTCTTTAGACAGCAATTAGCTACATCTATGTTTCATTGCTTGAGCTGTATTGATACCTGATTAGGAATAGCCAAATATATTATTTTTTTGGTCTGAGAAATGATTTTGTTATAGCTAGCTAGTGTATAGTAGCGCTGAGGGTTCACACCTTTGGTGCTTCATTTGCTTGGCTTGATAACGAATTTTCTTTTACATTAGAATTAATATTGTCATAACCTTTTTTTTTTTTTCATTTCCTAGATTTCATGGTGCTTGGGCTGTTGCTGTCTTTACTGAGGTTCTGGTGATCTTGATTGAAGAAGAGAATGGTAAGTCTCTAGGCATGCACTACTGTTATCATTGTACATACACATACTAATACTAATACTGCATTCACGAAGTAGTACTGCACACATAGTGCTAGCACTGTGCATGCACGTAGTACTATGCACGCACATAGTACTAACACTTTGCACACACAGTGCTAGCACTGTGCATGCACGTAGTACTGTATTCCTGTGCATGCACATAGTACTAACACTGCACACACATAGTGCTAACACTGTGCACACATAGTGCTAACACTGTGCACACACATAGTGCTAACACTGGGCACACACATAGTACTAACACTGTGCACACACATAGTGCTAGCACTGTGCATGCACGTAGTACTATTACTGTGCACGCACATAGTGCTAGCACTGCACACACATAGTGCTAACACTGTGCACACATAGTGCTAACACTGTGCACGCACATAGTGCTAACACTGTGCATGCACGTAGTGCTAACACTGGGCACACACATAGTACTAACACTGTGCACACACATAGTGCTAACACTGTGCATGCACGTAGTACTAACACTGTGCACGCACGTAGTACTAGCACCGCACGCACATAGTACTAGCACCGCACGCACATAGTGCTAGCACTGTGCACACACATAGTGCTAACACTGTGCACACACATAGTGCTAGCACTATGCACGCACGTAGTACTATTACTGTGCACGCACATAGTACTATTACTGTGCACGCACATAGTGCTAGCACCGTGCACGCACATAGTACTAACACTGTGCATGCACATAGTGCTAGCACTGTGCATACACATAGTGCTAACACTGTGCACACACGTAGTACTATTACTGTGCACACACATAGTACTATTACTGTGCACGCACATAGTACTATTACTGTGCACGCACATAGTACTATTACTGTGCACGCACATAGTGCTAACACTGTGCACGCACATAGTACTAACACTGCACACACATAGTGCTAGCACTGTGCATGCAAGTAGTACTATAACTGTGCACACACATAGTGCTAACACTGTGCACGCACATAGTACTAACACTGCACACACATAGTGCTAGCACTGTGCATGCAAGTAGTACTATTACTGTGCACACACATAGTGCTAACACTGTGCTAACACTGTGCACGCACATAGTACTAACACTGTGCACACACATAGTACTAACAGCTGTGCACACACATAGTACTAACACTGTGCACACACATAGTGCTAACACTGTACATGCACGTAGTACTATTACTATGCACGCACGTAGTACTATTACTGTGCACGCACGTAGTACTATTACTGTGCTAACACTGTGCACACACATAGTGCTAGCACTGTGCACGCACATAGTACTAACACTGTGCACGCACATAGTGCTAACACTGTGCGTGCACGTAGTACTAACACTGTGCATGCACGTAGTACTATTACTGTGCTAACACTGTGCACACACATAGTGCTAACACTGCACACACATAGTACTAACACTGTGCACATACATAGTGCTAGCACTGTGCATGCACGTAGTACTATTACTGTGCACACACATAGTGCTAACACTGTGCACGCACGTAATACTATTACTGTGCACGCACATAGTACTAACACTGTGCACACACATAGTACTATTACTGTGCACGCACGTAGTACTAACACTGTGCATGCACATAGTGCTAACACTGTGCACGCACGTAGTACTATTACTGTGCACGCACATGGTACTAACACTGTGCACACACATAGTACTATTACTGTGCACGCACGTAGTACTAACACTGTGCATGCACATAGTGCTAACACTGTGCACGCACATAGTACTATTACTGTGCACGCACATAGTACTAACACTGTGCATGCACGTAGTACTATTACTGTGCGCGCACGTAGTACTACTGTGCACGCACATAGTGCTAACACTGTGCACACACATAGTACTATTACTGTGCACGCACATAGTACTAACACTGTGCATGCACGTAGTACTATTACTGTGCGCGCACGTAGTACTATTACTGTGCACGCACATAGTGCTAACACTGTGCACACACATAGTGCTAGCACTGTGCATGCACACACATAGTGCTAGCACTGTGCACGCACATAGTACTAACACTGTGCACACACATAGTGCTAACACTGCACACACATAGTACTAACACTGTGCACATACATAGTGCTAACACTGTGCACGCACATAGTACTAACACTGTGCATGCACGTAGTACTATTACTGTGCACGCACATAGTGCTAACACTGTGCACACACATAGTACTATTACTGTGCACGCACGTAGTACTAACACTGTGCATGCACATAGTGCTATTACTGTGCACGCACATAGTACTAACACTGTGCACGCACATAGTACTAACACTGTGCACACACATAGTGCTAACACTGTGCTAGCACTGTGCATGCATGTAGTACTAACACTGTGCACGCACATAGTACTAACACTGTGCACGCACATAGTACTAACACTGTGCACGCACATAGTCCTAACACTGTGCACGCACATAGTCCTAACACTGTGCACGCACATAGTCCTAACACTGTGCACGCACATAGTGCTAACACTGTGCACACACATAGTGCTAGCACTGTGCACGCACATAGTACTAACACTGTGCACACACATAGTGCTAACACTGCACACACATAGTACTAACACTGTGCACATACATAGTGCTAACACTGTGCACGCACATAGTGCTTGCACTGCACACACATAGTACTAACACTGTGCATGCACGTAGTACTATTACTGTGCACGCACATAGTGCTAACACTGTGCACGCACGTAATACTATTACTGTGCACGCACATAGTGCTAACACTGTGCACGCACATAGTACTAGCACTATGCTAGCACTGTGCACACACATAGTACTAACACTGTGCACACACATAGTACTAACACTGTGCACGCACGTAGTACTATTACTGTGCACGCACATAGTGCTAACACTGTGCACACACATAGTACTAGCACTGTGCACGCACATAGTGCTAACACTGTGCATGCACGTAGTACTATTACTGTGCACACACATAGTACTAACACTGTGCACGCACGTAGTACTATTACTGTGCACGCACATAGTGCTAACACTGTGCACACACATAGTACTAACACTGTGCACACACATAGTGCTAACACTGCACACACATAGTACTAACACTGTGCACATACATAGTACTATTACTGTGCACGCACATAGTGCTAACACTCCACGCATGTAGTACTATTACTGTGCACACACATAGTGCTAGCACTGTGCACACACATAGTACTAACACTGTGCACACACATAGTGCTAGCACTGTGCACACACATAGTACTAACACTGTGCACACACACATAGTGCTTGCACTGTGCTAGCACTGTACATGCACGTAGTACTATTACTGTGCACGCACATAGTACTATTACTGTGCACACACGTAGTGCTAACACTGCATGCACATAGTGCTAACACTCCACGCACATAGTGCTAGCACTGTACACGCACGTAGTACTATTACTGTGCACGCACATAGTGCTAGCACTGTGCATGCACGTAGTACTATTACTGTGCACGCACATAGTGCTAACACTGTGCATGCACGTAGTACTATTACTGTGCACGCACATAGGTAATATAATTTACAAGTCTCACCTGGGATGAACTAATAGTCTCTTCTATCATTGTGTATTTCATGCTACATGTACATACATAGTGTCTTCTTCAGTTGTACAAGTATAACTTACTTTAAAGTATCTGTATTTGCTAAGGAGCTATATTTGCAATTGCAATTAAATACTTCTAAAGTATTTTGACCCCAACTCTGGTGTCTTTTCCACATTATATCGGGCAATAATATAAGTAACCATCACATACAGGGCTAGCAGTATGTACCACATATAGATGGGCATTAATTAGGACTGTACATGCCCTATTAATTGCCTTATTTAATTGTGTGATGTGCTGTGACTTTTGCCCTGTGATTGGCTCTGCTACCAACATATACTTGCATATATGTCTTACAGGGATGGAGCTGTAGTCCAGGGAGCCATACAATTTCTACAGGGCCTAACATGCAGATCAGCTCTCTTTAAAGTCTCAATTGCTTGACTATGGGGCGGGTTGTCTGCTTACTCCACAGAGTCCTTTCCATCTAGTGAGTGATCTAAACTCAATGCATGATAGTTCAATTCCTTGAATTGTACCTACATTTAGTGGTTGATTTATGTTTTGTTTTGTTGTTGTTTTTTCCTTACTTTATTAATGAAATGGACATCGTATTGTCCATTTGATGGCCTAATATAAAAGACCGTTAGCAGGGTTTCATGCGTGATTTTCACTGGGGGTGGGAGACACCACTTCATACGGTCACCATGTGTCCACTTCATACGGTCACCATGTGTCCACTTCATTAGGTCACCATGTGTCCACTTCATTAGATCACCATGTGTCCACTTCATACGGTCACCATGTGTCCACTTCATACGGTCACCATGTGTCCACTTCATACGGTCACCATGTGTCCACTTCATTGGGTCACCATGTGTCCACTTCACTAAGTTACCATGGTGTCCACCTCATTAGGTCACCATGTGTCCACTTCATTAGATCACCATGTGTCCACTTCATTGGGTCACCTGTGTCCACTTCACTAGGTCACATGTTCCACCTTCATTAGGTCACCATTTGTCCAACTTCATTAGATCACCATGTGTCCACTTCATACTGTCACCATGTGTCCACTTCATACGGTCACCATGTGTCCCACTTCATTGGGTGCCACCATGTGTCACACTTCATTAGATCCCCATGTGTCCACTTCATACGGCCACCATGTGTCCCTTCATACGTCCACCATGTGTCCACTTCATACTGTCACCATTGTCCACTTCATTGGGTCACCCATGTGTCCACTTCATACGGGTCACCAGTGTCCACGTCATTAGGTCACCATTGTCCCTTCCCTTAGATCACACCATTGTCCCCACTCAACGGTCATCGTGTGTCCACTTCATTGGGTCACCATGTGTCCACTTCATTAGGTCACCATGTGTCCACTTCACTAGGTCACCATGTGTCCACTTCATTGGGTCACCATGTGTCCACTTCATTGGGTCACCATGTGTCCACTTCATTAGGTCACCATGTGTCCACTTCATTGGGTCACCATGTGTCCACTTCATTGGGTCACCATGTGTCCACTTCATTGGGTCACCATGTGTCCACTTCATTGGGTCACCATGTGTCCACTTCATTGGGTCACCATGTGTCCACTTCACTAAGTTACCATGGTGTCCACCTCATTAGGTCACCATGTGTCCACTTCATTAGATCACCATGTGTCCACTTCATACGGTCACCATGTGTCCACTTCACTAGGTCACCATGTGTCCACTTCATTAGGTCACCATGTGTCCACTTCACTAGGTCACCATGGTGTCCACTTCATTAGGTCACCATGTGTCCACTTCACTAAGTTACCATGGTGTCCACCTCATTAGGTCACCATGTGTCCACTTCATTAGATCACCATGTGTCCACTTCATACGGTCACCATGTGTCCACTTCATACGGTCACCATGTGTCCACTTCATTAGGTCACCATGTGTCCACTTCATTAGATCACCATGTGTCCACTTCATACGGTCACCATGTGTCCACTTCATACGGTCACCATGTGTCCACTTCATACGGTCACCATGTGTCCACTTCATTGGGTCACCATGTGTCCACTTCATACGGTCACCATGTGTCCACTTCATTAGGTCACCATGTGTCCACTTCATTAGATCACCATGTGTCCACTTCATACGGTCACCATGTGTCCACTTCATTGGGTCACCATGTGTCCACTTCACTAGGTCACCATGTGTCCACTTCACTAGGTCACCATGTGTCCACTTCATTAGGTCACCATGTGTCCACTTCACTAGGTCACCATGGTGTCCACTTCATTAGGTCACCATGTGTCCACTTCACTAGGTCACCATGGTGTCCACCTCATTAGGTCACCATGTGTCCACTTCACTAGGTCACCATGTGTCCACTTCACTAGGTCACCATGGTGTCCACTTCATTAGGTCACCATACCCCACTTCACTAGGTCACCATGGTGTTTATTTCATTTTATTTCTATGAATTTGACTAAATTTTGATTATTGGGGAATGAGATGATTGACTTTAGCTGTGTTCATGCAGTAGTTGATGGCCAGTGGAATAGACTAAGTTTGGAATGTTGTGGTTGAGGCATGGCTGGGTCTGACCACCACAAGTACAACATATAGGTTTGTGGTTGGTAAAACTTGTCACCACTGACCATATGTTGGTGTAGAGTGTGTAGGTGTTTACAATGCATGCAGTCATGCTGGGCATTGAAATCTGTGTGATGTGTATTTTGTGCAGTCATGTCATGTGCAGTCCTGTGTTGCTGGACTTTGTGTGTGTATTTTGTGCAGTCATGTAGGAGATCATTGTTGCTGAGAGTTGTAGTCAATATGTGTATGTTTGTGTGTTATTGGATATGAGTTGCTGCTGAAACTTATATTCAGTTAGTAGGGTATGGTCCACACAGTCAGAATGTTTGTGTGGATGTTTGTACTTCAGTCTTAGTGGTCATTTTTAACTTATGTGACCAGTGACTAGAGGTAGTGATGAGGTTCTCATGTGCCAGTGACTAGAGGTAGTGATGGGGTTCTTGTGTGACCAGTGACTAGAGTTAGTGATGAGGTTCTCATGTGACCATTGACTAGAGGTAGTGATGGGGTTCTCGTGTGACCAGTGACTAGAGGTAGTGATGAGGTTCTCATGTGACCATTGACTAGAGGTAGTGATGGGGTTCTCGTGTGACCATTGACTAGAGGTAGT
>WLWD01000560.1_pt1 | contig 103748 bp, 72 predicted proteins | sample 6712731 | NCBI WGS metagenome assembly WLWD01 (sample SAMN12718690, study PRJNA576275) | sponge metagenome | isolation source: marine sponge | host: Mycale hentscheli | place: New Zealand: South Island, Marlborough, Capsize Point | collected 2014-11-01 | reverse complement strand
TGCACAGTAATAGTACTACGTGCATGCACAGTGCTAGCACTATGTGCGTTCACAGTAATAGTACTACGTGCGTGGAGTGTTAGCACTATGTGCGTGCACAGTGTTAGTACTACGTGCGTGCACAGTGCTAGCACTATGTGCGTGCACAGTAATAGTACTACGTGCGTGCACAGTGCTAGCACTATGTGCGTGCACAGTAATAGTACTACGTGCATGCAAAGTGTTAGCACTATGTGCGTGCACAGTGATAGTACTACGTGCATGCACAGTAATAGTACTACGTGCGTGCACAGTGCTAGCACTATGTGCGTGCACAGTAATAGTACTACGTGCGTGCACAGTGCTAGCACTATGTGCGTGCACAGTAATAGTACTACGTGCATGCAAAGTGTTAGCACTATGTGCGTGCACAGTGATAGTACTACGTGCATGCACAGTGCTAGCACTATGTGCGTGCACAGTAATAGTACTACGTGCATGCAAAGTGTTAGCACTATGTGCGTGCACAGTGATAGTACTACGTGCATGCAAAGTGCTAGCACTATGTGCGTGCACAGTAATAGTACTACGTGCATGCACAGTGCTAGCACTATGTGCGTGCACAGTAATATTACTACGTGCGTGGAGTGTTAGCACTATATGCGTGCACAGTAATAGTACTACATGCATGCACAGTGTTAGTACTATGTGCATGCACAGTGCTAGCACTATGTGCGTGCACAGTGTTAGCACTATATGCGTGCACAGTAATAGTACTACGTGCATGCACAGTGCTAGCACTATATGCGTGCACAGTGTTAGCACTTTGTGCGTGCACAGTGTTAGCACTATGTGCGTGCACAGTAATAGTACTACGTGCATGCACAGTGCTAGCACTATGTGCGTGCACAGTGTTAGTACTACGTGCGTGCACAGTGCTAGCACTTTGTGCGTGCACAGTAACAGTACTACGTGCATGCACAGTGCTAGCACTATGTGCGTGCACAGTGTTAGTACTACGTGCGTGCACAGTGCTAGCACTTTGTGCGTGCACAGTAATAGTACTACGTGCATGCACAGTGCTAGCACTATGTGCGTGCACAGTAATAGTACTACGTGCGTGCACAGTGCTAGCACTATGTGCGTGCACAGTGTTAGTACTACGTGCATGCACAGTGCTAGCACTATGCGTGTGCACAGTGTTAGTACTACGTGAGTGCATGCACAGTGCTAGCACTATGTGCGTGCACAGTAATAGTACTATGTGTGTGCACAGTGTTAGCACTATGTGCGTGCACAGTAATAGTACTACGTGCATGCACAGTGCTAGCACTATGTGTGTGCAAAGTGTTAGCACTATGTGTGTGCACAGTGTTAGCACTATGTGCGTGCACAGTAATAGTACTACGTGCATGCACAGTGCTAGCACTATGTGTGTGCACAGTGTTAGTACTATGTGCGTGCATAGTACTACGTGCATGCACAGTGTTAGCACTTCGTGTGCAGTACTACTTCGTGAATGCAGTGTTAGTATTAGTACGTGTATGTACAATGATAACAGTAGTGCATGCCTAGAGACTTACCATTATTCTCTTCTTCAATCAAGAACACCAGAACCTCAGTACAGATAGCAGCAGCCCAAGCACCATGAAATCTAGGAAATGAAAAAAAAAAAAAAAGGTTATGACAATATTAATTCTAATGGAAAAGAAAATTAGTTATCAAGCCAAGCTAATGAAGCACCAAAGGTGTGAACCCTCAGCGCCAATGGCACCAATATCATTGCATACTACAGAACCACTAGCCTCAGCAACTATGATACTTGATACTTTATAATATCTCTGTTCTATATGCAACAGCACAGGCCAACCAACACTTTCCTACTTGTTTCAACTCTAGTGTTATTAGGGCCCAAAGAGTGGGAGCTGGAGGACAACCTGAGGATGCTAGGGAAGGTCTAGTACAAAAGAATAGCCAAATGAAGGGTGCATGGTAAGGTCATAAGGTAAGGGATAGCATCAGCAGATAAGCAGTGCAATGAGACTGTCAATAATAAAGCATGTATAACTTGCCAGCAAAGTGTGAGCATCAACCAAGAATGGGTCAAAGCCATAGGCTAAAGAGACAGCCAAAGCAGCCAGGGAACGCACAACTACAAGTTTACCCTAATAATGCCCACCCTGTAACAAGTAATAGGAGAATATCAGTAAGTCTTCAACTTTTGGTTTGGACATAAATCCAGTGTGGTAGACTCAATGCAGGTGAACCTAAGTCGTGCCCCAAAACAAAAACAAACAAACAAAAAAAAAACCCTGGAAAGATTAGTACCTAGACAATAAAAGAGGCAGGGCCACCTACATTATCACTATTAGGGATGAGGCCTGGTTATGTTCACACCCGTTATCAACTTACTTCATGACACTTGTTTCGCCAACATCTTGTATTGACTGGCATTGATACATCAGCAGCATGTTGCTACCTGCAAAATAAGCCAATGGGAAATGCCATCACTACTGGACAAGATAATACAGTTGTGGTCCTGCTGTATAAAAATTACATGGATATAATAGCTATATGATTCCATTTAATTTTTATAGTTGTACCGCCATTCCATTTAGCTAGTATAGCTATTAGGTGAGCGAATTTTTAATTTCACTGATATTATTACGAGTAAGTGACAAGTAGTACCCTTTAGACACTTGCTAACTAATGATAGGATTAGATGGAGGGGGGACAAACATACACGCCTAATGCAGCTGTCTTGTGAAACCACTGAAGATGACTCATGTCAAGTTTACATAGCAAACAACCAGTTTTCATTTTTGTCAGACTTACATACTAGCAAACTCAAACAGGCACCTTGTACACACTATTTGTCTCAAACTACTTACGAAACTAATGTACAGAATTATTAGACAGTCCTCCTCTCCCACATCACGAGAGTATTACTAGATTGGCATTACTTTTTTTAAGGGGTGCAAAGCTTTTAACTTACTCTTGAAAGCTGAGAGAGATACTTTCATTTAACCGAACCGCCATAATGAAAAGTTAGTCTCATGTACCCAATCCCTTTACCAACCGCTAATCGAGTGTAGAGGTTCTAGGTTGGTAAAGGGTCTCGCCGTCCCCTCGCTTTATTATGTAGCTTTTTTTGCGTTGAGCTACGGGGCTACTAGCTAAATCACCATCCCTTCCAAACGTGCCTGCAAGGAATACCACCACTCCTTAATGATTATCTCCTCTCTTTGCACTCACATCCTATCACAGGACGATGAATATGGACTTGATATTATCGCTCAGCAACTCAAATCCAAGAATAGGGTGAGGACACATATCGTGGAAGAAAACTCAAAGGATGCGGAAGACCTCATGAAATTGCTATCTGCCAGCCAGAAGAGAGCAGTGAACCTAGCAAAGGAAAAAGGATCTTAAACCTGGCTGACAGTGCTCCCACTAATGGAACACGGCTCCGCTCTACACAGGGGTGCATTTCACGACGCCCTCGCACTGCGCCATGGCTGGACACCCCTGGGAGACTACCAGCTAAATGTGCATGTGGGGCCGTCTTCTCAGTTGAGCATGCCCTTTCATGCCCCAAAGGGGGGTTTCCATCCATAAGACACAACGAAATACGGAATTTGACAGCAACACTCTTAACTGAGGTGTGCAAGGATGTATGTATTGAGCCTGGCCTTCAGCCCGTGTTTGAAGAACTGAATGGTGCGACTGCTAACTCACAGCCAGGAGCAAGACTCGACATTGCAGCAAACGGTGTTTGGGGCGGCAATCACGAAAGAACATATTTTGATGTAAGGGTATTCAACCCCTATGCCCCTTCCAACAAACATTCAGACATGCAAATGGTGTATAGCACGAACAAGCCAAGAAACGGGCATATGAGGAGAGAATTAGAGAAGTGGAACACGCCACATTCACACCAGTTGTACTCTCTACTACGGGTGGCATAGCAAAGGAAGCCAATATATTCTATAAAAAATTTAGCGTCCATGCTCGCCAATAAGTGGGAACACAGTTATAGCAGTACTCTTCAATGGTTACGATGCCGCCTATCCTTTTCTCTTCTACGGTCCTCTATCCAAGCCATTTGAGCCAGATCATCTATTGGACATGCTGTAAGAATACCAGCAGTAGACTGGTGACCTCAGAAGCACATCTAAACTGATTTAATTTCATTTGTTTTTTGACTGTAACTCAGTTTATATTATTTTGTATTGTATTGTATTGTATATATTTAATTAAAAAAAGAAAAAAGAAAAAAAAAAAGCTAGATTACTGAACTCAGTTTTGGTAGCAACACCGTGACAGAACAGTGAGTAAAGCCTACACAAACCAAAAGCGGTTGATTTAAATTCTAAGCTTACAGCTTGTTACCCAATGCACGGATGATCCTAGTGTCTTACAACTAATATATAGTTTGTTCCGAGTTCATATTCAAGGGTTGTACGCAACTGTGCTAATCAATTAATTGGGTAAAGGGGTTTACAACTGTTTCATCTTAAACGGCTTCTCAAAGTGGTTCGGTAAAGCGTCACCTTTTCAATTGCTATGGTAAGTTGATTTGTGCAAAGACAAATGCTGTTTTTACTTTCTTGAATTGCGTTGACACTTTTACCATATTATTAAGATGTAAGCTGCATAGCAGAAATGCAATCTCAGGTTTTATTTTATTGTCTCCTTTTTTTTTTTTTTTTTTAAAGCCTAGACTATCCCTGGCAGATGAAACCAATGAGACTCATTACTTAAAGGTTAATGTCATCATAATAATATAATTTTAATAACTATTAGAAATAACCACATATACATATTTAGCTGTGTTGTTCTCAAACTTAGCTACCAAGCATGCCTTGAAATTCTTCATTAGAACTTTAAGCTCTTCAGCTTCCTCGTTGTTAGTGCTGTGAATAAAAACATTAAATTGAAATTAGTAAAGCTAGCCACTATGAATATAGCTTGCACAATGATGCATAAAGTGTGCTTGATAGAATCTTGCCCACTAAATTGTGAACCACATAAGACCAGCATAATGATATGCACATTAATTGTAAACATTCAATAATTATTTCCATCAACAAACTGGCCAAAGTTGTAGTCAGCCCACTAGCTAGTTCCTACCACTGTGTCAGTAGTTGAACACCTCTTAAAGTAGCAAGTCTGCATGGGCGTACTGATACACTCCACAGAAGTGTAGTAAAGTCACTATAGCTTATAAGGGTGTCATGCTACACTCCACAGTGTTACCAAACACTTCAGAGTGTAGCACAACACCCCACAATACAGAAGTGTTCCACTACACCCCATTAAAGGTGTAGTGGAACACCCCATTTTTTACAGTGTAGTAGCAGGGCCAATATATTTATTATTCATCCTCACAAAAGTAACAGGGATAGAAAAAAAATAGCACCAAAAATACCTGAGAAGTTGAAGTTAACACACTGAAACTGCTTCTAACTTCTACCCGCTACACCAACCTTCTATCAAGCTCTCCAAAGACACCAAAGCAGATTCTTCCTTCCAAGTCGCAGCTGTGAACCGTGATATATCTATTCTAAACGAGTGACTCCAGGCGCCATTAATCCGCCGCCGCTTCTTCATCGTCTAGGACCCTTTTGCATTCCAGAAGTCTTGTACTCTTCCCCGCGGGCCTCACTCGCACAGTAACTCTTCTTTTGTGTTTGCTTACCAGTTCTAATTAGAGCCGCCACCACCCGGAATTTTGCCCACAATAAATTGCGCTCTCAGAGTTGGGGGGCGGAGTTGAAGAATCAAATGAATACGAATCAATAGTTAGCTTTCGTACCTAAAAATCGATATTCAGAAGTACTGGATAGCCAGAATGAACTCATATTTTGTACACAGGGTACAAGCCACATTTTAAAAAACATTACAACGAGTTTTTTCTTTTAAATAGTATACAAAAAAAATAATATAAAAATATTTTAAAAAATGGAAAACAAATACTAATATCAAAAATACGGCGTTGTAATGTTGTGGGGAAGCCCCTAGGCTACCGCTGGAAAAAAAAATCGACTTCGTAACTGCAACGGTCGCCCCTTTATTACGCTGAATAGCCTTAAGGTTTGTACCGTTGTTTCTCCGTTCCTGATCGGTCTTTTTTCTTGAAACTTGGTTTATAAGCGCTGTCTGTTGGTGTCTGTTTCAACTGCAACAACAAAGTAAGCATACATTGAACAGACAACGAGAAATAAATGCATAGCATAACTCCTCAGTCTGCGGTTTAGCGCTGCGGTTTCAAGTGGTACTGCACCCTTAAGTGTAGGAATTTCTACTAGGCGGCATGTCTAAAGTATGGTCAAGTGAAGCAGATGTAGATTTTACTTGGCAAATTTAAAACAAAATGTGCGCAAGCACTGGTAACGAATGTGAATTGATCCACATGAACTTCTCCTGCAAGTATCTTTATAATGCCTAATTTTTTCGGTAGAGCTAGTACCTAACACCTACGCTATGTGAAGACCTTAGTTTGAGGGGGGAAATGTGTTGTTGTTTTTTAGTTTTTAGTTCAGGAGTTTGGGCATGAGATAACTGCGATGTTAAAAATCTTTATGGCATTGGCCAAGATCTTTGTACCAAGGAGCAACTGTAAAATAGTAGATTTTTTATGCAAACTACTATATTATTAATTTAGAACATTTTTAGTAACACAACATAATCATTGTCAGTTATTTAAGACTTTACAACCAGTTGTTTTTTGTTTTGTTTTTTAACTGATGCTCATAATGCACTCAGCACAATTTCAAATGTAGGATCTGTTCAAATATGTAACCTGCACTGGCCATCACAAAATATTAATATCCTTGGTCCTGCCCATCTGGACTGGATTCCAAATATAACACATATACAGACCACGCTTTACTACAAGTATAACCAAGCTGGTCTGGCCAGGCCACTTCAACATAGAGGTCGTGTTCATAATTCAATGCCATTCTCCATACATGAAATCTGTGGCCTTAGTTTACCACATTCTGAACTCCTTCTGGAGGTCAGGGTATAAAGGAAGAATCCAGGCAAGCCCTTTGGCCTCTAGCTCCTTCTATTCAAAATAAAAAAGTAGCCCCTCAAAGAGAACCCTCCATTTTAGCTCACTATCCTTTCTAGTGGAGTGCCCTAACTAAAAAAAACTATATATGTAATCATTTTTGCGAGTAATACTCAAGTCCATCTATCAATCCCCAGTGTAAGTACCAAAATATTTCTTGATTGAAGATGAACTCAGGGTAGTTAGTCTGGAGAAGCCAGACCCTTTATCTAACCGCTACGCGGAGAAAGGGTCTGGGGACAATCATGCACCTTGGCTGTTCTGCAGCCAAGATTTTGGGTTGTGATTAGTTAACATTTTTTTGTCGTCTCCTAGGCAGCCCTCGGTGAAATAAGTGGGCATCTTACCACAAGTGTACATAACTGAGCCCAAGTTCCTGAACTATCAAAGTGTTGGTGGTTACTGCACTTGCGCAAAATACTCTGTGACTGTACTCAGGTCAGCTCGTCCAGCAAACCGTGGGCCCGTAACAGTAATTAGACAACCACTACCACATTCCTCTAAAACAGCCAAGGTGCATGATTGTCCCCAGACCCTTTCTCCTTAGCGGTTAGGTAAGGGCCTGGCTGCGCCAGACTACAGGGTAGTATCTTACAGAACTCTGATAGCACACTGTACATCTTTTGAAGTTTAATTTAGCTGGGTCAATGGCAAACAGTACTTTTCTTAATTCTCTATTTAGAGCCCGCCATTTGTTGTAGTTGTTGTTTTCTTGTTGTTTATTCTGTATGCTCACCGCTTATATGTGACATTGTCTCCAAGCTATTGTGTGTATTAAGTTGCTGCAATGCTACTAAAATGGTCTCTGGAAGTCGGTGACAACAACTGTCAGCTGCATTTTCCACCCAACCTTCACCTTTAAAACCACCTAGGTTTCATCACAAAGAATATCAATGCTGAAATATAATATGTTGTTGCTTGTAACTATTGAGTTAATAGTTGTTGAACTACAGGGAAAACAGTCCTTCGTTAGTATAAAGTGGTTGAGTCAGAATAATCACTCACTAAAGTCACAAAAACTAAGTTATAGGTGTACAGTATATGAACGATGATTTGACATTTCAGTTACCTCTGTTTCTATTTAGCTTAGTTAATGTGCACTTGCTATCACGACTTTTAGACACAATAAGAATTTACTTTAAAAAATCACACTTGTATTATTCATACTCTTATTTATTCATGAATACATTCCTCAAGTTAGATAGCAAAATACATACAAAATTTCATGAGATAATTTGGTCATGCCCCTTGTGGATGATCCTCAATTCTATGCCAAACTACCTAGTCCTCTCCTAGGTCAAATCATTCTTTAGGCGCTATTGTCAAAACGTTACTTCCGCATTTTAGCTATTGTGGTGGGTGGGGAAATACTAAGGATAAGGAACATTGCTTCCTGAGGTTACTTCGGTCCATTTGTAAGAGTGAAAGCGCACCTATGCCTCTCAAAATGATTCTGCATTGTTTAGCGGTTGATTGTACCAATAGAACAAAGTTACTTGTCATACTTACTTTATTTCTCTTCTCATTTTTTGGAAATGTACTTCAGTTCTACAGATTTGAAAATTCAGAGAAGGTTAGATGGACTTCGGTCTCTACTTCCGACTATTGTGAGGTGCCAACTGAGGCGATGGTAATGAGTTTAGATTATTGGGAGCAGTCTGGTAGTGCTCTAGCTAGTTTATACAATCTTCAATGCTGGGCCAGCTCAGTAGGTATCAAAAATGTAGTTGAACCTGAAGTAGTACCTGGGAGCGGGAGCGTATTTCATTTCTCTAATTTCTCTCGAACATCCTTCAAAGACTACTTCGATATAGATGAGTGGAATAACAGGAGTGTAGAGCATGGCCACTCTAAGCTAGTGACTTGGGAATATTTTGTTAAGTATTGCTTCAAAGATATTGTGTACGTACAAATACTATTTCCGACAGCAAACTGCAAATCCTTTGAGGAAATTTCACAACTACGTTGGTTTAAACTTTCGGGCTTCAGGATACTTACTGTTTGTGTGCCAGTCAATATTTCTAATACTGGTTTAATGGAACAAATTGTAGGAACTGGAGTCCAAATTCCAGCGGTGTCCGTAGTCTTTCAGCAATGGAGAGGGATAAGTTCATCCAGACACTTTCGCCTTCGCCTTCAGGGAACTAAATGTGGATCTGGATATTCATATATAAAGACTACAGAATTTAGAGCTCCAGTCTCTACAGTTGTTGTGAGTAAGAAAATCATGGACTATTATCAGTCATTTGTAAAAAATATTTTGAATGGAAGGAAGTACATTGCCATCATGTTGAGAAATGAAAGACTCCACAAAGCCTTTGTAACATCAAATGAAACAGAAAGCATATGCCTCAAATATATATCATCTGACAATGACAAAGCTAAAGCTCATGGGCAGGCATCAATAACAATATTGTTTTCTGATTCAGGCAACCATGGCAGTGGATCTTTGCACACCAATAAATCAAAAACTTCGACATTTACTGAGCATGTTGTTCAATCTATCAAGCCCCTCCACTCCTCAGATGAACTCGATATAATTTTAGAGAAGATAACTAAATCCAAAGATTCACTTTTAATAGCGCTTCTGCAGAGCACCATAGCAGCCAATGCCAGAGGTCTTCTCCTGGTGGGCGGAGGCTCCTTTCAAATGATGACTTTAAACAGGTATATGGAAATCAGTGGAGGAACAGACAATTACTATTACAGAAATGGCTCATGTCACTTTATGAAAAATTTTAACAATCCTAGCTCTTAATTAAATCCAATTATACTAGAGAAAAATTTACTATTGTGTTAGTCCTTACTATTATCAATATCATATCATTATCAATTATTATGGTTATTATTATGGTGGGTAGTACCACAGGAACCTGCGGTAAGTTTGTAGGGCTGCGGTAAGTTTGTAGGGCAACGGCAAGTAGCTGACCCTGAAAAGCACTGCTAGTGGACTAACTATAAAAAAAAACAGAAGTTGGTACCGTATTTCTCCTCCGCTACAAGCTTCTGAAGCCTCAAGTATAAAATTCAAAACTCCTCCGAGGGTACCGTCGCTGGTGAACTGATTCTCCGTCCTTGGCCTCATTAGCTGATTGTCTTCAAAGGCTTCGTTTTAGTTTTTTTTTATCTTTTTTAATTTGTCTAGTTGATTGTGTTCATTTGCTTTTCTCGGCAGTGCGCCAGCATTTATTACTTTTAAAATAATTAAGACGAAGGTTTTGTTACCAAGGTCGAAGTCTGCCTGTATAAGAAGTTTGGAGTCATTTCCATTCTTAGATTCTGAGGAGTTACACAAAATAATTTTCAGAACTAAAATAAGACCTCGCGATCTTTAGCAGAAGCTGATTGCTGACAAACCCCGCCCATTACCTGATTGGTTTACTTTTCGTGGGAAAGTAAGTTACAACAATTGCTTAGTTCCCCAGCCACCCACTGGATTTTCCAGTCTCCAGCGCTCCTCTCCCACTCTAGTCCTAGTGGAGTTTAAAGACGAGGCAATATAGCAGAAATTATTTCTGTAGCCAACTTTTGTTTTTAGTGATTGTAAATATTGTTCTTTTTTGGCATCCAAAGGTAAACAAATTATTGACAACTGGATTATACAGTCATTGCTTGAATAAGCGTATACACTAGTGCATCATTTTATTTAGAATGTACTACTGAGTTCATTGGATATCTGCATACTCAATATCTTCATTTTTTTCCTAAGTTTATACATTATTCAGTATTTAGCTATATCACAATAGTCATTATAACCATATAAATCAATCACATAATCAGTTATTATCTGTTGTATTCTATGAAGTTGGTATTTCTGACATAGATATTTTCTACAAGAATATAAATTGAAATATGCAGTCAAGTAACTATTTATTTACCTGTCATAACTTGGAGATACTGTTGGGCACTGCTAGTCACAGACCTAGTGGATTTCAGGCCATGCCCTTAGGTTATAATCAAGGACATATGGGAGTGATGGCAGTGGGTCAGCTTAACAGCTTAATGCCTCCCTTCAGTATTGCACCCCCCTTCAAATTCATTTCCTGGTGGGTGTTCATGCAAATATATTTATATATTACACCTTGTAACTGTTGCACCATTAAAGCAGTAAAGTTTAGGATATTGATTAGAACATGAATTTAAATCAATTTGCAAAATGATAACAATAAAAGCTGCTTATCACAATTACTATGTAGTAAATGGTTTGGCTACTCCAGACTAAGAACTCAATTGGTATTTTACAGCTGTCCTTACTGCATATTACTTGTCTTCAGCCTTCAGCTTCTTCTCTTAAGAAAAGGAGAACTGATGGTCCCAAAGACCATTAACAAGGAGTGAAAATGTTTTGTGGAACAAATAGCCATAAAAAAAGAAAGAAAAAAAAAAGATGTTTTTTTGTTTTTTTTAACTTTTAATTTCATTTGTTATTCTGTAGTTTGAAGCTTTCTGAATCTGTGTCCATAGTTTCAAGTCAGTGGGACATTCCTTTATTGCTTTTAATTTTTGGTCATCCCCCACTAGCATCCCCTGGGAAGAAACCATCCTTATAGTTGGTTTCGCCATTTTTTGTTTACAACTGTATAGTAGTCCATTTAGTTAAAAATAAAGCACACCTATTTAACGGCGTTAACGACACCCCAACCTGGTCAAGTAAGAGTGACTGTGCTCGCTGGGCGGTACTTTTATTATTAATGAACACAGCGTGAGTGTTGTAACATTGTCGCTCACCTTTCCGAAGCTTTAACGGCACAATTACTTTAACGGCACTTTTATTTTGAGGGGAGGCTACGATAGAGTCCAAGACTTGGACCTGAGGCTACTCCACATTGGTTAGTAAGCTAAAATTAATGGTGGTACTTTAGGTTATTTTAAAAATGTATTTGTTATTATTATAATTATTATAATTATTATTATTATTTTGATTATTATTATTATTATTTTATTGTATTTTATTTATTTATTTATTTATTTATTTTTTTTTTTGGGGGGGGGACTCTCCCAACTTCAGGGCAGTAGTTCACAACTGTCAGACAAATCTGAATATTGCTTTATTAGGCAGTTTAGACCAGCTTTATTACTAACCTGGACATCCCTTGACTGCTTCATACAATAGCAGTATTAGGCAGGGGTTGGTTTCTTGTGTAACTACAGTTGCCAATAGGGGATTTGTATGATGACATCACTAACATCCTGCCACGCCCACTGATGGTATCACTGCACACCGTGTCCCAAAATGTATTAGTTTTGCTGACCATAGAAAATGTATTAGTTTTGCTGACCGCTTGGTCTATTTTTTGCTGGGCCAGGCTGTACGTTGTTTACACTATCATTGGGCATTTGCACTGCTTGAGAGCTTCCAAATTACAGGAATAGCTTTATTATGAAATATACTAACTGCTGATAGCAAAAGTTTAGGATTTTCAGCCCTGGTTATTGGAATTCCTGGGAGTGAAATTTGGTGATGGTTATCTAACCACCCTACTTCTTCTTGACACTCATCTTGAAAACTGAGACAGCTGGTTTTTCTCAGAATTCTTGCTGTGGATTTTCTTAGAAGTAACCTGATTGTGGTGAAGTTATCATTTCCATAAACTAGTCAGGAGACATAAATGCAACCACCTGTTTGACAGACTCAGACTCTGGCAGAAATATCATTTATAAAAGCAAGTAGCTATAGTTGAACATCTTACTCTTAGTCAGCTTCATGTTGTGAAGTTGAGATAGATAAAAGGTATGTATTTGCTAGCAAATATTGGCAACTTAAAAGAAAAGAAAGGTGAGCAAAATGGTATGTAGCTAAACAACAGCCTCGCGATACTGTGACTTGTCATGACAAAGTATGTTTTATGAACTACATATTGCTGTAATTTTAATATGTAGGACTAATCCAAGTAGCATTGATGAGAGTGTAGACTTCTCTATTCTACATGCAGCCATTTATGATACACCAGGACCTGGATTAGAATAACTCTATTCATCCTTTGTCAGAATGATATCTTGATTTTATACATTCCATGTATTATTATATTTATGCCATGATAAAATGAATTAAAGCTTCCTTAACTCTTTAACTTTAGGTTAAATTCCACTGATAAACTCTACCACAGTTGGTAAATGGTAATAAGCTGCAGGTAACTTGGAGACAACCACCACTCCGCTAATATTGCATTTCCCAAAGTTTGCTGGGAAAGTTTGGAGCTAGGTTGAAGGCAGATGTCTGTGGTTGATAGTACTTATCACTTAGGCATGTTGCCAACAAAACATTTTTTGGGGAGCAATTGACATTTTCTCTTTTATAATGCAATTATGATCCCAATTCTCAATAGCTATCCTAACTATATTTCCAAATTACTTGTGCACAACAGACATAAAACTGAATGGCCTTAATATTAACTGAGTTTGTTAGTCAATGCAAATACTGTATAAAATGAGCTTGTGTCCTTCACTTATGGGGGGTCAGAGATAATATTATATGCTGAAGTGTGATGTAGGTTTCGGAGTGCTTCTTTTAAACAACAGACAATCTTTAGAAATCACAGTAACTTGGATAACATTTAAGCTATAGCATATCCTCAAAACACGAGCAATACTGACAAACCACGAGCAATATTGACAAACAACCTGAAGTTACTGACTGCAGAAACCATAAGAGTATATTAAAAGCTAACCTCATTATGATAACAAATATAACGCAAGCAACTTTTGTGAAACAGAACTGCTTCTTTTCATGAAACACATTGTTTCTGAATGAAGTCTGCTGACTTAGCCTTACAAAATTCCTTTCTAGAAAAGTTAATATGGACCTTGTAACTGATTTTCGATAGGTGGCCACTCCTTTGTCGTCATTTATCTTGAGTGTTTGAGCTTACAACATTTCAGCAAGTGTTATTGTGCATAATGGCAGCAGTACAATAAAATAGCTCAGTTCTTCAATTGCAAAATACCCAGTTCTCTAACTCTGGCACCCAAATTTTTTATAAGTAAAGATATAGTTCTCCAGTAAATGGCCACTGAGTGGGTGAGAACAACTCAAAACTTTCGACTTTAGGTGTGCTAAAGTCAAAAGTCTCTGGTATTTTAGCTGAAGAACTTCACCATTGCATCAGAATACAGCATGTCATCATATGACATAACACCACGACATACTGCACTCCAAGTGTCCTACATCATCACAGCTGTTGTTGTGGTTATCACATGATACAGGATAAACTGGAAAGTTAGGAGAAGCCAGCCAAGGAAAACTTTGACCTGGAGTGGCTATAGATAGCATGCAGTCACCAGAATTGCATTGGATTTTGAATTACTAGAAAGGTTATATCATGTAGGGAATGGGTTGATCTTCAAAACTTGAGTTGTCTGAGACTAATCTCCTGTAGAGTAGCTTGGAAGTTGTGAGGTCATTATTAGAGAGTAGCTGCTCAACTTGCTCACGACAAGTTGAAAATTGAAATGCACAGTAAGTTTTACTCTCTGACCAACCTATAGGTGTAACCATTCAATAACATGCAAAGTTAATGATGTTACAAGAAAACCAACTTTCACCTTGTGGTTTAGTTTAGTCACTGCAAAAAAATGACTATCAACCACTATCAAATTCCACAGAGGAAAGCACCTTTTTAATTTTATTAAGAGCAAAGAAGCATGATAGTGGTCATTGTAATAACAACTTGAAGACAGCTGTAGATTAACAAGTATTTTAATATGCCTAATTTTTTCAGGTAGTGCTGGTACCTAACTGCTGCACTATGTAAAGACTGTATATCTGTTTGAGAAAATAATTTTAATTTAAGTTTTCAGTACATCAATTTGGCCCTGAAATATTTAGGATAGGCTAAAGTTTTTATAATCTTTATGGCATAGGCCGAGATCTTTTTACCAAGATTAAAATCTGTAGTGGAATAGTGGAAAAAGAAATAGAACAAAGAAGAAAGGCTGAGGAAAGAATTCGACGAACTGAGGAGAAGGAAAAAGAAGCGAAAGCAGGCAGAGGAGGAGAAAGAAAAGAAGCGTAAGCAGGCAGAGGAGGAGAAAGCTAAGAAAAGTTTATAACACAAAGCTGTGACAGGCAAGAAACGCTCTCGAGAGGTCACTACTGAAACTTCAACAAATAAAGGATATTTTTGAATTTAGTTGAAGGTGGGAGCAAGATTACAAGTAGACGTACTCTGCACAAGAGATCAAAAGTTACAATGGACAGTAGCATATTCACAGATTTATGTTGTGTCTGCTTCAGTTCTTTTGAAGAGGAGGGCAGAGAATGGCTTCAGTGCATCTGTTCAAGGTGGATTCATGAAAACTGTGTCGTACCAAACCCCAATGGTGAAAATAAACTTTGTCCCATATGTTGAACTCTGAACTTTGACTCGTAGCATTTGATCTTTCCATTTTTTTGTAAGTCATGATTTTTTTTTTCTTGTTGGCATTCCAATGATAATGAAGTAAACTCCAATGGCAGTAGCACATTGTGGTAATGCTGGTCAAGGGTTTATTTTTGTTTTTGTTTTTGTTTTTGTTTTTTCAGATTAAGAAGGAGAGGGGTGCTTGCCTTCTTCTTTGTCCTTTTTACAGTAAACACTTCCAATAAACAATATTTCTATACAGTCCCCTAAAATTCATATACTGCCCCCCCCCCCCCCCCCACCTTCAATCAGAAACAATTGAATAGTAAATGGGCAATTTAGTGGAAGTTAAGTATGGTCATAGGGGTTGAACAGAAAAACTTTTTTTTTTGCCACCTTTATACTTTGTACGCTAATTTGTAAGGACTATTCCTATAGGAAATTACAAGTACGAACATATATAAAAATGTGACATAAGAATTCTATGGAGGAATAAATTTGGTAAAGGAAAGTCTTGTGTGAAAAATTCAATGGTGATATTTAAATAGTGTAGTTTTGCGATGGGAGTGAGTTGGGGTTGAATGTTTGTTCCCCTGGCCTATAACCGATGCATTGGACACTACGATGGGCCGATATTTGGTGGTCCTGGGCGATAATGAGGCCTGGCACTGCTTCTGCACTGCTTCTGCACTGCCTCTGCACAGCGACCTGCAAATTGTGTTTTAAAAATATGAGTATTGCAAAGCGATAGAATATGAAATAACCTCATGATTGGTCGAAACAATAAATTTTTAAATCGTTCAGCTAATGAGTTATGATTCTGGGGCAAACTTGGTCAGATAAATGAGGTCTTACGCTATTACACTTGTCAGAGTGATATGGCAAGATATTTCACTCTCAGGCTTTATTTTCACTCACCTCTGGAAATAAATTAGCCAGTCTGATCTTTTTTTTATGATTAATCTCTATAGTGGGTAAAGATAGGAACTACTAATTTTGGCGTAAACTCACCTGGTCTTAAATTGTTACCCCTACCTTCAGAGACCACAACCCTTTTACAATGCATGAGTCCTAATACTATTAAAACTCATTGAATACCAACTTCTGGGGGGGGTCATTTGTCCAAAATTATGATCATTTTACCAATACATTAATAAACAGAGCCTTGTTTGCAGTAGAGGACTCAAACTTTGTATGTGTATGCTAAAGGAAATTGTAATGAGACTGGTAGAATTTTGTGCCCTGCCCATTAAAGGTTTGGTGACCACACCCACTTGAATTACAAATCGGGAAAATATTTTTTTTATGTATTACACCATTATTCATTCATTACAGACAGAGGAAATGAGCTACAACTTGCAGAAAATAGCCCCTAGTAGTACTATCATAACTGTAAAACCACACCAAATTTCATTCATGGACATCTAACATACACAGAGAAAAAAATTGTTACATGAAGTACATTACAATTCCGAAATTCACATACCATGCACGCTAATGCTTATAGTCAACAAGAGTATGATACTTCTCAAAACATGAACCAATACACATATACTCTTCAATATGTAGTGACTTTAGTGTCCTTTTATTTCCTGGAGTTTTGGCAGTGTAGCAGACAACCCATCGCTTTCGGATGCTAGTATCCTTGTATATAAAATGTTTCTACACTATCTAAACCTATCCTAGAGCTAGAAGCCATCGTAGTCAGAACTTCAATCGGTTATTGCTACTTCACTGTTCAAGCTAGAAGCTCCAAATAAAGTGCACTGTAATATAGAGCTCATTAGCTAGCTGATGACATCAAGAGAGTCATGGCAACCCTGTCCACTTGCCGTTTACAATTTTTTAAAAAACTAATTATAACGTGGGTCAATCTGACCCACCCTGGTATTCAATGAGTTAAACTGTCAATTATGGTCAGAAAGATAATGAAATTCAATCATACAGTTCAATGAGTCAAACTTATCCATAGCCATCATGGCTCACATAGTGACAAGGTTATATGGGTACAAAAGGTCTCATAATCACTGTGATTGATGGGAAGCCTCAGAGTAGGACTACAAATATTGGTCACCCTCAATGAACTCTAGCCTGGCTTCTCAACAAATCCCAACGATGGTTCTCCCTGCATCAGAAAAAAAAGCATTACTTGTTGTAAAGTTACTTTGTTGCCATCCTCAATTGTTACTTTACCTCCTAGAGCCACATTAAAAACATCAATTAAAAAAAAAACATAATAATCACAACAGATGAGGGGTGAGAGGGTATTATTCTACTTCCTAATCATTACAAGTCTATATCCATTTATTATGATAATGAGGTCAAATATATCTTATTTACAATAGTGAGACAAATATTTTATCCTGTTCACTGTCATCAGCTGTACAATGCAAAATCTTAATTGCATACCTGTAGCCAGGGGGGTTCGAGGGGTTCGGTCGAACCCCCCTTGACCGAACCCCCCTATAGAGTGACCGGAAGTAAATATTTTAGCCACACCCCACATATAACTTCTGGAATTATAGTCATCTGTTCAATCATGCTGAACCTGAGCTTGAATTATTTGCTGTTTTTCTGGCCTAGTCTGAGTCCAAGTGACCTAATAAACATTCAGCTCCTTGGATACAAAATTTCGCTCTAGGCATCAGTAAAGCTTGCTAAGTTACATCTATTCTTTACAAAGTGTAACTAATGCACTTTAGTAAGAGTAATAGCACCGGCAGGCGTGCGATTCGATATTAATAGCACAAGCAACGGATTTTTTTCCAACAGATTAGAAAGGGAGCAGTCGGAAGTGTCTGAGAAAGTTAAACCTCAAATATACAGATAGTGCACTATCTAGTGTAGCTACACTGTAAATGATTTAAAAAAAACACACTGGTCTACTACTAGCGAGTGATAGCACGGGTAACCTGTTCTATTAAGGATCAGTAGCGCTCGCAAAGCTATTGAAATAGGACTCGGATTTGCCTCGTGTTATTTTAATCGCGTTGTTCGTGCAACGAATAGCACGGTTCACACACTAATAGTAGGCCAGCTTTATAAAAGCTGCACGAGACTACAGTAAGCTAAAGATCATTTACAGTGTGGCTACTATGTATAGTGCAGTCACTATCTCTGTACTTCAGGATAAACTTTCTCTTGAACTTTGCTTTAATCGATGGCTCCTCCTAATCTGTTGAAAAAAACTCTGTCTAATAGGGGTATAGAAGATTCTGCACTAAAGAATGACGTTGTCTCCAACAAGAAACTACAACTGTACATTTCCAAGGCTAGAGTTGCATGTTTGCGCAACATTTCACTTTGTCCAGTGCTATTTCACTCATTTATAGCAATTTATCCAATACATTTTGAACGGGCAGTTCACACGCCGTACTATTAAATAACTTGTAGTACGAATAAGGCGAATTAATGTTGCACTGTTTATATACAGCTCACCGTAATGGTTAGAAGCCTGGTTACACGAGAATAATACCGCTTTTCTCTCGAATATCAACAGTGTTTAATGAATTATAGTTTTGAAGTAGAATACCTGGAACAAATTAGCTTTAGTGCACTTATCTTTCGTTTTTTAGTATTGTAGAAGAATTAACGAGGAAACAAAAGTAGGTGTGGCTTATTGCGACTTAAAATCCGAACCCCCCCAATGGAACCTCTGGTTACGGGCCTGAATTGTATAGCTGAATTATTACCTAGGAATACCACTCACATTACACACCTTCATACTCTTCAATGAAATCACTAAAATAGTATGTCTGATGCTCTTTCTCCCTTCTCTCTGCTCTGTCACTGAAAGAGGTTGAAAAAGTATCTTAAAAACACATAATTCAAAAATTAATACTTTACAGTTAATTACTTATATATTTCCACTTTAACCCCACTAGTATAATTCCCCTAACCTTGGGTTAAGTCTATTTTAAGTTAGAATAAATTTATCTGCCATCAGGAATCAGTATTTACCTGTGTACTCTAATACATTGCAAGTACTCAGTCCTTCACAAAACTGGTCTAGTTTTCTGGCTTCACCTTCAGCAAGACTTGTGCCTTTAACGTATAAGTGATATCGGTTTTATCAGCCATTTCGAATGTGAACAAAGGCTTTCTGTATCCTGTATCAAGTAGAGCCGATTCATGATCTGGATTCTTGAACAATTCTCTCAGTGCCTCCTCTGTCTCAACTGATTCCAGCTAAAATTGTAGTAAACACATTAAGTTGTGAAATTCTGAAGTGGCCAAGATTTTCAGCAGCACCATGCAAAAATAGACATGTCCATAGCATCATACAGCCTGCCACCATACATATATAGACATGTCCATAACATCATACGGCCTCATAAAAAAAAAATTTAAAAAACCAACTCAACAAAATAAAAATGAATCGAGTTAGGTCAATAGAATATGAGTTTTTTTATACACTATATATGCCATGTTGAGATAATTGAATAACATCAAGTCTTCTCTTATATTTTAGAATGGAACTTTTAGGACCTTAAGGTGACTAGAAGTATTGATGTTCTAAATCACAAATGTTCACCAGCTAAATGGATACCTATTTGCTGTATTGCTGAAGATGGTAAGTTAAAAAATCAAGCGAGGGTTGCTTTTAAGGGAGCAAAAGGGTACCTTCCTCCCCCTCCCCTCCCTCCCCCCCCAGGAAGCCTTTGCCTCCCTCCCCCCAGAAATTTTAGTGTAACATTCTGTGTAATAGCTTTCCTCCCTAGAAACACTTTAGTGCTAACCTCAGTACATTTACATGTTCTTACTGCATGTGCGTTTGAATTTGACTCTCATTACCCATCCAGAATTTTTTAATAGTTTTTCCCCAGTTAAATTTGTTATGTAGCTCTGCAAACCCAATCGATTGAGCATGTATCATGTATCATGTTTGTACATGTAAAATCAATGTAGTAAAATACAGAAGTGTAGAATATGCTATTGATATACTGCATGGGCAAAATCTCGTGAGGGTCAATGTCATTCATTCAGTCAGTCATTTATTTCACTCTGTCAAGTGCATTTCGAAGATGGTGGACTTTTATGCCTTGAGAGAAGGAACTCCGACTTGATGACGTTATGTCTCTTTAATTTTCCACTTTTTTTTTTAATTTCAGCTTAGTTTTTTAGAAAAGGTAGACTACCCTGAGTGCTGCTATACAGCCATGCCCATTCAATCTATTAACTGCCATTTAGAATCACAGCAGTTCCAGTGCTCAGCTTCTTTTGTCTGGTGTTGGGAGTCTCTGCTGCTGGAGGTGTGCTTCTTTCATCAACTGTAAGTATGCCTGCTCTCCGAAAAATGTGACCTAAATGTTTGTGTAGCTTGCCAAGTCAGAAGTCGAAATGGTTTTAAGACTTTTTTTCTACCAAGACAAGGTTAATACTAAAGCCAGGGAAATCCGAGAAGTTGTCAGAAAGTCTTAATAATAACCATATAGCTGAGTATCAAGCTCGTTAAATAGCTTTATAAAGAGTATTTATCAGTCCCAGGTGTGAATAAGTGTTGGTTCTAAACTTTTGTGCCCATAAAAGAGCCTTTGAAATGCCTGAAGGATTCCAGAGATGCAAGCAGGCCAATATAAAATGCTCTAGCTGGACAAGTTAAAATTTATATTCATAATTAGTGCATTTTTAACTAACGCTGAGGGTTTGCACTCTTAGTGCTCTTCTATTTTTTATTTTTTTTATTTTTTTTATTTATTATAACTATTATGGTTAAATGTGCATAAAGGGGAAGAATATGACGTAGGACTGGCAACTTGTGCTTGTGAGCCTCTGGTTTCCACTTTAGTAAAAGCACGACGTCACTTGGCATTCACTTTCGAGCTTTTGGATTGGATTGAGGCACTGTTATTAGAAGCTCAGGTCTCATTGAATGACTTTTGTAAAGCATTACGTTTTAAGTGTCATCATGTAGCAGCTAAGGTTAGATTTAACAGTTACGCATGACTAGCTATACTAAGATCTGCGCTCTAACAAAATAGCGAAGCGAGCGATGCATGTTCCCTGTAATTGCAGCTATTCCACGCATGCTTGGTGTGGCAGGGAACATTTAATGGCTTTAAAAAAAGAAAGATTGTTTACTTTGCTACCTGTTTCTGTTTCGTTTTAGCTCTCCTCCTTGCCCTGTCTTTTTCATTTCTTATCTCTCTCCTTACTAATTTTTCTTCTGGAGTTTCTAACGCCCTCAAAGCTCTTGACCGAGCGTTTCTAACGTTTTGTCTCTCTTTCGCAGAATTTGTTTCACTGGGCATCGCTATTTCGTACGGCAGGTAAACAAAACAAAATGTTGCTAAGAAGGTTACCCGGCCCACGCAAGCGCGTAGGAGAAAATGTGCACACGTACGCCCACGCAAGAACAAAAACAATTCCTAGACCTAACAAAAAAAATAACATTATATATCGGGGACTCATTAGAGAGTCAGCTCCGCTCGCTTCGCTCGCTTCGCTGAATTATTGCAGCCTTTTAGCTATTATAGTACATATGAAGTTAAGACCAATTTACATAAATAATTTTTATTTATTTATTTATTTTTTTACCAATAAATGAATTACAATATTACAAAGTACATAATAGTGGATTGTGCAAAGGAAGTCCTGATGAATGAAAGTGCTACAAATTTATATTGAAGTAACTACCTCAAAGTGCTGACTTGGATGATTTAAATATATTCCCATGCCATTGAGGTTGCTTTCTGTTATCATTTTATCAATGCTACATGGATTAAGCATGTGCCATTTGTTACCATGAAGACTGGACCCAGTGGGAAGTTACCTAACGATGGCAAGTAGTAATAGACATGTATTCCCAAAAGATGAGCCAGAGTCATCACCAGGTGATTCCATGCCACTTGTGACAAGGTATTCATTCATTACGTCCAAACTAACATTACAATACTCACACAGCAAGTGAGGAATTTGTGATGGCCTGCCTTATAAGAATGTGTTGATCCTCGGATCACGTGAACAGGCTATGAATGTTAAGCCTGAGGATAATTCCTTTTTGCCTCCACAATAACTACTTTTTCAAGTGTTAGACTTTGAGACTTATGAATAGTAATGGCCCAAGCAAGTTTCAGAGGGAGCTGAAGTCGTGAGCATGAATTGGTAGTTGAAAACCAAGTGCGACGCAGTGGAATGATAGGAACAGCTCCATCAAGTGTGGGGCCAGAGTAAGAATCAAACTTTATGGTTAGTGCTATGGGCAAACTGGGTGGACCTTGACCACTCTCATAGCAAATGTCTGTAACAGTTCCAAGTGTGCCATTAACAAGTCCCACTTCAGTCCAAAGGTTTGCTGTAAGCATTACCCTGGCTCCATGTGCAATGTACACCACAGCTTCTAGTCCACCTGCATCATCTGAGCTAGCCTTCGATGCTCCTGGTCCTGTGTGTACAGCCATTATTATTGCCACTGGATGGTTGTTATCATTCAATTTGCGGATGTTGTGCTCTGTGACAGCCTCAACTGTAGGTATAGGTAAAGAGCACTGCTAAAGCAGCTAGTATCACCCACTTTTGCTGGAGTGAGAGTCATCAGTAGCTCCCAGTCAGAGATTGTTAGCTCAGCATTCCTTAGCCTGGTCAGAAGATCACAAAAAATCTCCTGATCAGGGTTCTTTCCAGCCTGACGCATAACTTTATGTAATACAAATGATCGGTCAAAGAGGTGATAACCTATACTTCTTAGGTTAGAGAGTTCATTTTTTGACGTCACGGTATAGAGCGGAAGGTCCATTACTGGAGGCAATTGACCCCAGTCTCCAATCAGCAGGCAATAGCAGCCACCAAGAAATGTTGTTGCTTTATTGGGGATTGCCTGACGAAGACGTTTGTCCACCATACCAAACATCTTCCTCCCAATCATGGACATCTCATCAATGATTATGTGCTGCACAATTTTAAAATCTTCTTGCATAGTTTGCAAACGTTTTCCTTCTAAGAAGATTTAGGAGGGAATGAAGCGTCCAGCCACTGATATTGTATGCAGCCACACCTGTGGGTGCTGCAACACGGAGACTGTCTTTGAGAAGACTTTTCAGACACTGAATCAGATAGGATTTACCAGTTCCTGCTGTACCCCATATTATCATCCTGAGAGGTACGTTGTTCTTATTCTTAGACTGAAAGTGCTGTTGAACAGCTAAGTAGGACTACATCTGGTTACCTTGAAGATTGTTTGGGTTGGCATTTAGAATTTCCGAAAAGGCTTGTTCAGCATCATTTTCTGCCTGCAGTAATTCTCGTACAGAGGACCATCAGGATCTGGAGAGCAATACGGACGATCCTTTTTTCTTTGAAATCCTATATCGCTGAACAAACTCCATCAACGTAACTGATTCCATGTGATGGGGGCGTGCACAATAGTGGTCAATCTGTGAATCTATGGTAGCATGTTCATTGCTTTCAAGTTTATCTTCGACTTGTCTGGAACCATCAAGGCTGAGAATTAGAAAGTCACGTGATGCTCTGTACATTGGCAGTTGAAGTAAAAGATGACAGGTCTCCTGAGCTGAGTAATCTCTCTCACCAATACTGTTGATCATTATTTGTTGTACAAATTTTAGCACATTGTCATTGTCTTTCATTTTTTTCATTGTTAGATTGTATAACAACTTAAGTCCTTGGGAGCGAGACTCTGGCTTAGCAGCATACTTTGATAGGTAGTTGAGAACCCTGTAACGTGAGATGACATACTGCATGTCTACATTTACTCTCCAAGAAGAGAGCTGTATAGGATTGTAGCTGTTTAGCAATGGATCATTACGACGAGTTGTAATATTCATGTGTCCACTATCATCTGTGTCAATAACAGTAGCAGCTTGCAGAGACTTTGGGTAGTTGAACCTACATGCTTGCTTGCCTTTCTTGGTCTGAAGACAATATGCTGTTGAGCAGCGGGTGTGTCTCTGACATGTAGCGATTAGCTCGACTAGGTCCATGTTGAAATCTTGGACCTCGGCATAGGGATTATTACAAACATGAGGATTGGTTTGTGGGAGTGGAGCATTTTCTGAGTTGCTACCATCTGGAGAAATACCCGGGTTCATTGTGGTCACAACCTTGTCAGTATAACCTGTAATATGTTCTACTGCTGCCATGAGATCTTCATCCATTGTAGAGGCTAACATTTTTTCTACATCTGGTGCACCTTGAAACCATGCTATTCCATTGACATGTGGACTGCCTCGATGCTACCATTCAAATCGGTACCAGTAGTCACTGGCACCAAGGATATTTATGTAGAAGGCTTCAATAAACTTTCTCATCTTGTGCGCAAAAAACCAGTCAGCTATGGCTGGATTATTTGCTACAGCTTTACTGCGACAAGTATTGCTGTTTTCATTTCCTGGACAAAGAAGGCGTGCTAGTTCAGGCCATTGTGCGTCTGCAGCGCTATGAGTAAAGAAAACAGTGGGCATTCCCAAGGTGTCCACCATAGAAATCAATTGCCTTTTCTGCTTATACCAATACTGACTGATTCCACGCAGACTAGAAGCAAAGTGTAATACTCTGCTGATCAATCGTTCTTGCTAGTTGTCTATCATATTTTTCAGGTCTTCTGCAGTAAGATGTGCATCTTCTGGGTGCTGGTTGACGTATACTCTGCCAGTTTGTAGTGCTCTCCATCTCATTTCGGTGTTCAGTGCAAAATACCTGAACAGAGCCTGAGCCAGCAAATAAAATGTGGTACGGCTCTAACCATTAAATTAACAGTTTATAACACTAATATGTAGCTATCCACAGAGTCTCAGCATTTTAAGAATATCTGGCTGAAGGAACCAATCTTCAAGAACTATAGCAGAAGGAACTTTAGACTTGTGAACATGCTCCTGCTAAACCTGCGAGTTGGAAATTCACAATTACATTTTGGTTTTCATATGGACTTGTCACCATTATATTATTCTGTATGTATCCATGCTGTCTTGCTATCAAACACATTAACTCTTTGAGAATGGGGTTAATTAAGTATTGTTAAGCCTTGCAGAGTTTGACAGAAACAATACAAACAATGAGAAAAGATTTATATACTGAGAGGAGAGATAGCAATGAGAAAAGATTTATATACTTTTTATTAATAAATTTGCAAATTTGTGTTATGAAAAATTACGGATTAGCTAAGTGGTGAACAAAAAAATTACTTCAAAATGAATCTGTAGATAGTTATATAGTCAGTTCCTTTATATAAAATTACCAAACATTCTCTGTCTTATTTCTTTTCCTTGAATAAACTCATTGCCGATACTTAGCATGTCAAGTGAGTCTGTGTATTCTTGATGAATATGCAAAATCATCAAGTTATTGAGGCGCTCTTGGCTCATTGTTGATCTCAAAAATGTTTTGACTCGCCTCAAAGCAGAGAAAGATCTCTCCGATGCAGCATTAGTAGCAGGCATGACTAACAGGAGTTTAAGTAATTTGAAAACACATGAAAGTGCTACTCTCTGAGGTGGAGACAATTTTGATAGAACCTTGGACACTTGACTTATTATGATTTCTCTCTCAGTAGATTCTTGAACATAAAGTGAGTGAAAAAGTGGAAGTTGAGTTACTAAATCTTCTTTGCAGAGATCGTCTTTGTAGAAAGAACTGATTCGTAAGAATCACCACTGCATGCCTTTAGGACTAAATCTTGAGATTGTTTATAAACTTAATATCCTGGCTGATCAAACCTATTCTTAATTGCTTCAACAATTAAGTCTAAGGCTTCAAAATAGATTTGTCTGTAATGATCTTCAGGACAAGTAGGGTAATCACTAGCTGACAATCCCACCTCAAGATACTGTGGTGCACGTCGTTTTCGAGGCAGACTAGGAGAGCTAACCTAAAAGTGATCTTGATCAAGTAAGATTCGTTTGTAGAATAATTTAAAATTTTCTTCACTGCGCAGTGACAAATGAACATCTAATATATGTTTAGCTATCTGTTGCCCATCTGCAGCTGACATAAACTCATGCTGTAAGTTCTTACTGAGATTATCACTGTGGCATAACAAAAGAGCACCTAAAGATATTCCAAATAAGAAATCGAATGTTAGCATTTGAGTGTTTACGCCAATTATTCTTGCTCTCATTTTACTATTTAGAGATGATTCTAAAGATTCTTCCCATACCCCAAGTATAACTTCAAAATTGTCCAAAATACTTTGTAATGATGCAGTATATACGCACTGCTATGGCCATGCTCTCAATCTGGCTGTCGGATATGTTGTTAAGCAGTGTAAATTGATGAAGCACAGTTTAGAGAAGAATGAAATCTCAAAACTAATTTTAAAAAGTCACCTAAGAGAGATGCTATCTTTCAGAAGCTGAAATCTGATGTTGCTCAGGATACTCCAGGTTTTCGAGTGCTATGTCCAACTCATTGGGCTGATACAGCTCGAGTTTCATCATCGAGAATTTGCTTGGCCACACCATGTTTAGAACCACTCATGCTACTGGCCCCATCATAGCATTGTCCTCGGCACTTGTTTATTGGGAGGCCTAATCGAAGCAGTACATCTTTAATCAAACTCACCAGTGATTGAGATGTGATGGATTCAGTTTTGTAGAGTCCAATATACTCTTCATGAGGCATCAGGCTGTCATCTACCCAACGAATTACAATTGCTACTTGTTCACAGTTTGAAACATCTGTTACCTCATCTGCCATGATGGCATAGTATGAAGATTGAAGATTCCTGGAAATTTGACAGAGAATATGCTGTGCCATAATTGAAAGCAGCTCATTTTGAATTTCGTGGGATGTAAATTTTAGTTGCTTTTTTGTTAAAAATGTACTCAAATGCAAAGAATGGCCAGAAATAAGTTTGAGTAATTGAATAAAATTGGAATTAGATTCGTCACCACTACCTCGAAGTGGCAAACCTTGACGAGCCAGATGATGAAATGACTTCACAATCAAAATACAACATTCTCTATTCTTCTCTCTCTCTGTTACAGTTTGTTTTGATAGCATTTTGCTAACATCGGTAGTGGTAGCTAAAATTTCATTGGCATGTCTATGAAAATTACAATTTCCATGTTTATTCATAGCCCGTGTGGCATCTTTCCAATTAGTAAAGCCACTAATCAGAAACGCATTTTCTGTAGTACCTTTTAGTTTTAGCTTACCAGACTTCATAGTCCTGCAGTAAGAAAAACAGAAGGCAGCATCCTTTGCAGCATCATAATGCAACCATTTAAATTTCTGGAACCAGGAAGCTTGGAACGTTCTGCGCATAGGCTTAGTATTTCCAAAGGATCTGACAGAAAACTTCCAATCGGTAGGCTGGTACGCTGATCTGGAACATCCATTACCCCAGTTTCTGCAGTCACCCTAGCCTCTGTAACCTTTGAGCACTCAGCCTTCTCTGAACAGAAGAAAAATGCAGCTGCTGTACCGTAAGTACGCCCACGCGCAAGTGAAAAATTTGCGTGCCGTAACCCACCCATTACATCTTTTCAATTTTTACTCGGAGAATAGTACGGCTGTACCAGCCGCACCATAGGCGCCGGCCCTGCTGAACCGTGGATGCTTTGCAAATTGGCCATCACCATACATCAGTAGATGTTTGAAGTAGTTACCCACAGTGACTGGGTGCCGTCTGGGTGCCACAAAGTCTGCATCACCAGTAGGGAAAAGGAGGGAATGCACAAGATATGTATACCTCTGTTGTAAACTCATTAGTTGGGGAGTTGTCAGTGTGAGGCTCAGGCCAAGGTATAACATTTTCATCATTTGACTGGTCAGTTAAGTTTTTGAGTACTTGCTTGATGATACTTTCTTCTGTTGAGTTTCTTGCTACAACTGGAATAAATGATCCCAAACTCGGCAATGATTCCTCAGTGTTATTTGATGCATGCTGCTCTAGGCTGGAATCGTCCAAAACCTCTGTACACTTGTCAGTAATGTCTCCATCATGGGGTAGCAAGTCAATTGCATGCATGTCTAAGTTAATGTTACGGTAATACTTGTTGTTATTCAGTAACCACTGAAGAGCATGCAGAACAACCAGTTTTCTTACATGAAAATCATGGTGAGTATTTTCAGCTCCTTGCTTTCTAACTGTAATAATGTCAAGCTCGGTTGGCAATCTCGGAAGTGTGCTGGCAAATGCAGAGACATTTTGAGGCAAATATATAATATGACCTTTGTAGCCAAGCTGACTATATGGGAGTCTATAAACCGACATAATGGCATCACTGCTGATATTAACATTTCCTCAGTTTGTGTGAGTCCCTATTTTAATTCAAGCATTAGACAGATGTAGATAAATGACCATATAGTAATTACAATGTAATAGAAAACACAAGTAGATGACCTTGAGACTGTTCTCAAGAAAAAGTTTGACTACAAGAAGGGACCCTTCTTTTGTACCTTGGAGGAAAGCTTGAATCAGCTTGTGGCTTCTGAGAAAGTGTTTTGTTTTACCTGCATGGTAGCTTATAAGCAGAAGAAATTGATAGCACCTAAGGGTGATGGGGCATTTATTCAAAAAGGGTTTCAAAACTGGAAAGATGCTACTGTTGCCTTTAGAAACCATGAATGTAGTGGTACTCATAAAGATGCTGTTCACCAGATGGTAACCATTCCCTCCACTAACAAAGATATTGTTGTTTGTCTTTCTTCTGCTATGGCTGAAGAGAGAAAGAAGAATCAAACCTGCTTTCTGAAGATTTTAAGTTCAATCCACTTCTTGGCTCGGCAAGGGCTTGCACTGAGAGGTGATGGGTGTGGGGAAATTGAGGGAAATTTCACTCAACTGTTAAAGCTCCGGGCCAGTGACGAATCTAGTGTTCATCTAAATGCATGGTTGAAGCGAAAGAGCGACAAATATACCAGTCATGATATTCAAAATGAAATGTTAGGAGTAATGGCTTTAAATCTGTTGAGAAATATAGCTGATAATGTGCGTACATCAAAATTCACCATTATGATTGATGAGACCACTGATGTTAGTACCACTGAACAAGTTGTTATTGTTTTACGTTGGGTCGGTTCTGATTTGGATGTGCATGAAGATTTTATAAGGTTGCATTCCACTGATTCAATAGCTTCTAATTCTCTTGTTAGTATCATCAGAGATGTTCTTCTTAGGCTAAACCTAAACATAGAAAATTGTCAGGGGCAATGCTATGATGGAGCAGCAAACATGAGGGGTTGTAGGAATGGGGTAGCAAAGTAAATTGCAGATATGGAGCCGCGCGCCATATTTTTGCATTGCTATGGACAGCTTGTCAAGACACTATTCGTAGTATTAAGGCTCATGGACATGTGCCTATGGATCTTGATATCGACAGACTGGATGAGGGTGATGGGATGGAGGCAACTATGAGGAAGCACAATGCTAGTTGGCATACAACTTGTCGTTTGAGATTTAACCAGACTCAGCTGGACCGCGTAGCAAGAAGAAAAGAAGAGAAGGAGATTATAGAAGCAAGGGAAGTTGAGACTACGCAAGACGAGGAAGCTAATTTTGGTGTGCGGACACGTTCTAGCGTAGAAAGACATGATTATGAGGAGGAAGTCTGTTTATTCTGTGATGAGCCAGGTGGTACTGCAGGATTTCACTGTGCTTGTACTCATGACATCAACAGAAATGTTCGAAAATGTGCAATAGAGCTTGAAGATTCTTTTCTTTTAGCCAAGCTTGCAGCCGGTGACATGATTGCTATTGAAGCCAAGTATCACAGCAAATGCCTGGCAGCACTGTACAACAAAGCCAGATATGCTAAACAGGTGTGCAGTGAATCAGATGATTCTCATCTTCATGGCATTGCATTTGCTGAATTGGTTGCATTTATGGAGGATTTTCGCATGGAACAAAATATTTCTCCTGTGTTAAGTTGGCTGATCTTGCAAAGCTGTATCAAACCCGCCTGAAAGAGCTCGGTAGCAGTACAAAAAGCCGTGTTCATACATCAAGATTGAAGCACAGACTACTGTCAGCCTTTCCAGATATCAAGGCATATATGCAAGGAAGAAGTGTGATGCTAACATTTGATGACGACATTTGTGCTGCTCTGAAGAATGCATGCGACCATGATTGTGATGATGATGCAATGCATTTAGCACGAGCTGCAAGGGTAGTACGCAAGGAAATGTTTGATCAGAAGTTCACCTTTAGCGGTTCATTTTGTGAGCATGACAGTGTTCCACACTCTCTACTGGCTCTGGTGAACATGGTCCTGGAGGGTCCAAATATTAAGCATCAACACAGAGCCAACACCAAGGCAGCCATCTCTATATCCCAGCTTCTTATATTCAATAGTGTCAAACATGCACGAGCTGCGGAAGCCTCTGCTACCTCTCATGCACTTGAGCGGGAAACACCACTTCCACTCTATCGAGCCATAAAGAATCATGCAGTCACATGCAAGAGGACTCTCACTCTTTTTCACTGGGGCATATGTGTTTCATATGACAGACTCTTGAAGGTGATATCTGACATTGGCGATGGTGTCTGTGAGCAGTTTGCTATTGATGGAGTTATGTGTCCACCTAAGCTACGCACTGAAGTTTTTTTCCACAGCAGTGGTTGACAATCTTGATCATAATCCCACATCTGCAACAGCAACAGAATCCTTCCATGGCACTGGTATTTCCATCATCCAGCATTTGTGTCATCAGTCAGGCGGGTGTGGTCGTAATATTATGGTTATCAATCCACACAGATCATCCTCTACCCGGTCAGTTGTTCCACTCCCATCAAAGTATACCAATGTCCCACCAGCTGCTTTGAAGAGCAAGAAATTCAGTGCACCTTTGGTCAATGGCCCTGTAGCTCTCCATACTTTGAATTGTGTGGAAGAAGCAAAACTGGATGAATTGCAGTGGTTAAATGTAGTCATGGCAGCTCTTGAGAAGGAGCAGTTAGACTCAGCTGATTGGGTTTCTTGGTCAGCCTATCATGCTGTACTTCAGCAAGAGGAGAAACTTGCTGCTATATCTGCACTGCTACCACTTTTCACTGACAGTGCACACTCCGTTACAATGATCAAACACTCAATGACCCTTGTACAGGCAGCCATTCAGCATTTGAACCCTAGCCAGACTCCAGTTCTAAGTGCTGACCAACCACTCTTTGCCCTTGCGAAGCAAACAAAGTGGACATGGCCAGACACTCTAGGAGAGAATCACATCGTGGTGGTGCTGGGTGGCCTTCACCTTGAAATGGCTGTGCTTAAGGTAAAACTAATAGCTTGCACCATTATCAATGTTATCAATTGTGCTATTTTTTTAGGTACTTGGAGAGTGGTTGGATTGCAGTGGGTGGACTGCTGCACTAGTTCTGGCAGGAATCACAAGTTCTGGCACGGCAGACTCTTTTATCAAAGTGAGTCACGTGACCAAGACAATTGTCTTGTGCACATGCATGTAAGAAAAATTCTTTTTGCCAGTTGAACATATGTGTTTAACCTTGTCACCTTACTCGTATAAGCACAATCTGACACTTTGTCAGACCACCTTTATTTACCCTCAGCGCGAGAGAGTTATCTGTTGTCTGTCTGTCTGTCATGCTCTGATTTTGGAGATTACTTACAATTAACTGTTTAGGTATGCACTTAATTTGAAGGACAATTTAAGACCTTTTGTTGTGATACTTTTTGAGAAAACACGAAGCTACAGCTCCGTATAGGTACGAATTTTTTTGGGTAACACCCATTTTGTCACATGTTATCATGTGAGCTATTAATTTCTTGCAGTATAAGGTAGTTTTCTTTATGCTCAAAAGTTAAGCACTTGCTTAAATTTGACTTGTGTGTTAAAACTATCTCTGAGTGTGTTGAATTCCATTATTAAGATGCATTTACATCTACTGTTTTCATTGCACACCTTTGTTTATACTTGATAGGTCTGAGAAATAATTTAATAGCTAGCTAGCGTGTAGTGGCGCTGAGGGTCGCACCTATGGTGCTTCACTAAGTTAGAATTTGCCAGTGACACTTAATATTCTAACTTGATTATTATCCTCAGGTAGTTTGTTGTTTACGGTTTTCAGCTTACAAAATTGTGTTGGGATTGCGTTGGGTACATCCCTCAGGGTTTTATGGTTGTGAAAAGCCTTAGCTTTGTGCATAATCTATTTTTATTTTTAGGAAATTTGAAGCTGATATAATTGACAAAAGATTTTTTTTTCTTTGCAGGGTGATGTTTCCGGCTCTATCAAGAAGGGACAGAAGTCCCTTACATTATTGTGTTGGAGCATGGGGAGCAAGCTTTCCTTGTGGTGGATAAAGTAATCGTGTGCGAGTGCACTCCTATAGAGAACATACCACATCTATTGTTAAGTGCTTTTTTTGTTTTAATATACATTATCCCCAGGGGTGTAATAATTTTTATGCATTCATGGAGTATGTATTTTTTAACAAGAACTCTAAATTACCTGCATCAGTCAAGCATTTTATAGCTTGTCTTAAAAACATTTAAACTTGTGTTCTGTGATAAAGCTGTCCCACCAAGTTTGGTGGGATATTCCCACCACTTTTTTTACAGTGAAGGCATGCTCACCAAGTCACAGCTGTAAGTCTTTATACCCTTCTGCACCGTGCTCATACTGAGTACATCGCATCAGTCACTGAGAATGAAAGTGCTTTGACTTATAAACAGTGGTGTCAGCGTCAGGTATGTGCACAACAGAGTGTTCAATTTGACTACTGGCTTAAAACTTTGAGCTTGGAGATCATTATGCTGCTGTTCATTCGGTCTATACCTGCACAACAGAGTGTTCAATTTGACTACTGGCTTAAAACTTGAGCTTGGAGATCATTATGCTGCTGTTCATTTGGTCTATACGTGACGGCAATTTCCAACTGTATATGGAGTCACTTACAGCAATAGTACCGTGGATGTTTGCGCTCGACCATACCCATTATTCCCGGTGGCTTTCAGTGCATATTCAGGATATGATGTCACTGAAGGAATAGCATCCAGCAATTTTCACTGAGTTTTGTGCTGGAAATTTTTCTGTAAAAAAAAACAGGCAACAAATTCTCTGCCATGGCATTGGATCAATGTCACGAACAAAACAATGCCACAGTAAAGGAGTCAGGTGGAGCAATTGGACTGCTGACTAATCATTCTGCTGTGAGACGTTGGATGGTGGCAGGCCCAGAAATTGCAAGAATGGTGTCTGAGTTTGAAGAAAAACCTGAAGCTACACAACATCTTCATCATGAACAGCATCGAAGAGTACAGGAGACATTCTTGAATCTCTAGTAGCAGTATTTGAAAACATGGGAAATCCTTTTCTAGAGAATAGTAAAGATCTCATGGTTCTTGACACTAGAGATATTATGGATGCTTCTGTTAGAGAAACAGTGCGCAATGCAGAAACGCTTGGGAAAGAGCAGTATGAGGAGTTTGTTGATGAAAGGCTCATTCAAGGCAAGGTACCAATAACTGAGGTAATTTCCAAGAACAAGCTAGCTCTTTTCAGTTGACCACCCGTGAAGTGTATTTCAAAGCAAAAAATGCAAATTGCATCATTGAAAAGTGACTGTGCTCTTTTCTCCTGCTTGTATGTGGCGTGTCAAACTAGAGATGGAGATCTCGATACATTTTTCACGTATGAGAACCAGGCAGCTCCACCATCACTTTCTGTTGGAGGGGGACTTTGTCTTGGAACAAAGGATAACCTTCTTCAGTGTCTTGCATTGGAGGAAATACAATCTGTAAATGCACCCATTGTTGATGCTAAACTCTATGATGGAGCTGCAATAGTACAAATGCTCAATCCTGGAACCTCTAAAACCTTTCAGGACAGGGGCGCCGGAACAGGTCCGGCAGGCCCGGCAGTCGCCGGACCAATAATTTGAATTCTGCTCTCACTTACTTTCAGTTACTCTTACAGTTACCTCCTCACACTCCTCGATTCCTCCACGGTAACTTCACCGTCAAAGTTTAGCTCTAATTAACGCACACATCGCGGCACGCCCACTACTTCAAGTGATTGTAAATATACACTTTACCTAATCTTTACTTGTACGCGTGTAGTCTGGTCTAGTATGGCTTCTCGGTTAGAGTTACCCAATCAGTTCAAGCCTGGGAAAACCTTCAAGTTCCCTAAGAGAAAATTTGGAAAAGGGAAGGAGGAGAGGTAAGAGTGCTTATTGCTAATAGCAAATAATAATAATAATAATAGCTAAATAATAATAAGTGTCAGCTAAGTAGCTAGCTATATCTTTTATCCTTCTGTTTGTCAAAAAGACTTTAAGGGAAAATTTGTTTTAGGTAGTAACTTAATTAAAAGAAAATAAAAAAAAATACCTATCATTTCCCCTCATTTTTTCAGATTCATTCCTGACCCTGCTCTTCTCTTCTTAATTCCCTTCCTGTTTATCGTCATTATGTCAGAAATGCTTAATCACAACAACTAATCAAATTTGCAGTGATTGATGAGTGGAATAGAGTCCAATAATATTGTGTCCCTTCCCATAAAATTTGCTTTCAAGAATTCTCTGAAAAAACAACAACAAAAAAACCCTGATTTTCAGATGTTGTATTGACTTATCTGATGGAGCATTTATTTCTGTAATTGTATCGTGTACAATTATATTTGCTATCCCTGTACCCAGAACTTCTTCATATTAGCCATTAAACTAGCTGGTATTTTCTGTTTGCTTTGCAAAAAATTTATTAAATAAATAAATTAATAATTTGATATGCACATTTATAGAAAGTTCCTATGTTATTCTAGATCATTTCGATCTGAGTGGTGTGACAAATTCCCTTGGCTTCACTACAGTGTAGAGTTGGATGCAGCATTTTGCCATTTATGTATGCAAGCTTCCTTTGAAGGAAAATTTTTAACTAGTACAAAGCGTGATCCTTCTTTCATCACAAAAGGGTTTACTTATTGGAAAGAGGCAACAACAGCCTTCCGAAAACATCTGCAAAGTGAGTGTCATAAAGAAGCAACCGAAGCACTCATTTCTCTGCCTCAAAGCATTAAAGGAAGTATTGGAGAAATATTAAATGAAGAGATTAAGGAGGAAAAAGAAATGAACAGAAAATCATTTTTAGTTATTTTACAAAATATTTCTTTTCTAGCAAGGCAAGGCCTGCCATTAAGAGGTCATGGGGATATTGAAAGTAACTTTCATCAGCTTCTTCTTCTTCGAGGTATTGAATGTAATTATAATATCACTCCTTGGCTAAATAAAAAGACCAACAAGTACACTAGCCATGAAATACAGAATGAGTGCCTCAAGCTTTTGTCTGTCCAACTTTTGAGGGAGTTGATTAAAAAGATTCAAAAAAGTGCATGTTATTCTATAATGGCTGATGAGTGTACAGATGCATCAAATAAAGAGCAATTCACTATTTGTATGAGATGGGTTGATGAAGAATTGCAAGATCATGAAGATTTTATTGGACTTTACCAAGTTGATAGTATAAACTCAAGTGCTCTTACTGATGCTATTAAAGATGTTCTGATACGTATGGATCTCACTATGCTAAAGTGCCGTGGTCAATGTTATGATGGGGCAGCAAACATGAGTGGTAGCAGGAATGGTGTTGCTGCTCGACTGCTTGCAGAGGAGAACCGTGCTATTTATACACACTGTTATGGGCATGCCTTAAATCTTGCTGTTGGTACCACTCTGAAGCTATCCAAAGTTTGCCGTGATGCAATGGATGTTGCCTTTGAAGTAGCTAAGTTAATCAAGTTTTCACCAAAGCGTGATAGTATATTTCAAAAAATAAAAGCAGATGAAGCTGATGAAGAAGATCGGATTAGCCGGATAGGAATTCGTTCTTTTTGTCCAACCAGGTGGACGGTTCGTGGTGTGTCTGTGGCTAGCATTCTGGAAAATTACAACATTTTACAGCGTCTTTGGGATGAATGTCTTAAAGGAACCCTGGTTCCCGATGTCAAAGGAAGAATTATTGGTGTTAAGGCCCAAATGGCACAATTTAAGATGCTGTTTGGACTACAGCTCAGTAAGCGAATTTTAGTGATCACCGATAACCTAAGCAAAACATTGCAACATGAATCAATGTCAGCTGCTGAAGCACAAGTTATAGTTTCCAAAACTATTGAAACATTAAAAAACATACGAGGTGATGACACGTTTCAGTTGTTTTGGAAACATACAGAATTACTGCGTGAGCACACTGGCATAGATGAACCAATATTGCCACGAAAAAGAAGAGCTCCATCGAGGTATGAAATTGGAGATGGAGAAGGGTTTCATTTAAGCTTAGTTGAAGATCACTATCGCTTATTGTATTTTGAAGCTATAGATCTGGCTATAATGAGTATTCAAGACAGATTTAATCAGTCAGGCTTTTTAATGTATCAGAATCTTGAAGAACTACTGATCAAAGCAGCAAATAGCAAAGATTATTCCTCAGAAATGGAGAAAGTTGTTTCATTTTATGGAGATGACTTTGAATCTAAAGAACAACTTTCTACTCAGCTGGAAATATTTAGCTCCAGTTTTAACAAGGACAGCAGCAATCACGTCACGTTGAGAGAAGCTATTAAATGTGTTCAAGATTTTTCACCCGGTCAACGTACATATTATTCACAGATATGCAAAGTTGTGCAACTTATATTGGTCATGCCTGCTACAAATGCTGCAAGTGAAAGATCATTTTCTACTATGAAGAGAGTGAAAAGTTATTTGCGTAGTACTATGGGTCAGGAACGCTTAAACAACTTAATGATTATGAATATTTACAAAACTGAGGCAGAAAAATTGGATTTGAAACTGGTAGCTGATGAATTTGTGTGTGGAAGTGAACATCGAATGCGAATATTTGGAAAATTTACATAATCATACTGACATTCTTTATAACTAGCTACATAGTGAAACATTCAATTTATCATCCATTAAAAATATTATTATTGTCTTAAAAGTAATAGTTTACCCAGGTTTAAAGTGTACAATTTCGCCTGACCAAAGCATTTTAGCTTCCTCCACCACTGCAGGAGTATGCAGACAATGTGTTTTCATCATATGTGGCATCTCAACTTGAAGCAGCTCAGAGAGTCAACTTAGTCTGGGATGTGTACATTGCAGACAGCTTGAAAAGCTCAACCAGGGGAAAACGAGGCAAAGGCATGAGAAGACATGTTGCTTCCTCCACAATGATTCCTACGAATTGGAGAGACTTTCTTCGGGTGAACTCTTTCACTTTCTGTCAGAGTAAATAGTGCTCCTGCCCACAGGTGAAGGGAAAGTCATTTATGCAACAGATGGAACAAGCGTATTGAGTACTGCAACCAGTCAAGATCTAAGGAGTTTGGCTCCTTGCTCCCACGAGGAAGCAGATACCGGTCTCTTCCTACATGCTTTGAATGCAGTGCAAAATGGGTATACAAAATTATGTGTGCGTACAGTAGACACTGACGTGGTAGTTTTAGCAATTTCTTTGTTCCATCAGATTAATGCTGAGGAGTTGTGGTTGACTTTTGGTACTTCATCAAGCTTGAGGTACATTCCTATTCATGAAGTGGTCAAAGTATTGGATCCTAGAACCTGTATGGCCCTTCCTGTCTTTCACTCGTTCACAGGATGTGATACTGTCTCTGCATTCGGAGGACGAGGTGAGAAAGTGCCTGGAATACATGGCAAGTGTATCCAGAAGTTACTGATGTATTTGAAAGCTTCTCCTCATGGAAGAGACCAGTGAAACAGCTATTTCAGCATCAGAGCGGTTTGTTGTGCTACTGTATGATCGCACAAGTGCCTTACAAGTCAATGATGCAAGGAAACAGCTCTTCACCCAGAAGTCAAGGAGTCTGGAAAACATACCACCTATTTTTATTTTAGAATTAAACACCTGTCAATTATCCCAACAACAATGAATTGATAACAATCTTATTGAGTCCACATAAAAATTTGACCACGTTCTAGTTAATAGTGTTTTAGCTAGTTACAGTCTCCACCACAAGAGCAAAGTGCAATGCACTTCAGGGCAGCCTTTACGCACTTGCACCTCCCTCTGCACCCCTTCTTGCAGCCACAGTGAATCAGCTCATAACAGGTATTCGATGCTTGTGATAAGGTAGTCCAAAATGGCTGCCAGCATCCTGAAGAATTTTTTCCCAGCCCCAATTTGATGGACTTGGAATATCAGGATTAGGAACCAAGGCCTGGTTCCAGCAGTATGCTTGATAACTGGCTCGTTTAACATGCTCTTTGAGAGTAGCATATTCCATATAAATGGAAGTTCATTAGTGTATAAAGGTCACCAAAGGTCAAATCGGATGTCTCCACATCTGAAAATGACTATCACATTATGAATTAACAATGTACAAAGTTTTTTAAGTATTTCTAACTTATCTGATATGTACAGATAGTAAGTTTGGAAATCCAAATTGCAGGATCCTGGCTATACGAAAAAGTATTGGTGCTGGGATGTGAAGTGCTCGGAAGTGAAGTACTTGGAAGCAAAGTGCTCGGAAGTGAAGTGCTTGGAAGTGAAGTACTTGTAAGTGAAGTGCTTGGAAGTGAAGTGCTTAGAAGTGAAGTGCTCGGAAGTGAAGTGCTTGGAAGTGAAGTACTTGTAAGTGAAGTGCTTGGAAGTGAAGTGCTTGGAAGTGAAGTGCTTGGAAGTGAAGTGCTTGGAAGTGAAGTGCTTGGAAGTGAAGTACTTGTAAGTGAAGTGCTTGGAAGTGAAGTGCTGATCAGAAGTGAAGTGCTTGGAAGTGAAGTGCTTGGAAGTGAAGTACTTGGAAGTGAAGTGCTGGGAAGTGAAGAAGTGCTCAGAAGTGAAGTGCTTGGAAGTGAAGTGCTCGGAAGTGAAGTGCTCGGAAGTGAAGTGCTTGGAAGTGAAGTGCTTCAAAGTGAAGTACTTGGAAGTGAAGTGCTTCAAAGTGAAGTACTTGGAAGTGAAGTGCTCTGAAATGAGGTGCTCGGAAGTGAAGTGCTCAGAAGTGAAGTGCTGGGAAGTGAAGTACTTGGAAGTGAAGTGCTTGGAAGTGAAGTGCTTGGAAGTGAAGTGCTTGGACATGAAAAGTTCGGAAGTGAAGTGCTTGGAAGAGAAGTGCTCGGAAGTGAAGTGCTTGGAAGTGAAGTGCTTCGAAGTGAAGTACTTGGAAGTGAAGTGCTCAGAAGTGAAGTGCTTGGAAGTGAAGTGCTGGGAAGTGAAGTACTTGGAAGTGAAGTGCTCGGAAATGAAGTGCTTCGAAGTGAAATGCTCGGAAGTGAAGTGCTCAGAGGTGAAGTGCTTGGAAGTGAAGTGCTTGGAAGTGAAGTACTTGGAAGTGAAGTGCTCGGAAATGAAGTGCTCGGAAGTGAAGTGCTCAGAAGTGAAGTGCTGGGAAGTCAAATACTTGGAAGTGAAGTGCTTGGACGTGAAAAGTTCGGAAGTGAGGTGCTTGTAAGTGAAGTGCTTGGATGTCAAGTGCTTGGAAGTGAAGTGCTCAGAAGTGAAGTGCTTGGACGTAAAGTGCTTGGACGTGAAAAGTTCGGAAGTGAAGTGCTTGGACGAAAAGTGCTTGGACGTGAAAAGTTCGGAAGTGAAGTGCTTGGAAGCGAAGTGTTCGGAAGTGAAGTGCTTGGAAGCAAAGTGCTCGGAAGTGAAGTGCTTGGAAGTGAAGTACTTGGACATAAAGTGCTTGGATGAAAAGTGCTTGAAAGTGAACAGTTCGGAAGTGAAGTGGTTGGAAGTGAAGTGCTCGGAAATGAAGTGCTTGGAAGTGAAGTGCTTGGAAGTGAAGTGCTCGGAATTGAAGTGCTTGGACGTAAAGTGCTTGAATGAAAAGTGCTTGAACGTGAACAGTTCGGAAGTGAAGTGCTTGGACGTAAAGTGCTTGGAAGTGAAGTGCTTGAACGTGAACAGTTCAGAAGTGAACTGCTTGGAAGCGAAGTGCTTAGATGTTGATGTGAATGCTGGGGGAATTGGATTTTTCAATCAGGGGAGTAGAACCTAAAATAACAGTTGACAATACAATACACCAATAAAATTAAAATGCTACCTGATCTTCCCTACATGATATGCAAGTCATTAGTCCTACTTTCATTACTTAGTGTGGGTGTGAATTCAACAAATATTACACACACAAGATAGTTCAGAAAAGGGATATTGGTCAGGTATCCTACCCAACTATCAGTGCACATGAGCGAGCTAACTTAGCTTGACATCTCTGAAGTGTAACAGTACACAATTTAAAATTAGCTGTCATAATAGCATTACTCCCACCCCACCCCACTACTCGGAGGACCTGCACCCTCCCAACTCTGTGGCCTATTTAACCACATACTATCCTAGGTAGGAATAAAAAAAAGTCCAATTTTGGAGGACCCTCCTCGCTGCATAACTGGACATATTTTCCCCCCTCAAAACAACAATACCCCCTCTTTTTATTTGGTCTTTTAAACTCTCATTTGGTCTGTTACACTCTTCGAAATGATATGACTACAATATAAATTAATTAAACCCTGGCAACTCTTGGAGTTATCACCAGATTACCACCCTCTTCTTTGGGCTTTGCCCTCGGGATCAGATGTAGCAATAATTTCTCGAATTCATGGTTTAACTATTATTGGAGAGTGAGTGAAGTGAGCTTGACACTATACAGGGATAACAAAGTGAGAATATTTGTATGTTTATATAATTTCTAGGGTGATACAGGTAATAATCTATCAACAAAGGATTCTGTTTAGTGAAGTTAGGGATGGGGTCGAACACCCAGCAAACACAAAAACACGAGAGGGTCAAAGTACAAAATGACATACGTACGTCCATACATGTAAACAAACAAATACCCCCGATTTTCAATTGTGTTACCCCTGTAACACAATTGCTCGCCAATAATGGATACCAGAATTGGACAGTGTTGGCTTCTATTAGCACAGAGTGCCAATACTGCATGAATGCTTATGTACCATGTATAACAAGTGATATTACAGCACATTGGCCTATTCTAATAGCACCTGACTACTATGTACAGGAATATTACCAAAGTTTACCACTATACCTAAATTCATAGAAACTACACATAACAGGGTAACTTATATGCACAGTATATATCATATATATATATTGCGCACTATTGGACAGCCTAAAAGGTTCCCATTTATGATTTAGAAATGTCTATGCTTCTCTTGTTTACATACCACTACATACATGAAAAAACTTGGTAAATTATAACATACTTCATTTTAAATATGAGTCATAATTTTCCTTGCTCTCCTGTTAATCTGTGCACTAGTCATCACTGTGTCTGAAGGATTAGCTTGTTCCAACATCGCATGTTCCATGTCTGAGAGTTGCTGATAGTTCTTGCTGACCTCTTTGTTAAAGTGACTAGCACCAAATGATTTGCAAATCTTTCCTTCTATATGTAAATTGTATAAATACAATAAAAGTAATTTTTAAACCACACTATCTGTACTCATGAGGTAAGCTTCCACCTACATCATATCACTCACTTTTATATAAGAATTACTATCAGAAAAATCACATCAAAACGTCTCAAAAAAAATTCCAGTGAAGGTGGCAGAACATTTCAGTTTTTTCAGGACCACTTGAAGCCCAAATTCTTTCTCTAAGTTACATCTAATAACCATATCACATTCTGGGCAAAATTTCTTCTAATTTATTCTCCTATGCTTATGTGTGATTAGTTTCTTATGACACACACACACACACACACAGAAAACAAAAAACAAAACAAAACCAGCAGCTCATTACTATTTATTTAGAGTTCCTCTCCTCTTAACTGGTTAGGTGGAGCTCATTTTTCCCGAAATGCTTACAGAAGATAGAGTAGGCACATGCCATCAAAACTATAATCAATCTGAGATCCAAACCCTCAGTGTGCACAAACACCATCAAAATACATCAAGAATAGCAACAGTAGCATGACACATGCACATATCCAGGTGGCAACAATGAAACCAGCAAAAAATTAGGGTGTATTATCTATCTGTAGTAATTATTATGAATCGCTCATTTGTTAGGTACAACAATTAATCTTCCTTTTGCACTGCCTTTCTGCATTCTATTTCTTCTTCTAATCCAATTCTATAAAAAATGTAAACGTTTTATTATTGAACACTGTATGTCCAACGCAAATTATGCAGAAACTTTACATTAATAGAGTAGCACAAATTTGAGTGTGACACAGTAGCCGTTTCTGAAAGTTGAAAGACCATCCTATCACCCTATCAAACTTCAAAAAGCATAGCAAAAAGAAAATAAACAAAAACAGCTAAATCATGCATATACAGGTTATAGTTGGTTCGAGCAAAATTGAGTTTACTTGTGAGCACTGGATGTACAATTGTGCATTTTGACCAATATCACAAAACTGGCCAGTATAATAGCATGCAAATTGTTTCAAACTTAACCAATTATGTATATAACCAACTTTCTCTAACATGGGCAGACACCATAGAAAAAAGAAATAACATAGTTTGCAACCAAATTCTAATGATATCATATGGACTTGTAGGAGTTGTTTTTTAATTATCAACCAGCCAAGTTAAAAATCATTATTAACCCTCAGCACATATGCGCGAGAGGGTTATAGTAGTCATCCTGCCTGTTCGTCTGTCTGTCACGCTCTGATTTGGAGATTATTGATAATTAACCGTTGATTTAGATATGAACTTCCTCAGAAGAACGATACAAGACGTTTATGCATGTCATCTGCTGGGAGTCTTCAGCTACCAATATCTAATACAACATTCCTACTTTTTGTTTATATGTTGCTCTAACACTCTGAATTTAGTAACTTGAAGGGGAATAAAGGAATAAACCATGTACTCTGTTTGAACCCTATAGCTGCCAGAAATTAATATTGTAGCCTCAGTAACGTAAGTTCAGATTCTCTATTTTTCGCTGCATGTACTTGCATGATTTATCATATTATTGGCTGATATTGACCGTGAAAGGGAATCACTATATAAGAGGTGACCGTGTATATAAGAATTGTATCCATGCTGCTAAAGGAGACTTTCAGTATACATAATCAACTATGCGACTACTCCAGTAAGTAACTATTGTTGTAAGGGAATGGCAAGAAAATAGTACACAGGCTATCAGCAGTTCTTTATAATTAGCATTTATTCTGAGGCATGCCTTGATCTGTGAGAGAGAAAGTCCAGTACCAGCTACAGCAAGTTCGACCTCAGCAGCATGATCCTTCCCCCAGCCTGTCATTCCATTTTGATACAGCTTCACCAAATAACACCTTTGCTCATCAGAAATTTTACAATAGCTGTAGCTAGAACACAGTTTTCCAGAGCCAGAATCTTCTGAGTCAGATAGGGAGAGCATTTCCAAAGAAGCTCCTAGACACCAAGCAAGAATTGAGTGTGGCTTTTACGCGTCCGCCATTTCTATAGATGCCGCCCACTTATTTATTCTAATGAGAAACCTTCCAGGGCCATAAATGCCTGAACCGGATGTCTTGGCGTAGCGGTTAGTTACAGGTCGGGTTACACCAGACAACAACCAACAACATACATTTTGCCGTTTAGTTAACCAGTGAAAAGAGATGACTCATCTATGTTCATACTCTAGTTAAGTTTCCAATTAAAGCTCAAAATAGAATAATAAAAGTTGCCTAATTTGTATTCAAAAAAATTATTGTTTGTACTAATCATTAAAGTTAGCTCTCAAACTGGTCATTAATCACCAGTGGAAGGGTGAGATTGGCAGTGCAATTTATCATTAATGAGAAGTTCTATTTCCAAGAGGCAATTTAATATGAGGTCTGTGGTGTCAAGGTATCACCTTCTTGGTTGCTGTAATACCAGTGAGAGTACATCAGAAGAAGACAGAATGTTCATTACAGTTGTAAGACTTTAAAGGTACCCTTGATATGTCAATGGATTATCATCCATGTAGAGCAGAGAAAACTCCAAAACTATGAGATGTATTGTATCAACAAAACATAAATTTTGAGTAAATTTCTTATTTCTGCAGTGTTGTGGTCTGTCAGCAATCACATTCACAGAAATACAAAGATCTGGGCCTGACACATCACATTCATAACATGTCTAAACAAATGAATTTAAATTTTGTTGAAGACCAAAGAAGTTAATCTCAACTGGACTCTATTAGCTACTAATTATCATTCACTTTTACTTATGCATCATTTCACACTTACGAGCATGCTCAATTCTTCTTTTATGTACATGCTATTACTATCACATTCACGTGTCACCTTTGTTACCTGTGGTCTCTTTCTCACTTCTCGTTGTTATTCAAACGTTTTACATCTGAATTTTATCAACCCACAGCTATACTGTATAATTAATACCTAGCTAATTAGCGAGAAGTCTGGAACGGGGAATTGTTTCCAGTAAACGTTCCCAGTCTGTTACTGAGAGCGGAAGTCTCAGACATCAACCAAGAGGCCAGCCTTACAAACTGACTCGCTAGAGGTTGACTGTGCATGAGTACTCCCCTCTTCATAAATAACGTTTCAACTGAATATGAAATTGTTATTATCTCAGGCCCTATCGTCTCAAGTACTTATAAAGTTCTAATTAATTATAACTCATATTAGTTACCCTCCTAGCTCTCTGATACAAGCATCTCACTATTCGTCACACTCAATCATTGAAAGATTGCACAGAGAGCGAATAGCGCTCTACTGAGAGCTAGGGTAAGACTATCCTAGAATGAAAGTACGTTTAAATAAAAACAAAATTCTATGTTTCATATCCTTAAGAACACTATGCATCACAGTGACTTTGAGAGAATAATTACTCTATGTAAGCCATCAGCAGAGAAGACATTTACTTTAATGAAGGCCAGACACCAATCCAGATCACACTGATTGAGCAAGAAAAAGGTTTGATTCTTACTATTCCATACATAGCAGGATTGAGTGAGAGCATTCAGAGAGTGTGTAAAGACTTTGACATCAAAACAGCATTTAAGTCGGGTAAGACACTAAGTTCACATCTTACTAAAGTCAAAGATACTATACCCATTACCACAGAGTCATTCATAATGTACAGTATTCGCTGCAGTTGTGGTAAAGTATACATAGGTGAAACAACCAGAAGGCTTGAGCAGAGAGTGAAAGAACATCAGGATGCTTGTAAGAGAGGTGATGAGAAGGTTTCAGTGGCAGCAGCATCACCCCATTAAATGAGAAGAGGTAAGAGTTGTAGACAGAGCCAGTAAGAATCATGAGTTGAAAATCAAGGAAGCTCTACATATACAGATGACACCTGAAAACAACTAGTTTAACAGAGACATAGATTTAGAGCTCCCAGGATGCTGGCTGTCTATGGTCCATGCATATCACCCTTCAGGATATACTAAACAGTAGGCTACCCTCCAGAAATCTTGCTGTTTACATTTATTATATCACCATGGAGAGTTTGACCTCAGTTGACCCCTGACGAGGACTTGGCAAGAAGTTGAAAGGTCGGGTTAAGTTATGATTAAATATATTGGCTGTTAAAAGAGAAATTTTTTTTTTGCTATTATTACTTGTATCCTGCTGTGGCATGCAGCCATGACACACAATAGTGTTCATTTGAAAAGAAGGAAATGGTTGACCTGCTGTGTTATTATAGCTGACCTGCTGTGGTTATAGCTGACCTGCTGTGGTTATAGCTGACCTGCTGTGGTTATAGCTGACCTGCTGTGGTTATAGCTGACCTGCTGTGGCTATAGCTGACCTGCTGTGGTTATAGCTGACCTGCTGTGGCTATAGCTGACATGCACTTGTAACAATAGCCTTGCAGTTTAGTGTGACTGGAAAGGTCATATCATTGAAGATGGATTATGGGATAATTGGATTTTTATTAATTAAAAGATAGGATTGTTAAACATTTTTATAAAGTCACATGTAGCATTTCTGTAATAATAATTGTCTGTTCTTCCACTGATCTCCATATACCTGTTTAGAGTCATCATTTGAAATGAGCCTCCACCCACCAGGAGAAGACCTTTGGCATTGGCTGCTATAGTGCTTTGGAGAAGAGCTATCAGAAGTGAATCTTTGGATTTAGTTATTTTCTCTAAAATAATATCCAGTTTCTCTGGGGAATGAAGGGGCTTGATAGATTGAACAACATGCTCAGTAAAAGCCCACCAAAAAAAATATGTGAGAAAAGTTCCACTGCCATGGCTGCCTGAATCAGATAATACAATTGTTGTAGAAGACTTAGCATAAACACGAGCTTTCTTGAGGTCTGACATTATGTTTTGGACGCACAAGTTTTCCGTTTTTTTATATGACACTTTGAGTCTTTCATTCCTCAGCATAACTGCAGTATAGTTTTTTCCATTCAAAATATATTTTACAAATGTCTGATAGTAGTCCATGATTTTCTTACTCACAACAACTGTAGAGACTGGAGCTCTAAATTCTGTAGTCCTTATATATGAATATCCAGATCCACATTTAGTTCCTTGAAGGCGAAGGCGAAAATCTCTGGATGGACTTATCCCTCTTCACTGTTGAAAGACTACTGACACAGCTGAAATTTGGACTCCAGTTCCTACAATTTTTTCCGTTAGAGCTGTGTTAGGAATATTGACTGGCACACAAACAGTACGTATTTTGAAACCGAAATGTTTAAACAAACGCAGACGTGAAATTTTCTCAACGGATTTGCAGTTTTCTGGCGGAAATAGTATTTGTACATACACCATATCTTTAAAGCAATACTTAAAAAAATATTTCCAAGTCACTAGCTTAGAGTGACCATGCTCTACACTTCTCTTATTCCACTCATCTATATCGAAGTAGTCCTTGAATGATGTTCCAGAGAATTCAGAGAAGTAAAATGTGCGTCCGGGTACTACTTCAGGTTCAACTACATTCTTGATACCTACTGAGCTGGCCCAGCATTGAAGATTGTATAAACTAGCTAGAGCACTACCAGACTGCTCCCAATAATCTAAACTCATTACCATCGCCTCAGTTGGCAGCTCACACGAATAATTGAATAGGGAAGACCATGCCACCTTCCGTGAATGCTCAAATCTGTAGAACTGAAGTACACTACCAAAAAATGAGAAAAGAAATAAAGTAAGTATGACGAGTAACTTCTTTCTATAGATACAACGAACGGGCAAACAATACAAAATTATTTTGAGAGGCTGCATAGCCAGAACCTCTACCTAACAGTTAAACTGCTACGCGGAGACAATCGTGCTTTTCTCGCCCACACTTTGCCAAAATGTGGGCGAGGACGCGTGACCCGCACACTAATTGGCGAGCGAGCGTAGCGAGCGAGACACTTACAGGGGTAACACAATCGAAAATCGGGGATGTTTATTGGCGAGCGAGCGTAGCGAGCGAGACACTTACAGGGGTAACACAATCGAAAATCGGGGATGTTTGTTTATTTGTTTATATATATGGACGTACGTATGTCATTTTGTACTTTGACCCTCCGTATTTTTGTGTTCGGTCCGCGTTCGACCCTATCCCAAACTACACTAAACAGAATCCTCCGGTTTAGCGACCATTACCCGTATCACCTTAGAAATTGAATTGTTTCCGGCTTTGAAAATTGTTTTGCGGGTGCAGTTAAAACTCAAAATCTTATGGTAGCTCCATTTCTATTCGAGTTAGTGGCGGTGGTAAGTTAATGCGCTATTTGTCACAGTTATAAGCCCTACTCAACAGTATTTACTTAAAAATGCATTGGTCCACTGAACGAACCACGAAGGTAAGTCTTGCGTAGGTATGTTCAGTTGTGTGAAATTATTGTGCGTTACAACTACTATTAAGAATATCACAAAGAAAATTTTAAATAACGTGATTTGATTTTGTTGCTTCTTTTTCAATTCAAACTGTTGCTGGAGCGGTTACTATGACATTGAAACCCCTTTACCTCATAGTAATGTAAAAACTCGACTTTATTTTAATAGCTTGAGTGTTAGTTGTTAAAATTAAATTTAACAATAGTGTAGTTTAAGGCTCGCTCGCCATTTGTGCTCTAGCACACCACTAGTTTATTTGTATATATGTATGGACGTACGTAAGGCATTTTTGTACTTTGACCCGCGCGTTTATGTGTTAGTTCGGTTGTCGACCCCGTCCCAAATTGCACTAAACAGAATCCTCTGGTTTATCGATCAGTACCCGTATCACCCTAGAAATTGAATTGTTTACCGTTTTGAATTCTTTTGCGGGTGCAGTTAAAACTTGAAAACTTAAGGGACTTCCATTTCTATCCGAGTTAGTGGCGGTGGTAAGTCAATGCACTCTTTGTCATGGTTATAAGCCGTGCACAACAGTATTTACTTGAAAATACATTGGGTAAGTCTGTGTAGGTGCATGTCCAGTTGTGTCAAAGCATTGTGTGTTACAACCACTACTTAGCTAAGAATATCACAGAGAAAATTTTTAAATAACGTGTATTGTTTTTTTTTTTGTTTTTTTTTTCCTTCCAAGCAGTTGCAGAGAGTTGTTACTATGGCACGAAATCCCTTTACCCTGTATGCTAAATTTAAAAACTGGACCTTATTTTCAGTAGCTTCAGTGTTAGAAGTCAAAATCTTAATAGTATAGTCTTTAGCTCGCTGGCCATTTGTGCTCAAGCACATCACTAGTTTGTATATATGTTTGGACGTACGTATGTCATTTTGTACTTTGACCCTCGCGTTTCTGTGTTAGTTATTAGTCTGGCGCGCCAAACCCTTTACCCAACCGCTCCGCTCGGTAAGGGTCTGGTGACCCGAACGTATGCGTTTGGTGATGCTGGAATGCAATTAATCTGGACATTTGCCGCGGTTTGTTTACATTCCATTGAGTTAAATCATTCGCGTGCACTATTTTCGTAAAGTTCATTTGCTCCGCATAACTGGGTTAAAAGTCTATATTGAGTGTGTGGAGTGGAATAGTGAAATGTCCGATGTGCAATTGAAAGCTGTGATTGGTGAAGTAGCCTCTGGGTTTGGATACACACTAAAACAAGAACAAGAGGATAGTATTCTCCAATTTACCAAAGGAAAAGATGTCTTCATCTCCCTTCCAACAGGGTTTGGAAAATCCTTGTGCTATATCCTGCTTCCTGGTGTGTTTGACATTATTCGTGGTGTGGAAAAGAAGTCAATGATCCTTGTTATATCTCCATTAATTGCATTAATGGAAGATCAAGTGGCTACTATACATTCTTTTGGAACTTCAGCAGTGTATGTAAGTGATGTGAAGATGACCAAAGACAAAGAAAGGATCAGAGAAGGAAAGTTCCAAGTGATACTGATGAGTCCAGAGGCACTGTTCAGTGGTACAACCTGGAAGCACACTTTATCTACCAATATCTTTAGGGAAAACTTGGTTGGAATGATTGTGGATGAGGCACACTGCGTGAAGAAATGGTAAGATATCTATATCATCTTAGTCTTTAATGATTTTTTTTGTTTGACATATTAGGGGTGATACTTTCAGGAAGGATTTCTCCCATTTGAGTGAAGTTCGGAGCATAGTGCCTGATACAGTACATCTTATGGCACTCACTGCCACAGCCACCCTTAGCACTCGGAAGTATATTATTAATAGTTTATGCATGCAGAGGCCTCATATAGTGTATGTTCCCCCGTTCAAACATAACATTCTATATTGTGTAGGCGACAAGCCTTCTAATGGTATTGCTTCTTCATTTAGGGCTATCTGTGAGGCTTTAGTGAAAAACAAGAAAATGGATAGAACACTCATTTTTTGCCGCAGCTATAGAGATGTAATAAATATACATCAATTTTTTAAAATAACCCTTGGAGATCATTGGCTAGAACCGCCAGATTCACCAGATTATGTAAAGTTTCGAGTTGTGGACATGTTCACTCACTGTACACACTCATCGGTGAAGAAGAAGATTATAGAACAATTTTCAAGCGAATCTCCATTAAGGGTGTTAATTGCTACTGGGGCATTTGGTTTGGGCATGAACTGCCCAGATATTCACCAAGTTATTCACTGGGGTCTTCCACAGGATGCGGAAACGTATGTACAAGAAAGTGGCAGGGCTGGAAGGGATGGAAAACAAGCTATATCATTTATCATCAAGCAACCACGTGACTTAGACAGGCGATTCACTTCAGAACAAATGATAGAGTACTGTCAGAACAAGTCAGTTTGCAGACGCTCTATTTTATATCGTGACTTTCCGCCTAGTGAGACCTCTTTACTTCCTACTGAGTTTACAGCATGTATTTGTTGTGATGTCTGTAGGTCAACATGTAAATGTGGAAATTGTCACTTCATTCAATGTCCGTTTATGCTGTGAGAGTAAACTATACCAATATCAATTTGATTAATACTTTCAAATTAAAGACATAAAGTTACAGTAATTTGTTATTAATTTTAATTTAATTAATTTAGATATTAATTGGCCAATAACTTTGGTGGAGTGAATTTATAAAACAACAGAAAAACAACAACAGTAACAATAGCACCGAGTGTGTGATATACTATAATTCTAAAAGTGCAGTTGGAAGTCTATCTATAATCCACTCTTTCACTTTCTTTTCTCTCAGATTTTTAATAATATTTTTCCTTACATTGGTGAAGGACTTGTGCTGGTAGGTCGTATCCTTATTAAAAATTTGTCCATCTTGAAGCAGAAGTTCGTCAACGATCTTGACCAAGTCTCTGTCTCTGGACTTCTCTGAGTGTTTTCCACTGGGTTTACATACTCCAATTTCCTTGTCAAAAGAATTCATGAAGCCAGTTAGAGATCCAACAGCTCTACCTGCCCTGACTATTGCTTTCTTCGATTTATTTGCCCCTAAACCCTCAATTGCGGTCTTCACAATACGATTTAAATGTTCCATATGAAGGTCACAGCTAATGTTATGACCAGGCTTCCCATGAACGTTGATAAATCGGGACCACTTGAGCTGTGCAGCCAAATTCTTTGGCAATAGTAGGTGGTATTGGGTCAGCATAGTGAAGGCTTCAATGGAGTAGTTTTTGTGTCCGGTGGCCTTCCATATAAGCATAAGATATTTCCACCCACATAAAACTCTGTCCCCGTCACCTTCTCTGATGGCATCTTTGAATCCAAGAAACAAAAGCCCAAGACTAATAACTTCACATGTATAGTCATATGAAGTGCCAGGTTCAGTAGCTTCATCCGATTCCTTGAACACAGTTTCCAGATCTACATAGCTGTCTACAACATATTTGGAGACCTTCTCTATAGTTGCTGCACGAATCGAGTCGTCTTCCATCCAGGTGTTGGGCGGTACAATATCTTCATCAGGGAAGTCATCTAGTGATTTCATGTTTAGGTATTTCATCACAGCAGCAACTATATAACCCTCCACGACAGTTTCTAGAAAGTCTTCAGCAGCATTAACGTCAGACTTGACCTTAGTCGTCACATTTCTGCGGTCAATCAAGTTCCGCAATTGGTACAGAGTACCTCTTTCCATAGACGATCTTGTCTTGAACAGAAGATTCCAAATAGCCTGTGCAAATTAAAAAACAAAAAAACAAAAAAACAAATAAACACATACACAAAACAAACAAAATGTAATACAGTTATATGTGATGAAATGGCAAACATAACACAAATACAAAAATGAAATAAATAATCAAAAAAGAATTAAAAGCAGAATATTATGTGAGTTATGTATTAGTCCTTACAAGATGCTATACACACAGATCGTGTAAATGTTGTCACTTCTTAGAACTATGTAACACCTGGTTGTTCTGGCATTGAATTCAGCACATCTTTGAATTTACAACACATTCATTCTAGTTACCTCCATGAAGCAAACTTTTCCATGCCAATCCTCGGAAACTGGTAAGATCCCCTTCAACCGATCTTCTTCTAATTCACTTCCACCTCTAATGTACAAAGCACCCCTTGCTCTCACAGTAGATAGAAGATCTCCACCAACAAGAGTTGGAATAAATATCTTCTCCCTCTCAAGATCACTTCCTGGAATCTTATCTTTCATGTCGACACATTTGGCTGGTATGTACTTATGTATCCAATCCAATATTGCAGTCATTCCCTCATACGAGCACTCATTCTCATCTAGTACTCCAAGTGGAACCTGGGGCAATTAAATACCATGAAATAATATAGTCACTCATTACAAATTTTAAGAAATTAAATACATGTTTTTAATACAATTAGGAGTAAAAAAGCAATAAACTACAACCCACGTTTAAAGACACTTTACCTGACTGACTCACATAAATATTGCACTTACCACTTCAGACTTTGTACTCATTTCAGCACTGTATTCGTGACGAATATGTTGTGGGATGAGTTTCTTGAAGTCATCACCAAAAAATGCTAAATGCTTGTGCATTATTCTGGAAATCAATACAGTAAAATTTTTCTTGACAGCATCATAATCTTCTGAATTCGGAAGAATGGAAAATACTTCTATCTCAGTCTTCTGTTCTGATGTAAATGATGAATAGTCAATTCTGTCTTTCACTCCATATACCTGCACATAATGCAGAGACTGGGTCTGGGCATCACATCTCATGTATCGTGGCTTGACATTCTTGTCTATGTTGTCAAAAACCAGCTTGTACCCAGAATTCAGAGAAGAAGGCTGTTTAGCAAAGGTCTGGACTATTTTTGCAGAATCAAAAGATGCTTCAGGTGTTGCTTCCTCTAGATGTTGGATGCCATCATCACATGGTAATGAAAGGCTGCTACAAGACTCAGTTGCCTCACTCACTGAACTGTCATCAGATGAGCCTTCGAGGTCAGTGTTAATGAGAGATGGATGCCACGGGTTCACAGATGTAGTTGACAGAAAATCACGAGATGAATCTCCACCTGCGCTTAACTAAATAAACACATAATTGCATACATTAAATTAATAGCACAATACTTGGTTTATTTCAGAATGAATTCAATGGTTAAAGATGAACTTAGCAAATCTATTTTTTCACCCAAGATTCCAAAAATTGCACTACCATGGTAGAGTAGCTATAAATTCAAACATTAAAAAAATCTTCCCACATTAGTGACCACATTCGGATTTTAGATGAGGTAATTATTTTCCTCAACTCCCCCACCCCCAAACCTATTTACTACTTGAGTGTTATTCTTCCTTGAAAAGTTCCACTTACTCAGAAAGTACAAAAATAATTAAACCAACATTTTAATTAAATTGCAATGCAATGGTGTAAATGTGGAACCAGATTAGTATTGTTGGTCTCACTAACAGATGCACGACAGTTATTCCACTGACAGATACAAGACAGTTATCCCACTGATGCTCATACTGTTTCGCAAATGAAAATTTTTTTTTTATTTAACAGCAAAGCTTTTGATTAAAAAAATTGTATTTAGATATACCATTTTATAGATCTAGAAATTACCAGAATATAATACAAAGGGTATGACCAATACAAAATGAAACAAAAATATGATGACCAAAAGGAAACTCTATTGAGAACCGCTTTTGGCAGACAATTGAATGGATTAACTGTACTAAACTCTTTGTAATTACAATTATAACTCAGTTTTTAATCAATATCCACTTTAATTCAGCGAAGCGAGCGGAGCTGACTTATTTATCATTCCGCAGTTATTTTTTTGTTAGGTCTAGGAATTGTTTTTGTTCTTGCGTCGGCGTACATGTGCACATTTTCTCCTACGCTCTTGCGCGGGCCGGGTAACCTTCTTAGCAACATTTTGTTTTGTTTACCCGCCGTACGAAGTAGCGATGCCCAGTGAAACAAATTCTGCGAAAGAGAGACAAAAACGTTAGAAACGCTCGGTCAAGAGCTTTGAGGGCGTTAGAAACTCCAGAAGAAAAATTAGTAAGGAGAGAGATAAGAAATGAAAAAGACAGGGTAAGGAGGAGGAGAGCTAAAACGAAACGGAAACAGGTAGCAAGGTAAAGAATCTTTCTTTTTGAAAAGCCATTAAATGTTCCTAGCCACACCAAGTATGCATGGAATAGCTGCAATTACAGGGAACATGCATCACTCGCTTTGCTATTTTGTGCTATTAGAGCACACCACTAGCTTTAGACACTACAAAATCGTAGCAAATCACATACAACACGAACACACATGACACAGGTATGATGAAGATCTACACACACTCAATATACACCCATAATAACAACTCACATGAATACAAACACACACATTTACTCACATGCACAAACACACACACACAAGCACACACACACACACAATCACACACACAAGCACGCGCACACACAAACATGCACGCACACAAGCACGCACACACACAAATGCACACACACTCACACCTGCACCCACACAAGCACACACACACAAAAAACAACAATGCATACACACACCTGCACACCCACGCAAGAACACACACAAGCACCCACACACACAAACACTCACAGACCTGTACACACACATGCACTCACACAAGCACATGCACACACACATACATACACAAATAAGTACACAATGGTGCTTTCTATAGAAGTAGTAATTAGTAAACATAAGCATAATTGTTAAATGGTTTAATTACCAAGTCAGCTAGGAAGTGTGTGAAACATGATTCCAGTTACAGTCCACCCAGTTCTCAGTTGTAAAACCTGCCACAAGGAGGGTAGACTACTCAGTGAGGGTATATACAGATACACCTCATTGTCACTTTGTGTGCCTATGGCCTGAAGCAAACTTCAGAAGCCACACTATAATAGAGGTTTAAATGTTTGACTGCTTCCACCACTAATCATCATGCTATGTCATATGTGCATGTCTCTGAGATAACTAGTTGGGCTTTTCAAATACAAAAAAGTATACTTGACTGTATGTATTGATCACAAATTTTTTTTGCTGCAAGAAAGTAGTACATTAATTAAAATTAAGTGAAATACCACAGTAGCTAAGTGAAATAGTACGGGTAAGTATGCACGCATGCAGCGTTAACCTTGGAAACATACAGTTCGAGTAGTTTCTAGTTGGAGACAATGTCATTCTTTATCACAGAAGCTCTTCCCATATTAGACAGAATGTTTTTCAACAGATTAGGAGGAGCCGTACATTGAAAACAAAGTTCCAGCGGAAGCTAATCCTGAAATAAGGAGATAGTGAGTGAACGATACAGTGTAGCTACAATTGCTAATGACTTTTTTAAAAGCTGGCCTACTATTAGTGAGCACGGGTAACCTGTGCTATTAGATATAAACAGCATGGTTACCCGTACTAATACTCATATTTATGTAAAAGCAAAAGAGCATGAAAATAGGGTCCTTGAAATGTTCTTGGTAGCAAAAAAAAAAAAAAAAAAAAAAAAATGCGCATAAACACAAAATTTCTAAACATTCTATAATAGCAAGTTGTATCATTCCTTTTCGGTGTTGTTGTTGTTGTTGTTTTATGCTATTCTGCTCTTGGTTACCTATTATGTTAATGCTAGCATATAGACCTATCAACTGGGCTAAAGTGGGAGGGTCAGGTGACTAGCTACTCCCATTAACCTGCACAGGCAAAACTAAACTTTTTTGCTCTAGAGGAATATTCAAAATAAAAATTCTGACAGTTTGCCTTATAAATTAATGAAATTTCACTAGACTTTCAGTGCCTAGATGATGGCCCAGCAAGAACCCCTGTTGACAGAAGAGTGACAGAATTAATGAATGACAACAGCAAGTGTGCTAACAGTCAACTGACACATAGTGGTGCAATTAATCAGAGTACAGGTGAATTACCTAACCCCTAACCTGACACAAAAATTCTCACAATAAACTGTGACTAACAATAGCCACACAGTTTTCCCACTCTGCTGAGTACTAGCGTAAAGCCATCCTATTTCATGATAATTCAGTGCAGTAATAATTTTCCACATACACGTAATTACAGTGGTTACATTTTTAATCTTTTTTCTTTTGATTTTTGTGTTTTGGAGAAAAAAAATTCAGTTCAAAAAACAAACAAATTGTAACACACCACATTCATAATAAAATCTTACTTCAGATTGCTGATCACTCCATTCTTGTGGCTCTTGCAAACATGACTCATCAGGCTCGTCAACATTCATAGACTGAGTATCATCTACCTGCCAAGATTAATTGAGTGAGAAATATCAAACTGAAGTGGTAATTATCACCACTTATATTATATGATACTGGAGACAAATCTGTTGACATAATGAGTGTAAATGCAACAAATCAGACAAGTAATATTCTTCATTGTACTGCTCATGCATTAATGCTGTGCAGTTAAAAATAGTTTTGCCAGGAAGGGAATTTTCACTAGGAAACCCCCCCCCCCTCCCCCTCCTTGTATGAAAGTTTAGTTATATGACAAAATATTGCCCAACACACCATTTTGTTTGCTTAAATGTGACCATCAAAAAAAATTTTTTTTTTGCACTTATAAGAAGAGTTGTTGGCATCCAGATATTGAGTTCTCCAAGTTGTATCATCATAGCTTCAGCCGTTCCTGATATAATTGACCTAACCGTTCACTCGGCTTATTTAATACTTTTAAAAAAAATTCAATTGATTTACCGACGTTTACACACGCCGCATTGTGCCCAAATTTCCCATAGACAGTCACAAATGTATTTTTATGGTGAATTGTCTTCATGGTCAATACACTGCATTATTATCTTATTAGCTAATTAACGATAACATTTACCTCACTGTCATTGTGGCACTGATCCACCCACTGCTCCTGATGAACTTGCTCTTCAGGCCTGGTATCACTGCAGGTCAGATCACCATCATGATGGCTGCCATCACTGTCATATGAGATTAACTCAGTATCTATATTAGGTGATTCATACAGATATGCATCCTCAAAAACACCTGTACTCCTACACTCTATCTTGTCATAATCTGCTTCTTCCAAGTCAAAATCTGAGTCATCTCTCGAAAGGATTGGAAATTGACTAAGATCCATGGTTTTAACAGTCTCCACCTACGTACAAAGACTCATGTATATTACTTGACTACATTTGATGATTATAATCAACTCACACATAATGAAGAATTGACAAACTTATCTTCAGACTCAACTTTCCAATTTTTCACTTTTTGGTCATATTGATTTCCAAGTTTGTCGACAAGTTTTATTGTCCTTGAGTGTGAAAGACATAAACCAAGCTTTTGAAGCCGTTCATATACCTATAATTTTAGTTAAATATAATATATAGCCATCATTAGAGTTATGAAATTCATGTGTATGACGTACATGTTTCAATGCCTCACTAAAAATATCTCACAACAAATTATTGCTTAGTACCTGCTTTGAAGAATGCCCATTATATAAAACCAAGGAAATTAGTCGCTGAAACTGGCACGCAGATGCTTTGCGATGCTTGCAAATCATGGATGTGATGGTTGAGATGAGAATGTTTGTGTTCGAGTGAGGTTGCCTCGTCTTCATGGCCCATCCTAGCAGCAGAAAAAGAGTAGGCGCCCTATCGTGCACCTCACAGATGATGCGCTTGACTAAACCATCCAAATCTTTGTTAGGCTCTTCAGTCAACAGACTTTTGTGAGTATTTGAACAAAGAAATATCACTTCCTTCTGTAACATTTGGCCTACGACATCTAGTATTGCCTTTTTCGCTCCTTTGTTCTGCATGGTGGTCCGTGCGAAGGAATTATAGTTCCTCCTTATCAGTGGTCTACATATTCTTCTTCTAGTTGGAGTAAAGGCATACGATTTTTGTGTTTGTGACTTGTATAGAACACGTGCCTACAATATAATTTTTATGTCACATCATAAATATAAAATTGATCTGATAACAAAGTACCTGATCATGATATACTATCTTCTGAAAAAATTTTAAATATAAACTCTGTTTAGTTTATGTTTGCATTAATTCAGTGTTGTTTTGTTTGTTTATTGTTGTTGTCACTTTTTACTAGTTATACACATTTAATCGTTACGTAAAAATTAAATTATCTTACTACAATAGTTGGAGACTCAGTGCTTCCAGATGCTACCATTGGTGCAGATCCTAGTCCTCCTTGTGATCTAAGTGACCTTCGTGCTGGCCTAGCAATTGGGGATTGATCAGCTGCTACTCTACTAGAGGGCAACCTGTGCAATGCAGCTCCGAGTTTGTTGCTGATCTTCTGGTGGAGGTTTGAACATTTATCCAGCATTGTAGCACAGCTTCTGCAAATGTATCCATCATGCATTCTAGACACATCAATGCAAGCTCTCAGCTCAGATGCAAGGTAGACTAATACTGAGAGTGATTCCTTGAAATTAGGATTTGCAAGCCTTCGCCTCCTTTTTTTCTGCTCTCCGCCAGAAAGATCATCTCCACAGCAATAGCAACAGCAGCTTTCTACCTCCATACCAAAAAAATCCAACCTCGAAAGAACAAACGCTAAACTGCAATAAACTCTGCCACAAAATCTCAATGTCCCTGCCAACGTTAAAACTTCGCGATGATTTTATTGCTCACTCGAGTTATGTCATAAGCAATACACAATTTATATGTTTCCCCTGAAATCCAGGGGAAAGTCACCAAACGCATACGTTAGGGTCACCAGACCCTACCGAGCGGAGCGGTTGGGTAAAGGGTTTGGCGCGCGAGACTAGTTAGTTATGTGGTCGACCCCGTCCCAAATTGCACTAAACAGAATCCTCTGGTTTATCGATCAGTACCCATATCACCCTAGAAATTGAATTGTTTACCGTTTTGAATTCTTTTGCGGGTGCAGTTCAAACTTGAAAACTTAAAGGACTGCCATTTCTATTCGAGTTAGTGGCGGTGGTAAGTCAATGCGCTCTTTGTCATGGTTATAAGCCGTGCGCAACAGTATTTACTTGAAAATACATTGTCCACTAGACTACTGCGAAGGTAAGTCTGTGTAAGTGCATGTCCAGTTGTGTCAAAGCATTGTCATATCACAAAGAAAACTTTTAAATAACGTGTATTGTTTTGTTGTTGTTTTTTTTCCTTCAATGCAAGCAGTTGCAGAGAGTTGTTACTATGGCACTGAAATCCCTTTACCGTGTATGCGAAATTAAAAAAACTGAACCTTATTTTCAGTAGCTTCAGTGTTAGAAGTCAAAATAGTATAGTCTTTAAGCTCGCTCGCCATTTGTGCTCAAGCACATCACTAGTAGGGGTAACACAATTGAAAATCGGGGATTTTTGTTTGTTTATAATGGACGTACGTATGTCATTTTGTACTTTGACCCTCCGTATTTCTGTGTTCGCTCCGCGTTAGACCCCGTCCCAAACTTCACTAAACATAATCCTCCGGTTTAGCGACCATTACCCATATCGCCTTAGAAATTGAATTGTTTACGGCTTTGAATTGTTTTGCGGGTGCAGTTAAAACTCAAAAACTTATGGCAGCTCTATTTCTATTCGAGTTAGTGGCGGTGGTAAGTTAATACGCTATTTGTCACAGTTATAAGCCCTAATCTACTTAAAAATTCATTGTCCACTAGACTTACCACGAAGGTAAGTCTTGCGTAGGTATGTTCAGTTGTGTGAAAGTATTGTGCGTTACAACTACTATTAAGAATATCACAAAGAAAATTTAAATAACGTGATTTGATTTTGTTGCTTCGTTTTCAATTCAAACTGTTGCGGGACCGGTTACTATGACACTGAAACCCCTTACCGCATACGTAATTGAATAATTAATTTTAATAACTCGACTTTATTCTAGTAGCTTGAGTGTTAGTTGTTAAAATCAATCATTTAACAATAATGTAGTTTAAGGCTCGCTCGCCATTTGTGCTTAAGCACACCACTAGTACGGACAGTCTGGCGCGGCCAGACCCTCCCGAAAAATAGGGAGGTCTAGTGACCCGAACGTATGCGTATGGTGATGCTGGAATGCAATTAATCTGGACATTTGCCGGGTTTGTTTACATTCCATTGAGCTAAATCATTCGCGTGCACTATTTTCGTAAAGTTCATTTGCACCACATAACTGGGGTTAAGTCTATATCGAGTGTGTGGAGTGGAATAGTGAAATGTCCGATGTGCAATTGAAAGCTGTGATTGGTGAAGTAGCCTCTGGGTTTGGATACAGGCTAAAATAAGAACAAAAGGATAGTATTCTCCAATTTACCAAAGGAAAAGATGTCTTCATCTCCCTTCCAACAGGGTTTGGAAAATCCTTGTGCTATATCCTGTTTCCTGGTGTGTTTGACATTATTTGTGGTGTGGAAAAGAAGTCAATGATCCTGGTTATATCTCCATTAATCACATCACAATGGAAGATCAAGTGGCTACTATACATTCTTTTGGAACTTCAGCAGTGTATGTAAGTGATGTGAAGATGACCAAAGACAAAGAAAGGATGAGAGAAGGAAAGTTCCAAGTGATACTAGTCCAGACACATTTTATCTACCAATATATTTAGGGAAAACTTGGTTGGAATGATTGTGGATAAGGCACACTGCGTGAAGAAATGGTAAGATATCTATATCATCTTAGTCTTTAATGATTTTTTTTTGTTTGACATAATATTAGGGGTGATACTTTCAGGAAGGATTTCTCCCGTTTGAGTGAAGTTTGGAGCATAGTGCCTGATACCGTACATCTTATGGCACTCACTGCCATAGCCACCCTTAGCACTCGGAAATAGTTTATGCATGCAGAGGCCTCATATAGTGTATGTTCCCCCATTCAAACATAACATTATACATTGTGTAGGCAACAAGCCTTCTAATGGTATTGCTTCTTCATTATTAAGGCTATCTGTGAGGCTTTAGTGAAAAACAAGAAAATGGAAAGAACACTCATTTTTTGCCACAGCTATAGAGATGTAATAAATATACATCAATTTTTTTAAATAACCCTTGGAGATCATTGGCTAGAACCGACAGATTCACCAGATTATGTAAAGTTTCGAGTTGTGGACATGTTCACTCACTGTACACATTCATCGGTGAAGAAGAAGATTATAGAACAATTTTCAAGCGAATCTCCATTAAGGGTGTTAATTGCTACTGGGGCATTTGGTTTGGGCATGAACTGCCCAGATATTCACCAAGTTGTTATTCACTGGGGTCTTCCACAGGATGCTGCGTATGTACAAGAAAGTGTCAGGGCTGGAAGGGATGGAAAACAAGCTATATCATTTATCATCAAACAACCACGTGACTTAGACAGGCGTTTCACTTCAGAACAAATTATAGAGTACTGTCAGAATAAGTCAGTTTGCAGACGCTCTATTTTATACCGTGACTTTCCGCCTAGTGAGACCTCTTTACTTCCTACTGAGTTTACAGCATGTATTTGTTGTGATGTCTGTAGGTCAACATGTAAATGTGGAAATTGTCACTTCATTCAATGTCCGTTTATGCTGTGAGAGTAAACTATACCAATATCAATTTGATAAATACTTTCAAATTAAAGACATAAAGTTACAGTAATTTGTTATTTATTTTAATTTAATTAATTTAGATATTTGGCCATTAACTTTGGTGGGGTGAATTTATAAAACAACAGAAAAACAACAACAGTAACAATAGCACCAAGTGTGTGATATACTATAATTCTAATAGTGCAGTTGGAAGTCTATCTATAATCCACTCTTTTACTTTCTTTTCTCTCAGATTTTTAATAATATTTTTCCTTACACTGGTGAACGACTTGTGCTGGTAGGTCGTGTCCTTATTAAAAATGTGTTCATCTTGAAGCAGAAGTTCGTCAACGATCTTGACCAAGTCTCTGTCTCTGGACTTCTCTGAGTGTTTTCCACTGCATTTACATACTCCAATTTCCTTGTCAAAAGAATTCATGAAGCCAGTTAGAGATCCAACAGCTCTACCTGCCCAGACTATTGCTTTCTTCGATTTATTTGCCCCTAAACCCTCAATTGCGGTCTTCACAATACGATTTAAATGTTCCATATGAAGGTGACGGGGACAGAGTTTTATGTGTGTGGAAATATCTTATGCTTATATGGAAGGCCACCGGACACAAAAACTACTCCATTGAAGCCTTCACTATGCTGACCCAATACCACCTACTATTGCCGAAGAATTTGGCTGCACAGCTCAAGTGGTCCCAATTTATCAACGTTCACGGGAAGCCTGGTCATAACATTAGCTGTGCACCTTCTCTGACGGCATCTTTTAATCCAAGAAACTAAAGCCCAAGGACTAATAACTTCGCATGTATAGTCATATGAAGTGCCAGGTTCAGTAACTTCATCCGATTCCTTGAACACAGTTTCCAGATCTACATAGCTGTCTACAACATATTTGGAGACCTTCTCTATAGTTGCTGCACGAATCGAGTCCTCTTCCATCCAGGTGTTGGGCGGTACAATATCTTCATCAGGGAAGTCATCTAGTGATTTCATGTTCAGGTATTCCATCACTGCAGCAATTATACAACCCTCCACGACAGTTTCTAGAAAGTCTTCAGCAGCATTAATGTCAGACTTGACCTTTAGTCGTCACATTTCTGCGGTCAATCAAGTTCCGCAATTGGTACAGAGTACCTCTTTCCATAGACGATCTTGTCTTGAACAGAAGATTCCAAATAGCCTGTGCAAATTAAAAAACAATAAACAAAAAACAAATAAACACACACACAAAGCAAACAAAATGTAATACAGTTATATGTGATGAAATGGCAAACATAACACAAATACAAAAATGAAATAAAAAAGAATTAAAAACAGAATATTATGTGAGTTATGTATTAGTCCTTACAAGATGTTATACACACAGATTATGCAAATGTTGTCACTTCTTAGAACTATGTAACACCTGGTTGTTCCGGCATTGAATTCAGCACATCTTTGAATTTACAACACAAAACGATTCTGTAATGATAGTTACCTCATGAAGCAAACTTTTCCATGCCAATCCTCGGAAACTGGTAAGATCCCTTTCAACCGATCTTCTTATAATTCACTTCCACCTCTAATGTACAAAGCACCCCTTGCTCTCACAGTAGATAGAAGATCTCCACCAACAAGAGTTGGAATAAATATCTTCTCCCTCTCAAGATCACTTCCTGGAATCTTATCTTTCATGTCGACACATTTGGCTGGTATGTACTTATGTATCCAATCCAATATTGCAGTCATTCCCTCATACGAGCACTCATTCTCATCTAGTACTCCAAGTGGAACCTGAGGCAATTAAATACCATGAAATATAGTCACTCATTACAAATTTTAAGAAATTAAATACATGTTTTTAATACAATTAGGAGTAAAAAAGCAATAAACTACAACCCATGTTTAAAGACACTTTACCTGACTGACTCACATAAATATTGCACTTACCACTTCAGACTTTGTACTCATTTCAGCACTGTATTCGTGATATGTTGTGGAATGAGTTTCTTGAAGTCATCACCAAAAAATGCTAAATGCTTGTGAATTATTCTGGAAATCAATACAGTAACATTTTTCTTGACCGCATCATAATATTCTGAATTCGAAAGAATAGAAAATACTTCTATCTCAGTCTTCTGTTCTGATGTAAATGATGAATAGTCAATTCTGTCTTTCACTCCATATACACATAATGCAGAGACTGGGTCTGGGCATCACATCTCATGTATCGTGGCTTGATATTCTTGTCTATGTTGTCAAAAACCAGCTTGTACCCAGAATTCAGAGAAGAAGGCTGTTTAGCAAAGGTCTGGACTATTTTTGCAGAATAAAAAGATGCTTCAGGTGTTGCTTGCTTCCTCTAGATGTTGGATGCCATCATCACTTGGTAACGAAAGGCTGCTACAAGACTCAGTGGCTTCACTCACTGAACTGTCCTCAGATGAGCCTTCGAGGTCAGTGTTAATGAGAGATGGATGCCACGGGTTCACAAGTGATGTTGTTGACAGAAAATCACGAGATGAATCTCCACCTGCGCTTAACTAAATAAACACATAATTGCATACATTAAATTAATAGCACAATACTTGGCTATTTCAGAATGAATTCAATGGTTAAACAATGATGAACTTAGCAAATCTACTTTTTCACCCAAGATTCCAAAAATTGCACTTCAATGGTAGAGAGTAGCTACAAATTCAAACATTAAAAAAATCTTCCCATATGAACGTTATATAGTGACCACATTCGGATTTTAAATGAGGTAATTTTTTTTCTCAACTCCCCCACCCCCAAACCTATTTACTACTTGACTATTATTCTTCCTTGAAAAGTTCCACTTACTCAGAAAGTACAAAAATAATTAAACCAAATTTTTAATTGAATTGCTATGCAATGGTGTAAAGGTGGAACCACTAGTGGCACCAGATTAGTATTGTTGGTCTCACTAACAGATGCATGACAGTTATTCCACTGATGCTCATACTGTTTCGCAAATGAAAATTTTTTTTAATTTAACAGCAAAGCTTTTGATTAAAAAAATTGTATTTAGATTACCATTTTATAGATCTAGAAATTACCAGAATATAATACAAAGGGTATGTCCAATACAAAATGAAACAAAAATATGATGACTGCCTTTACTATTGACTGTCTCCATAGGCCAAAAGGAAACTCCATTGAGAACCGCTTTTGCCAGACAATTGAATGGATTAACTGTACTAAACTCTTTGTAATTACAATTATAACTCAGTTTTTAATCAATATCCACTTTAATTTTAGACACTACAAAATCATAGCAAATCACATACAACACGAACACACATAACACAGGTATGATGAAGATCTACACACACTCAATATACACCCATAATAACAACTCACATGCAAACACACACATACACTCACACGCACAAATACACACACACAAGCATGCACATACACAAGCACGCACACACAAGCACGCACACAAGCATGCACGCACACAAACACTCACAGACCATTACACACACATGCACTCACACAAGCACATGCACACACACATACATACACAAACAAGTACACAATGGTGCTTTCTATAGAAGTAGTAATTAGTAAACAAAAGCATACTTGTTAAATGGTTTAATTTACCAAGTCAGCTAGGAAGTGTGTGAAACATGACTCCAGTTACAGTCCACCCAGTTCTCAGTTGTATAACCTGCCACTAGGAGGGTAGACTACTCTGTGAGGGTACAGATACACCACATTGTCACTGTGTGTGCCTATGGCCTGCCACAAGTAGGGTAGACTACTCTGTGAGGGTACAGATACACCACATTGTCGCTGTGTGTGCCTATGGCCTGCCACTAGGAGGGTAGACTACTTTGTGAGGGTACAGATACACCACATTGTCGCTGTGTGTGCCTATGGCCTGCCACTAGGAGGGTAGACTACTTTGTGAGGGTACAGATACACCACATTGTCACTGTGTGTGCCTATGGCCTGAAGCAAAGTTCAGAAGCCACTATAATAGAGGTTTAAATGTTTGACCGCTTCCACCACTAATGTCATATGTGCATGCCTCTGAGACAACTAGTTGGGCTTTTCAAATACAAAATAGTATACTTGACTGTATGTATTGATCACAAATTTGTTTTGCTGCAAGAAAGTAGTACATTAATAAAAATTAATATATTATAAATTACATTAGCTGACATGTGGTGCCTTGTGCACTCTACCATGGAATAATATCAATATATTCTAAGAACAAAATATTAGATGTTGAAGCAGATGTGGAAACTACTACTAAACAGTCGCTAAAGTGGATGAGAGAATAAAGGGTTGTTTGATTATAATAGTACGATGCGTAAGTTGCCCATAAAAAATGTGTTAAAAATCACTGTTCAATTGAAATCGCACGGGAAAGTGAAATAGCATGTAACTAATTGAAATAGCATGGTAGCTAAGTGAAATACCACAGTAGCTAAGTGAAATAGTACGGGTAAGTATGCACGCGTGCAGTGTTAACCTTGGAAACATACAGTTCGAGTAGCTTCTAGTTGGAGACAATGTCATTCTTTATCACAGAAGCTCTGCCCATATTAGACAGAATGTTTTTCAACAGATTAGGAGGAGACGTACACTGAAAAAGAAGTTCCAGCAGAATCTAATCCTGAAATAAGGAGATGGTGAGTGAACCATGCTGCTCTTTATCCTATATAAGTAAAGAAGTACATGTATAAAAAAAAGCTACCATATTAATCCAGTTTTTATTTACCTGTTCACATTTTCTCCTTTTGCATCCTTGTTTTAGTTTCCCTGGTCCACCGTACTTAGGTTTGTCTGCACATAACTTGCAATCATCACAATCTTTCGCCTTGCATCCTGAGCACCGCCCACACCTTTTACGTTTCCTCACTAATGTAAGGTGCACAGAGTATTTTGTAAACGATAAATAAATGAGTTAGTGAGTGTAACTGCATTTGAGTAAGTGTATACATGCAAGAGTGTGTGTGTGAGTATGTAAGTGAAGTAATTATTTTAAATAATCCGGTTACAGTCATTGGTACTATTTGACATCAACAAATAATGTTATAGATAAATTACTGCAAATAGATACAATAGAAGTCCTTTTAGCTTACGATACTTGAGCCGTTTGTCTTGAGCCATTTTTCACCTCGTTTTACATCCATCAGGGTGCAATGTAGTGGGAGGGATACTTTTCCCCCAAACTTCCCAGCTCCCCCCCCCCCCCTCCCCCCTCTCCCCTCCTCCTTCCTCCCCCTAATTTGCAAGCTATGTACAGTATGCAATTGAGGTTGAACACAAATTATGGCAAATTTGGTATAATATTATATATATTAGAGAGAGAGAGATGGCAGTGGACTTGCCCAAGCTCCCCCCCCCCCCCCCCCCCCCCCCCCCCCAAAGAAAAGAACAAAAAAAACAACAACACAGAAACCTACCCTTGTTCTAGAGCTAAGAATATATGTGTAGAATTGGCCAGTATTCTGATATTATGGGAGTGCTATAATTGCTAAAAATTGAAGAGCTGGTTAAGTCAATTTTTTTTTCCAGCTTCTGGAAAGCTTTACTGAAGATATATGGGTGAAGTTCATCGAAAATATTAATGAGTTGTATACAATAAAATTGTCAATTTCAAACCTGTGCAATTATCCAGAATGTTACCAGCTGTGGTTTTATTTCCTTTTGATGCATTACGCAACTCTGTGGCCTACTTTCCAACACGATTATGGTATCTCCAACCATTTTTGGGTCGTCCTCGCATAACTGATTTTGGTACTGGCTTGTATTTTCTACAGACTTTTTGAGCTCTCTCCCTTGCTTTTTTTCTAGCTTCTGGCCGCAATATCAGTCCCTCTGATTTGGCAATTTGTTTTCAATGTGATGATTATTTCTTCTATTTTAGATGTTACTTCGTGTAAATCATCTGGGTTGGTGCAGCTATATGTCATGGTCTCCAATACCCTCAATGTTGTTCTAGCTTGTTCACCTTCTTGCTTAAGAGATCGTATCACTATCTATAATAAACAACATCGTAATTAAAATCAAAGAAGTTTAATTTAGTGCTCAGGAATAAGTAAATAGCTCAACCAATGACTATCTGTTACAGTTTCGGCTTATATTACTGAGTAATATTTGTATTGTGTAATAATTTTTTATTCATGAGGGCAGTCAAATCTACATGACCATGAGAATGAAAATCTGTGGAGCATGAGAGCCTTCAATAGTATATGAAATTTGACATGACACAATAATGAGACGAGTGAAGTTTGATACTTAAAATGACTCTGCACACTCCTATTGAGGGGAGACACAATTTTGGTGTAGTAAGACTTTAAGGAATTATGTTCAACATTATTTCTTACCTTATTTTCAGGTAATGTAGGAAGTGTAGTCACTTCTGAATCTCTGGGCTCATTCTGGAGGATAGCCTCGACATGGCTGAAAGTAATTGGCAACTGCAACAACATGATCTGTACTGAGGTAAGGGACTGCTCAGTTAGCCAGCAGGTAGACTATTCCAATTCCACTTGGGATGGTGAGCAAACATAGCAAAAAAATGTTTGCATGGTAAATTCCAAGTGATCCAGTCACGACATGAGCATGATGGTTGAGTGAACGTCAACACTATGATTTTTTCCTCTAGTTCCAATCACCATGAAATTTTAAGGATTTTTTTTCTTTTTAATATTGCTGTCCAGGCAAGCTGAGCAGGACTGAGCTTGTAGCTGCTGTGTTGCTGTGGCTTAAGTTTCAATTATATTTTTCCACTTGAATTTAATGATGCTGGTGGAAGCCTCTGTCATAGTGATTAATAATTGTGCATTGAGTTGAGAGATCTGGTCCTTCGAAGTTTACCTTACCAGTTCTGACCAGCTTTCCAGTTTGGACACTTTACCTGATTTGGCCCAGCCATACAACCTGGGTCGAACAATTGCTACTATTTCACACAAAAGCTAACTTAATTTCACACATGTACTTTAGTTCTTCACAATCACCACTATGGTAATGAAAAGGTAGAGCATAATTTGAGCAATCAGTTAATTTCTGTCTAGGATGCATTCATTTTAAATCATTAATGTTTATTTGCTCTATGCAGGAACATGGTGATGTCAATTTTGGCGGCATAGACTGGAATGGCCCAATTTCTGAAGATGACGACAATATTGTAGATATAGTGATAAGTCTTTCTGAAGTGGACGCACGTAAATTTTGGCGTGGTGGACAACTGCTGCCTTCAGATAAGATACTGTATATCCAGATTGTGGAGATGCTATGACATCCAGCATCTTCCCTCCACCTTCAGGTACCCGCAGTAGTTCGAAACCACCACCACTCGACAATTTTGGGAAATGCTCACACAGAATGTCTAAATAGATAGGTATGCTATAATATGTAGTTCACCATCAGAACTTCCACTGTATGCATTAGCTATAATATGAGCGGGAAAGACCCAGAATTTGGGAGGGAAAAACTAATATCATGAATAACTAAAACTAAGAAAGTCTGGAACCGCTATACCAAAACAACACTGCAGTAAAGACGACACTTGGTAGGAAGCTGACTGAATTCATGCATTCAAGCAAATGATACCTGAATCCGGAAACAATTTTTTCAAAAGAGGTGTCCGATCAAATGTGTGTTCAAGGATTGACACAGCAGATAAACCAGCTGTTTAAAAGTTCAAGAATTTTTTTTTTGACACAGCAGATAAACCAGCTGTTTAGAAATTCAAGAATTTTTTTTTTGCCTCATTGGAAGACTCCAGCTATCTATCCTCCTTGAAGATACAAAGTGGCTATATAGTCATGTGATACATCCGCGTAATAGGCAATGATTATGTCCAGAAGATCTATGCTTGCACTTTGCCATATTTATGCTGCAATTATGGTTTTACAGCCCATATGAACTTAGTACCAACAGAAAATTAGCTGTAGAATATGCAAATAAAAATTATCAAAATCAAATTAACAGTTTCACCAAGAAATCAAGAAAAACACAACAACAAAAGAAAACACAGTAACCAAAGAAAATCACATACAAAGCGAAAAGTTTGTTTTATGAATGGCAAGTTAATGTATTCAAAAAGATTTCATTTTGACTAGGACAGTGGGCTGTCATCCTCATCATCGTCAGTAAACAGAAGGCGTGCCCTCTCACTGTTAGCACCTCCTGGTCCCACCTGGATGTCACCTGAATACAAAATATCGTGACAAATTACATTAGTGTATGGAATACATGTACGTCACACACATACATACATACACTGCCCATAACAAAATATTTTTTGTATTTTTTGTTTGTTCTCTCCACAAGAAAGTATAACATAATGTATCAAGGGAATTTTACAGACAGATGATTAGATCCTTGGGGGGGGGGGGGGGGGGGGGGGGGGGGGGGGGGGGGGGGGGGGGGGGGGGGGGGGGGGGGGGGGGGGGGGGGGACCCAGCTGGAATGAAATCAGAGACCCCTTACCTAGTTCTTCTTCTCTGAATAAGGTCTCATTGTTGGCAATAGGAGAATCAGCACGAACTGCAAGTCTACCACCACGCTGCTTCCTCTTGTGACGTGAACTATACACAACATTCATCAGTCATAGGGATTAATGCCTACTACTCAGGTAAGAGGAAGTTTAAGTAAATACTAGGTAATTATAATTTGAATATTATGACAAGAAACACATAATAAGACCTCAATTAAAAAAATAGAATTTCAGAGATAATCTAATCTAATATACATAGCTGTCAATCTAAATTTCTTCACTAAAGAAGCAACTGCATTTATTAAGCAGAGTAAATCTTTTATTTGTTACGGTTGTTGTGTTTTGTTTATAATATTTTAATGTTTCAGTCATTCTCGGCTGAAATAATTATAATAGGAAATTTTTTTTTTTTAAACTGCCAATATTTTTAATTATAACTTAACCCGATGTTTCGACTTCTTGCCAAAGTCCTCTTCAGGGGTCAACTGAGGTCGAACTCTCAGTGCGTGCAAATCACCCTCCAGGATATAATAAACAGTAAGCGTGCCCTCTAGAAATCTTGCTGTTTACTTTGTGTTATTATATCACCACGGAGAGTTCGACCTCAGTTGACCCCTGAAGAGAACTTCGGCAAGAAGTCGAAACGTCGGGTTAAGTTATAATTAAAAACATTGGCTGTTAAAAAGGGAAAAATTTCCTATTATTATTTTAATGTTACGTTCTCCCATAAGGTGGTTACAGCAATTGTACACATGCATGTCAAATATACTAGACACAAATCTAATTTCATTTCTCAAATATGACTGTTTAAAAATGGAAACACAATGAAACACCACAAGGTGTGAACCCTCAGTGGTAGGTATCAATGTGAAGGTGTGAACCCTCAGTGGTAGGTATCAATGTGCAATGAAAATGCTAGATGCCTTAATAAGAGAATCAAGACATGCAAGGGACACTCAGTTTCAACTCGCAACTCCAATTCATGCACTCGGTTAACTCCACAGCAAAAAAAAAAAACTATCGCGTAAGTACGCAGAGACATTATTAGCTCACATGATTACGACTTGGGAGTGTAACAACTTTAAAGCTGGTACCTACATACGTGGAACGCATAGCTTCACTTATTTTACCAGCCTGAAAAAAAAAAAAAAATTAGCACAATAAAAAGGTCTATATCGTTGCTTCAAGTAAATGATACTTAAATTAATGATAAAGTGTCAGTAATCTCCAAAATCTGATCACCACATACAGATAGACAGACCGACAGACAGACTGACAGACAGACAGACTGACTGACAGACAGACAGACAGACAGACAGACAGACAGACAGACTGACAGACAGACAGACAGACAGACAGACAGACAGACAGACAGACAGACAGACTGACAGACAGACAGACAGACAGACAGACAAGGATGACTAGACTACTATAATCCTCTTGCACATGCACGCTGAGAGTTAATTACTAGTGAAACAAAGAGAGTGTTTAGGTTTAATACACAATCAATAGATAATTTATGTATATTATATTGCACAAAGTATCATCCACTGCCTTCACCACCACCACCACTATAATCATCATCATCATAACCATCATCATCATAACCATCATCACGATCACAGCCATCATCACAACCATCATAATAATAATAATAATAATAACCATCATCATCATCATTATCATTATCGCCATCATCATGCATAGCACAGTTAATAATTGGTAAATCCTCCACTTACGCAACTACCACTATTGCTGCGGTGATGAGAATAGTTAGTGTGATGACCACTACCATGCCCCCGAGCACACCTCCCAGTAGACCTGGTAGTCCTACATTCAATCCTGCTAACAACAGAAGGAGCAAACAGTCAATAACAAGAGAATCCTCATAACACATTATTTACCTGATCTCTGGGGCTGAGCTGTCACTGCAAAGTAAAATAATATGAATAAAAATAATTAAAATGAATGTACATTACACTTCCACATTTCACTTCTAGTTAAAAAGACAGTTGTACATTAACCACTCATAAATTTAATTAATTAATTTACATTTCAGTATATTATTGACTTTGCCTGACTGTGTGTGCATGTGTGTGTGTGTGTGTGTGTGTGTGTGTGTGATACAGTGCACGCATACATTATACACAAATAAAGCACACATGAGTACTATCATTAATAACACTTCCTACACAGAATCTCAGTAATTTTCTGTGAATCCTCTCCACAGTAACCCTATACCTGGAGAGCTGCAGAACGGCTGGGTGTCATTCCACTTGCCCTCAGGCCCACACAAGAGACCACTGTCCCTGGACAGCAGGAAGCCCTCATCACACGTGAAGCTCAGTATAGTGCCTATGGTTAGTGTGGATCCATTGTGGAATAAATGATCTGTATCTTTGATCTCTGGACAGCCAGCTAGATAGGACATGAAAATATACACATGTACAATGCATACATCCCTCCAAAATATACTCTAATATACTAAAATAAACTCTTTCTCTAACTCCATCTTAATCAGCAAATAATAATAATAATAATAATAATAATAACAATAATAATAATAATAATATTATTATTATTATTATAAATAATGGAAATTAGAACTTGACTCCCAGATCTACAGTGATTAGTCCATTCTTCATTACATTTTCCTTTTGAGTTCTTCTGGGAGGCGACTGATTAACTGGTTTTTGTGCATAAAAACTTGTTTCTATTAAATTACTATCAGAGTGGATAACAGAAGTATGCTTATGATCATTCTATTTAAATTGAGGTTGTTAGTTGGGAACAAGACTCTCAATTAGAAACGTCCCATAAGTTTATATCTCGTATGCTATGTACAATAATCTTGAGTATCTACAGGTATCTACATACATATTATGTTTATATAAGCAAATAGCAGCCTATCCAAGACTAGTGAATCTAATTACATAAGAAGCATTGCCTCACTAATTCTGATAGAATTATTTACATCATGTCCACATAAGGATAAAACTGTATATATGTAGCAATACTAACTTACTAGGTTTTACAGGCTTCCCTGAAGGACTGCAGACTGGTTGAGTATCGTTCCACTGACCGTCTGGCCCACACTTGAGGCCTGCGTTTCTAGACAGCTCATAGCCACCATTACACGTGAACTTCACTATGATGCCGATGTCCAGGGAGGACGACCCGTTGTGGAACAAGTGATCCGTCTGTTGGATTGATGGACATTTGGCTGCATGCAAACAAACACAGAGGAAACAACAACATGTACATGTAGGTGATGTAAAAACAAACAAATAACAATCATGATAAATAGGTATGGAAATTCATACCCGGGTTTCACGGGTCAAAAAAATCTGACTAAGTACACGTGGGTGTGGCCCATGTGAAGATTGCTTACTGCAACAGTTAATACAATAAGTAAAGTTGGTAGAAATACACCGCAAGTAGTCAGACGTAGTTACATTAGTATCTTAATCTTTTCACTGACAGATTCATGACAACAATTGTGGTGGTAACTTGATAATTATATTTATTAGGTACTGAACAGAGCCTGATAACTGTTGCCACATAGAAAATGCATTAAAGTAAACAGGATGTGGCTTAGGGCAATATTTTTCCATATCACCTGTGTTCATAGTTATTACGTTGGGTTATTACGTCCCCCTAGGTTATAGAATTGTTACCAAGGTATTCGCGCATGAGCAGTACCTAATAAATTGATTATCCATTGGATACCCGAGAATATCACTCGTCTGATTGGTGGTATTTACACTCGTGCCTGCGGCACTCGCGTAAATACTAAGCCAACAGACTCATGATATTCTCCTGTATCAAATGAATAATATATATATATATATTTTTTTAAATCTTTTTCTGTAAAGACAATCAATAAGAGAAGAATTTTAAAAGCAAGTTAACACAAAACGATTTACTAATATCAAAAAAAAAGAAAAAAAGTACCATACCATAAAGTGAAAAGCTAAAAATTCGGACCTACTGTTAACTAATGCTTCGAATTAAACTCAATTGCTGCCACGGAGTTCAAACAGAGTGTGTGTCTTGGTCACCTTCTAGTTACTAAATTCTGAGCTTAAGAGCCTCGTACAATAAAAATAAAAAAAATAAAAAAAGGGGGCAGAACAACATTCAAAGGTAAGCATTTCGGCAGCCATATAAAATATTTTTATTTATAAAAAATAAATTACCGCCGCTTTCATTTATTACAGGAAGTACTACGTCACAGCAATGTATAAACAAAAATCTAGAACATTATATTGGATAATAGATTTTTTTTTTTTAGAAGTGTGGAATGAATGATGAGATTCATATAGCGCTATTTACCGGTGAATGGGTTTAGAAGCTAATACCTTGGGGACTCACATATACCAGAATGATAAACCGGCCAACTAGCTTGGTTTCTTAAATATGCTCCACCCCCCAATGCCTCCCACTCATCTAACCAACACTATCTCTACACTGCTAGACTACACCAGCCACTCACGAGGGATGCAGGAGGGTTTCAGTGTGGACCAATGGCCGCTGTCCTGGCATGTGGTGTTGGAACTCCCCCTGAGGGTGTAGTACTGAGCGCAGGAGAACTGAACTCTAGTGCCGGGAAACAGCCGTGTGGTGTTCACACTCAGGTGATCCTGGGCATTCAAGGCTGGACATGGAACTGTAGGAGATGCAACAAGAAAAGGAGAACCAGGATTACATAATGACTGTTATATATATATATATATTATATATATTAAATATATATATATAATAATTATAGCACGAGTCAGAGTACAATATGGGAAAATATTTTACGAGCACGCAAAATATTTTCACGAGCCAAAGGCGAGTGAAAATGTGGCGTGAGAGTAAAATATCATTCCCATATTGTACGACGAGTGTGATAAGTGATTTATTGCTTCTTTGAAATTTTTCTCAACCGGTTACAATACAATTTTCATTGATTTTACTCGTTACGCGCGCGCTACAAGGAGCGTACAATATAAACCGTACAATATGGGAGAATACAGAACGCTCGCGTGATGCGGAAATATTCAAGTAAAAATATCAAAGCTGCAATAAATATATATATATATATATATATATTGAATATATACATGGAAATGTAGCATAAACACAGTTTGTTGTATTTATTAAGAAGTGCTTTAAAAGCTTCATAAATAATACAGGATTAGAACTGAAACCAACCAATAAAATTAAAATAAACAATGTAAATGGACTATTACATTAAACAAACAAATAAAACCAACAATATTGATCCACTATTATTATAAACAAGTGTTTCTTACCGCCACATTTCAATGCATAAGGTTGCCACGCCCCTTGACGACAAGTGGCAGTGGAAGTCCCGCGGAAAGGGGACATCCCAGAGGAACAGGTCAAGGTGGCCACGGTCGTATCCAGCAGAGCAGATGTTGTATTGCCTGTGTACGCCACTGTGCCTCCGGTTACCAGCACCGGACACACATCTAGTAGCACGTGCATAGGTACATGAATTACATACATTAAACCTATAAATAGAATGTTAACTATCAGAGACACAATGTTGCACTTTTCATTGCTAAATACGTTTGGATAATTCTTCAACTGTTATCCTGAATCTACCTTAAAAGGATCTGGAGGTAAACTCTATTCGAATTCCACTCCTGTTGGAATTCCTTATTGTATGTGGGGGCTAAAGGGATTATTTATTTTCAAACAGACACTGTTATTTTTCACATCGTAATATGAAACTCAAAATGTTTTGGAAAACCTTTATATGCTTGCTAAAGTAGATGATTAAAGAATCATAGGTTTTTTATACATATATAAATAACATTATTGTCAATGTAGCCAAAATTAATAAAATTTGGTAATGTTTACAACCGCACTTACATCCATTAGCACAACTTGGTTCATCGTCTGACCACACCCCATTGCTCTGGCAGTAGATGGTCTCTGCACCCACAAGGTGGAAGCCACTCTCACACTTGAAGTTGACGCGCGACCGGATGGCCGTCTCTGTACTGCTGAAGATGAGATGGGATTGCGGAGTGAGAGCTGAGCAAGACGCTGGACACACATACACACAAATATACATAAACTGAACGCAGAGACAGATCTGTATTGTACGTATGACTTGAATACAATTGTTTCATTATTGTTTAAATAGCATTAGTATAGTACTAAATAATTAAACTCTGATATTTACACTTTTACTTCACGCGTTCTTTACAAACATGGGTATGTGTGACTTTCATCAAAGTTATTAACACATGCAGTGTGGGAATTTGCAGTATTCTTGTCTGGGGTTGGCAAGCTTCTGTAACTCTCACTATTGGTGCAGCAGTTGCTACCACCAGACTTCTGTGGCAAGTGATACTGAATTGTCATACTGTAGCTACCCACAAGTTGAATTGGCAATGTACAGTAACAAGACAATACACAAGGACATTAGCTGCTCATGTTCTAAAAATAGTCTCTAGCTAAGTGTGAATGATTCTAAATATAGTTCCAGCTACTAATGTGATACAAACTGTGTGAAAGTGTTTCTTGTTTGAATGAAAGTGTTAATGACTTAAATGACTTCAATACATAGTTTAAATGGCTCCTTCTGTGGAGTGCTGTTGAGGTTGGAAGTTCAGTTCTCCACATGCTGTATATCCATATGTGACTTACAAGTCGCATACATTGACAAGGTTGAAGTTGAAGCTATAAAATTTGGAGAGGTCAATATCAGATGCCAGAAAGGTGAAGTGAAAAAAAAGTATTTGTGGGAGGCCTGCGTTCTGTTAGATTTTCCTTCCAATGACCAGGATATCTAACCATGGCTTGGCACTAACTCTGAATGAGTTCACAGAAACTCTGCAACAACCCAAACAGACATGTTAAGATATTTTAGCCACTGCTTTGACCCGCTGGATAGCTTTTCAGACAAGGATAACTGTAAACACCATTTGGAACCAGAAATGAAAAAAAGGAGTCAAATTTATTAAAAAAAAAAAAAAAAAAAAAAAGGCTACAGAAGGATTCTATGCAATCTCTGCAGGCAGTTTGTAATAGGAAATTATCATGTGACTGGATAATTTGGACAGGATTATTTGTTCCAGCGCTAACACTGAGACTCGTTGCAACTGGATAACACACAGTGGTTGGGATATAACTATTGAATACAGACACGATTATTGCTGCTGTCCAAATAAAGTCCATGCACATATAATTTAAGGTGTCAATTCAGAATGTTATTAATTCAGTACCTTGACCACAAGTGGGTGGGGCCGGAGTCCACTGGCCGTTGCGACACTGGATAGACGACGCTCCAATTAGAGCCCCTTCTGTACACCGGAACGTGATGGTAACATTGGGATAATGACTGTCTGTGGGTGTGGCTTGGCGATGACTGACTGGAGGTATGTGAGGGCAAGCCACTAAACAAACACATATACATACAATTGTACATAGTTAATTGAGTTATGCTGTCATTAGAATAGGAACAGCCACAACAAATAGTTGGAGCAGAAGAATGCAATTAGACTTGTGTATGCTACATACTACTATGCTCAACATAGATATTCTTCCTTTTGTAAATTGTAATAAATAATTGAAACGAAACTAAACAAAACAAAAATTGAAATAAAAACAACAACAACAAAAAACAAAAAAAATTGAAATTAAAACAACAACAACAACAACAAAAACAAAACAAAACAACAACAACAACAACCCAAAACATAAAAATCGAACAAAAAAACAAAAGCCATTTCCTAATTTCTGTTAGTCGACCGACTCACGTCCACATCTTGGAGTGGTTGGTAGCCAAGTGAGCGGCAAAGACCCACACGTGAAGGAAGTCGCACCTAACATGGCGGCATAACCCTCATCACATGACACACTCACTCTCGTGCCTTGCACGAGATTCTGGGCGGAGCCACCCACATAGGAATAACTGCCATGGACTTCCGGGAATCGTGGGCAAGTTCCTGCAAGTGTGAAGTTGATATGTATAAAAAGCAATACTCGTACAACATACCAATAATGATAATAATCTACATGTATGTAATAGCAAATATTCTCAGTCTAACTTAACCCTGTCTGTAACAATAATAATAACAACAACAACAACAACAATAATAATAATAGTAATAATAACAATAATAATATAAAGATAAGAATAATAAAATAATAATAATAATCTATATCATAATACGCTTGTGTGTCAGTAACGACGACGCTGTGTGTATTCATGACTAATTCTTTGTACGGTTCGGTAAAGCATCGTCACTTTATGGTATGCAAAGTGTCGTCACATTCAGCAGAACGTGCTGGTTACTTCTAAACGGGTGCAATGATAGACAATGGATGGCGGCGTAGGTTTCAAAAAGGAAGGCGAAAGTACTGAAGAGGCGATTAATCATAACCGAAAAGCGGATGGAATCGGCGAGGTAAGGCAGTGTAGGTTTAAAATGGAAGGGAAGAGAAGGCAAAAAGGCGAGAGATTAATTATAACTAAAAAGTGGGTGGAATCGACGAGTAAAGGCTAAAGTACGAAATAGAAGACAAAAGTTTAAGTAGGACAGAAATTTAGAAGCAGGAGAGATAGACAAAGGAAAGGGCTCCTTGACTCAAGAAGAAGAGCTGAAGATAGGAGAGATGGGGTAGAAGAAAAGCTCAGATAGTTCAGAAAGAAGAAGAGGGAAACTTATGTAACCTTAACCAATGGTAGAGAATGATAACTGAGTAAGATAACTTGTGCTACTGCATTCTTACTTTGCAATACGTCAAGTGCCACATACTATTGGCATATTATATGTACACTATAATATATATAATGGTTCGCACCTCCTTGAACACAGACAGGTGCAGTGGCATTCCATTTGGCATTAGTCTGGCACATGATCGCGGCAGACCCGGACAGTCTCCACCCATCCTCGCAGTGGAAGGTCACCACCGAACCAACAGAGGTGGCAAACGAGTCTCTCAGTAAATGTGTGTCAGTGACGTGAACACCGGGACATTGGGCTACACACACACACACATACATACACACACACACACACGCACGCACACACACACACACACACACACCAGGTAAACTATAAAACTGTAACTGTAACAATGTTTGGTGCTAGAAGCTGGACTGCAATAGCTGAACTGAACAGACTAGTGAAACTATCCTTGACTTGAACTTGCAGGTTTGTTTATGCAATTTATAAACGCCTCAGCTCTGAGTGAGGAGGTTTCATAAACTTTGGCAAACTCCAACTAATCCTTAGCTTATGTACGTGTGTACCTGGCAGTACTCTCACTAGTGCAGTGACGGTGAGCAAACTAGCCCAGTAAAACGTGTGCACATAGGTTTTTAAAGTTGAGTTATGTGTGTGACAATTCGGTTTGGTCAGTTTATCATGACATATGTATGTATGTTTTCATAAAGTAGAGTTTAATTTAGTATCCTTGAGTCAATCTATATAGATCGTCCAGTTGCTTGTACGTACGTATGTCTTACAATGTCTATTATTTCAAGCTAGTACTCACAAGCAAAGCAACCACAGAGTAGACTGGTGGCAGCAAATACTGAATTCACTATTAGGAGAGTGACTTGAGCCACAGAGTCCTGGCTGAATGTAAGCTACATGTATGTATTTCACAGGCTGTACTCTCACTCAGTGGGGGTACCTCAATCCCAGACTAGTACGTACATGTGAGTGGGCATTGATAATAAGGCTTACTTATGAGCTTAAATTTGAGAAAAATAACATTTTAAGCAACAATTATTGGTAAGTAAAATAAATGTTTTGTAGTCATTTACCACAATGACTCTTTACCTTGCTGACATGAAGGTTGGCTAGAGGACCACTGTCCTCCAGCTCCACAGGTGATGATGGATTCTCCTGAGAGTGAGTAGTTTTGACCACAGGAGAAGGTCACTTGAGCTCCTTGGTACACCTGGTTAATACTCCGGTATTGGTGAGCACGATCTTCAAAGTTGGGACACACCCCTAAATAAAATAACATCATTGCGTATTACATGTCCTTAATATCACAAAAAAAAGTTTGAATCTAAAAATAAAAATGGAAGCAAAATATGACACAAATAAAAACCTAAACAATAAACATTAATTTAATAATTATAACAAACATCCATATTATATATGCCTATAATACATAATTATATTGTATGAGCTACATAAATGCATATTCTTGCTGTACACATACATACAACAGCAATAATTTCATATCACTCAATTAGTTACAAATGTAAAGTTGCATTCCATATATGGTATTTTTACACTATTGTACGCACCGCACTGTACAAGAGTTTCAGATTCCATACCAAAACTCAGCTGTATAATTGGAGCAGCAACATCTCTTTTTTACCATATTTATTCCCGTTGTGTTGCGTACTATTCTGACTAGCCGATCAGTTTGATTCCATTATATTTATGGAATGTGGGTGATAATGATACTATATGTGGAGGTGAATTATAATGTCAATAGTGGTTGTATTTATAAATAGTTACCCGCCATAGTAATATCCCATTGTAGCTGGTGTAAGGTAAACTCCCAAAGTGTGGACTTGGGTAATACTAGGCCTTTCGCTGAAATAGCTATGGAAGAGTATTTAGTGTAAAATCAATAATAGCATATATTTCTCGTTCTAACAGCCAATATAGTTAATTAAAAGTTAATTAACAATAATTGGCTGTTAGAACGAGAAAAATGTGCTATTATTATTATTATTTCTGCCGAGAATGACTGAATCATTAAAATAAATAGTAGTGAATTGGCTGCAAACCGTAGCAGTTTATTTAGCTTTCTGCATATGGCATTGGCGCCCCGCCCCTGTGGGCATGTTCTTATTTACAGTTCTAACAAAACAACACATCACTACAATAAACATAAAATTAATAATGAATAAAGAATCAATTTTAATGAGTACGTACGGCCGCATCCTGGTCTAGAAGGCGTCCACTGCCCGTGTGCAGCACAAGTGCTGATACGTGTGCCGTTGATGGGTGAGTAGTCACGATCACAGCTAGTGATAGTCACAGCTGTGTTGACTGTCATCACAGAGGATGTGTTACGCTGGAACAGGAAGCTACCATGACTGGTATCCACTGCTGAGCAAGCATCTGTAATTCGGTAAGTACATTATCATCTCTTTCTATACTATATCTGCATGGATTCCCCCTCAGTTATTTTCTGTCCACACCCACCGCCCCTCCCACTTTCTCCTCCTCCTCCCACTTTTTCTCCACTCCCAAACTTCCTCCACCTCCAAATTTCTCCCTCTCCCCCACTTTCTCCCCCACCTCGCACTTTCTTCTCCCCCTCCCATCTTCTCTTCCTCTTCCTCTCTTACTTTCTCCTCGAGGAGGTAGTAAGAGAGGAATACAGAATTCACTGTTAGGAGAGTGACTTGGAGCCACAGAGTCCTGGCTAAATGCTAAGCTGTTTCACATTGCTACACACCTTCATCTTCCCAACGTCACCTCCCTACCCTCACATGATCTTCCTGTCTGCATCTACACACCTTCATCTCCCCCTGACATCTTCCTCCCTTCCCTCCCACTTCCCAGCTGTCTACTCCCTTGTTCACCCCTTATTTCTCTCACGTACATCCAGGATCACAGGATGGTGTAGCGGCACTCCAGTTACCGGTGTTTAAACAGACGGTGTTGGCCGCCCCTACCAGATGATATCCATCCTCGCAGTGGAAGCTCACGTTGGTGCCTATGGCAGTTCCCACGGTGTTCACTAACATGTGAGCTCTCGGATACATCAGAGGACACGTTCCTGGGAGAAGAAATGACATCAGTGAAATCATGGAGGATAGTATCATCACTGGGTGAAGAGAAAAACTAACAAATTTATGTTGTATATGGGTAAGTGAAATAAAAAATAAAAGTAATGAGCGAATGAATGAATGAATGAATGAATGAATGAATGACCATATGAGAATGACTGACCGAATGAATGATGAATGGGTAAACGAAGGAATAAGTGAATGATCAAATTAATGAAAATGAGTAAATGAATGAGAATGAATGAACGAATGAATGAATGAATGAAGAATAAGTGGAATAATGAGCGAATGAATATATAAAGTGAATGAATGAATGAATAAACGAAATTTAAAATTGTAGGCATAGAATTGCAAACCATCCCTCCCTAAAACTATTTCTAAACTTGCATAAGTTACTACACATTGTAATTATCTCAGTGAGTGCATGCAACCATGGCAACACACACGTACTGTCCACACAGGTAGGAACGTCATTACTCCAGTGTCCTCCAGACAGACACACGATGGCCCGCGCTCCTTGGACGACCTTTACCCCCGAGCAGCTGAAGTTGACTCTGACCCCGGGATATGTCTGTATGGAACTAGACAGAATGCCAGCAGGAAGGAGCAGAGTAGGACATCGCACTGCAATATAAGAAATCAAGGAAAATCTAACTTACATGTCACATTAATGTTAATAATTCAGTTTAACACAGAATAAAATTATACATAAACTAAAGAAGTGTATTAACAGCTAAGGATTCTTTGGTAAGGCAAAGAAGTGATGGTTTCACTCAGTATAATGTTAACATGGCTATAAATAATCATATATTTAAATACTTCGTCAAACTTTCGTATATCAAACCGTGGTTGGTATGAAGCTATAGCAATCTGCTGGAAAAAATTTTAAATTCTAGTACACAACAAGTATAATATTGCTGATACAGAAATACTAATAGGTTCTTTTCTCCTTGGCTCCATCCTTAAAGAAGAGCTTCTACTTCAAACAAACGTGAGTTTATCGTAGATGCTTTGAGACATAGGGAGCAAGGAACATCAAGTAAGTAACAACTATTTTCAATAAACTATACTCAAGTACTAAGTGCGAGTGATAAACTCAATTTAACTAGTACTTTTGACCACTCCCACCAATTACCTATACTTGACACAAACGCATTGAGACATATATGTTTACATACACATGTATACATTATTTCTAAAATACATACATACTTAAGCTATTAATTTCATATAGTTGCTATGTATGATACGTGGTGACAGTTCATATGCAGTTTGCTTGCTCAATACTTAGTCAACTTACAATCACATCTGGGCATGTGAGGTCGCCACGCCCCCGTATTGTCACAAAAGTAGCTGGTGTTGCCTCCGCCAGGATAGTAGCCCACGACACACGACACGTTCACATGTGTACCCTGCACCATCGCTGACGATGTGTTGCCGTAGAATGTGAATTCTCCATGAGAGAGGTCGAAGGTGGGACACAAAACCAACTCTGTAAACAACAACAACAACAATAATAATATCAATTGGGTTTACAATTAGATTGAAATCTACAGATGTGGCTGACATACTGACTTCGATTAGTGCATTACTACCTACGTATGTTCTGAGTGTGACTCTTATGGAACTTTACGCACATGTTTAAACATGCACTAAATATATGAACTATACATATACATAGACTTGGTATGTGTCATTCATTGTACTGGTGAAGCTTGCATGCATAATGCAAATAATACATATTGGGTTAATTAACATCAAACTCAACTGAGTTCACATTCCAAATACTACATGTTTCCAACCTGTACCGTATGAAATTCTAATTGAATTGTCAGGATTCTTTACCCATTGCCCACTAGTTGTTATAATAATGTTTAGTCTCTTGCTTGCACGTTCTATTTGTTTTACGGGGTTTTTTTCTTGATTTTTCTCTGTGGTTTCATTCATAGCAGCATAATTGATGTAATACGTTGCATGCATATGTACAACATCCATAGAAGCCTCAGAATCTCATGTTGTACGTGTCTAGTATTCACACATGCACTCCCTGTCTTGCATGCACTGCACACTCATCTGCGCACATGCTCAAATATTAGCAAGCAGCACATATTCTGCACATGTGCAAGGTATGGTTAAAATAAGTGCACCTTGTGGGTCTCACATAAGCTGGCTGCACACAGTTATGAGTGCCACACCCAAACAGCATTTTGGTAAGGGCACACGTATGTACTCATAATTTGGGCAATAGACATTACGTCATTACCTGAAGCTGGTGAGCTCCACATTTACAAATCAGCGCATCAGCAAACATACATGTACAGTAAGTACCTGAACAAACGACTCCAGCGTCTTCGTAATGGCGGCAGTTGTGGACTCCAATAACGGAATGGGAACATCTCAAAAGTGAACTCTCATTCCCAACACAACGAACGTCGTCCAAAAGGATCGAACCTTCACCCCTTCCAAACTCCGCCCCCCAGGAGGCTCTGGTTGCCATGCCATATCCCAGCATCCTGCAGGCCACGTGGGCGTCGGCCAGTGACCAGTAGTCGTCACACACGGTGCCCCACCCCTGGTTGTTATAGTTGACCTCAACACGCCCTTCCATAGAGCTGTTCCTATTAGTGCCATTCAGACGAATCTGCAGACTGGACGCTGAAAAAATTTAAAAAAATGAAAAAAAAATTTACACTGAAATACTATATACTATAATCAAATGTATGTTAACTTAATTCTTGGCATCATTGCTTTAAAAATATAAATAAACAAAAAAATGAAAAAAATAAAAAAATTAACAAATGAAATACATACATAAATAAAAAAACAACAATAGACATTAAACATTTATCTTTCAACACTGTAATAAGACATGTCATTACAGGAATTCATCAATTATCAAACAATTTGCTTCACACATACGTAAAAGCCAATCACAAAAGTTACAAAATCCTCCCATAATAACATCTGATAACTAAAGTAACAAACAAATAAACAAACAAATAAATAATAAATAAATAAATAAATGAATGAATTAATGAATTAATAAATAAATAAATAAAATAAAATAAACAAATAAACACAGTACTGTTATGAGTGTGTTATACTAGTACTATCTTATCAAGTCAGTTCATGTATGTACTTAAACTGACTCACGGTTACACACGACTCCGGCATCTTCATAGTGGGAGCAATCATTCTCTCCAAACGGACGATGCGTACACTGATGGATGAAATACTCGGAACCGTTACACCTCACATCATCCAGCCAAATGTTCCCACTCCCGTAACCATACCTACACACACAAATGCAAAATAGTGCAAATTATCTTCCTACCACTAGCAGGCCACGTGCACCTGGCAGAGCCAGGATGCCTGTGCACTAAGCAGGCACTATGAGCCATATAAGCAAAGCTCCTGGAGCCGGGCTAGGAACTCGCAGGAGAACAGGCCTTTCCTCACAGCAAGTGGTGTGGGCACATAAAGTCCCACCTGGACCATTGCTGTTTCATGAGAAAAAGGCCTTGAAGTTGCACCCCAGCAAATGCCAGCCCAGTCACAGCTGGGTGGACTGGTGGGGCAGATGGAAAACCAGATGGAAAATTCAGGACCTCAGGCCCTAAGCCAAGGACTCAACCACTACAAACACACACACACACACACACACTTGTGCTACGGATAAATTTCAATTGATTTATACTAAAATATAAAAAATATTTTTTAAAAAACACAAAACAAAACAAAAAAACCCGTGAACAACACCTGTAGAGCATGCTGAAAGATTCTGAACCTCTAATGATATAATGAATCTGCAAGACTTCCCTCAATTAGGAAGTTCAGAACCACTAATGCATTTGTGTGTGTGTGTGTGTGTGTGTGTGTGTGTGATCATGAAAAGCTTCCCACAATTGAGCCTTTGGTGCCCAATGATCATTATCGAGTGATCTTGATTCTCACGTTCTAATTGATCCAATCTCCAAACTCCTGAGAAAGCATGAATGGAATTACTTAATATCTGTGTGAAGAAGGGTTATCTTCTACCAGTACCATCTGTTACTGGAATATGACATGTAATTATAAACGTAAACCTAAAGCCACAATTAATTTCATGAGTTCATAGCACGCTCACTGCCCTATAAAAAGGTAAAATTTAGCCGGAAGCATATTTAGATGCTCAAAAATGAATGCAATAACTACATTTGTTTTTCTATTAAGTTTCATTGGATGTTTGAAATGTATGATATATTTTATATAACCTAGTTAATCAGCTAGCTATTTTGATTAGAGTCATTATCTTTTATTGTTACATATTATTGTTTTATTACAGCCCAATCTTCTCGAGTGTGTCTGGATGTTCCACATGGAAGAGATGGTGCACCTGGAATAAAAGGACAAGTAGGTCCTAAAGGAGCAAATGGACGTCGGGGGCTCACGGGTTATCAAGGCATTCGAGGACTACCTGGCAGTATGGGAGGAGCCATCTACACAAGATGGGGAAGAAGCTTCTGCCCAAGTACCTCGGGAACAGAGCTGGTCTATCATGGCTATGCTGGGAAGTCGAACGCCGTAGATTTCCTCTGTATGTCTCAATATCCTGAATACAACCCCACATTTCATTACAGAAGTGGCCACACTGCAGGAATCCAAGGCGTGGAGTATTTCCACCCGACCAAGATGACTGCACACCTTCACAATGCTCCTTGTGCTGTATGTCGCATATCTGCCAGAGCAAGTGTCCTAATGATACCAACTAACTCAACCTGTCCTCCATCTTGGACCAGAGAATACAATGGCTACTTAATGATAGAGCATCATGCAACTTCTAAGTCTGAATCTATTTGTGTGGACAAAGAACTGGAGGTACTACCTGGCAGTGCCGCACAAGCTGCAGTAAGAGTTGATATCAGTCATGTAGAAGGTCACTGCAACAGTCTTCCCTGTCCACCATACATTGACCACAAGGAACTAAACTGTGCGGTTTGCACTAAATGAGAACTTATGTAAACTTTTCTACTGCAAATATTTACTGTAGAATGATCATTAACTTTTAATTCAAGTTAGAATTACCTAATTGATTATGTATATTTCCACTTGGTGGTAACATGATAATACAATGTATATGACTATTTTCTGTAAAGACATTTAGCATGAGATGAATTTTTAAGGAGAGTAGAGACAAGCTATCGGCAAGAATAGCAATTATTGTGGATGTAATTAAATAAGTCAGTGAGAAGTGAGAAAAAAGAGTGAGTGAGAATAAACTGTGCCTTGCTCACTGCACAGCAGCAGGTGAACATTGTACCTAAATTTTACCTAACTTATGCAAGTTGAGGTACGGGTAAAAAAAGGGTCACATATAATACAACAATTATATATAATAAGCAAAAAATGTAAGAGATGAATGAATGAATGAACGAATGAATTAATCAATAAAAAATAAATACCAAGGATTCTCCATTCCGCTTGCCAATAAAATAGTCACATGAGTTTAAAAAAAACCCCAAAAACTTCAGTATTAACCCTTTTTACCAACTGTATAAAAAGTAGAGCTGTGGTGGCAACCCCTTACCTGTTGTTGCCTTGGAGGGCATACTGGGCACCAGGAAATCCTAGCTCTCGGCAAACGATCTCAGCGTCCGTCAGAGTCCAATAGTCATCACAAATAGTGCCCCAGGCGTTGTTGTAGTAGATCTCCACACGCCCCTCCCTGTTGCTGCGTCCTCCCACCAGTCGGACTGGGTAAGGGTTGACAGGGATGGCGGTGCAGCTGACGGTGACATCAGAGTAGTGTGAGCAGCCAGTGCTCCCCCAGCTGGAGTGAGGACACTCGTAGATGCTTCTCTCAGTACCGACACAGTTCACATTCCTCAGCCAGATCTGAACAATTATTTTAATAAAACAGACACATCATGAACTTTACGTTGCAACTAAGGGAGAAGGGCTTTTTACCCCTCACTCCCCCCCCCCCCCCCCCCCCCCTCCAACCTTCAGAAAATACTCCACCCTCTAAAACTTTCGTCCAAGCATCTTGACCACACGCAGCATGAAATTAATTATAGTACTTTCGCATATATTTTTTAAGCAATGTAAAGTCTTTCAAAGTTTTACTCATTGCCCTCGGACTAAATTAAAAAGGTTTTTTCCCTCTCTTTTTTATCATGTAGATCTATTTTCTGCATGTAGCACTGATGGGGCACTATTGGTGCTGGAGGAACATGGCCCGTGCCATAACTAACCTGGCCCGTGCTATAACTAACCTGGCCCATGCTGCTATAACTAACCTGGCCCATGCTGCTATAACTAACCTGGCCCATGCTGCTATAACTAACCTGGCCCATGCTGCTATAACTAACCTGGCCTGTACCATATCCATACTGGCCTACATTGCCAGAATTAGACAGTGCCCTGGCATATCCTAATTGCTTGCACACGACGTTAGCGTCGTTCTGGCCCCACCCCACTCCACACACTGAGCCCCATGTCCCATCATGGTACACTTCAAGACGTCCAGCAGTGGCACTGGTGCCTCCTATCAGACGAACTCGCTCAGTGATAGTCCCTGCACAGAACAAACAAACAAACAAATAAATAAACGAAACGCAGAGTCAGTTACAAAACCTGGATGCATGAAATATGGAGAGGTATAAATATTTATGATCAATATACAAATATCTGAGTTATCTTTTAAGTAAACTTAATTCATAAAACATGTGCACCCATAAAAAACTAGGGATACAGTTAACTTAAAAAAATGAAATACTGCTAATTTTTTTTGTCAATATAATTATACGTATATCAAGCAAATACACAAAATGGACAAGTAATACAGCAAAACCACTTGACTCACATGCAGCAAATGCTCGAGAAACCAGCAATACAGTTACAATCCCCTCGTGCACGCAAGCTGAGTGTTTATATCAAAACCACTTGGCCCACTTGTGCATGGCATGCAATAAGCAAAACTTATGTAGGCTCAAAGCCCAGCAATGCAGTTACAACTTTTCATTTCTCCCAATAAATACACATTTTGCCATTACACTTCACAGAGTTAAAAATACAGAAACAATATCAACCATAGACTAAACTCCTCCTCCTCACTGTAGCATCTGACTCCAGCATCCTCGTAGTGACGGCAGTTGTGGACGCCCCAGGGGCTCGCAGCACACTGACTCAGCTGACTCTCGCTGCCATAGCATCCAACATCGTCAAGGTAGATGGACCCTGAACCAGATCCGAAATAAGCATTTGAGAGTGCTTCTAAGGCGTGGTCAAACCCGAGCTGTCGGCAGACCACATTAGCATCCCTGATATCCCACGAGTCATCGCAGACGGTACCCCAGATGATGCCGTTGTGGCTGACCTCCACGCGACCTTCGTACTGCGAAGTTCCTCCCACCAGACGCACTAGGACGGTTGGCTGGGCTACACTGTCATCTGTTGTCATGGCAACACAAATACAGGAAATTAAGCCGGTGCAATACTACTCTTTCATGTAAAATCTACCCGAGCTATTTACATTTGGTCTACATATATGTGACTATATGAATGTACAAATATACATTTCCAGCACTTCCAGTGTTCTCTCTAGGATTTTCAATCAATAAAAAAAAAAAAATAATAATAATAAAATAAAAAAATTAAAAAAAAATTAAATTAAAAAAAAAAAAAAATCCATGGACATTGTTGCATGCATGTTATGGGGTTATATGTGGGCGTAAATATGTGGCGGCACATGTGTCAGTGAAAAGGGGAAAAAAAAGTGCATCATTCTAACCAAGTGATGCGGCACCACTCAAAAAAGCCCTAAAGAGAGTGCTACATTTACAAACACATATACATACAACACACACACACACACACACACACACACACACACATTGGCTCAACCAGACTTGCATACAGTATGAACACCATTATGTATTTCATGTAAATAAAAATATTTGTCTTTCTGCTGACTCACTAGAGCACCTGACTCCTGCGTCATACTGATGACTGCAATAGGATGAGTAGAAGCTATAGTTGTAATTGGCACAGTTCAACAGAGAGGACTCAGTCCCGGAACACCCAATGTCAGTGTAGTATACTGGACCTACTGGATCTAATGCATTATAAAACAGACATACATAAGTACAGGCTAATATACAGTATATAAAATTATATAATAAAGATTAATATGTATTTACATAAAACAGTAAATATCACTTTTCAAAGAGAGTTCGTTTCCTTAAACTGTGCACACTCAAAAGAATTTATTCAAATTGGTTTTTACTGAAGGCTCTTCTGGAACTAAAATGTTGACAATAAAAATAATCTATATAGTAATACACTTGTCTGTCAGGAACTACAACGACAATGGCGTGCGTGTTCATGAATAATTAATGAGCTGAGACTGTTTGGTAAAGCATCATCACTAGCTGAAGGTGTAAGGCATCAACACATAAGTAGAAGGAAATTAATTGTAACTAAAGGCGGGTAAAGGCAGCAGTTTCAAAAGGAAAGCAAAAGTTTTGCAAAGTAATTCCACAATCACGACAGGACAGAGAGATTCTGAAACAGGAAAGGTAGACAAAGGAGGAGAAGGGACTCCATGACTCAAGCATAAAGAGCTGATGAAAGGCAATCAGGGGGATAAGAGAAGTATCCAAGTGGTAGAGGATGACAACCATGGATAAATCTCATGCTACTGCATTCTTAATTTGCAAAAGTTAGTACACCAAGTGTCACTATGTGGCAGGGTACTTGCTAAGTAAATATCACATGGTACTGTACAAAATTATTAGCTTAGTGTATGAAAAGTTGTTGATTCATCACAAAATAAGTTATGTATATAACGTATTTTGAGGATATCCTCTATATTGAACACAATAAAGGTACACTGTATCTTTAAATACATGCACAATGTAGCCACAATCAATCTAGCTGCTACAATCCACCTACTCACCATGTCCTGTGGAGAAGCTGATGTTGTGAATGGCTCCCACACTGGTGTAGCCTAGCTGCCTGCACACAACTCTGGCGTCTCTGTTGTCCCAAAACAGGTTGCAGACTGTCCCCCAAGTACCGTTAAGCATGATCTCAACGCGACCTTCCTGGGAACTGTTACCTCCCACCAATCGAACAGGCAAGTACTCCCCTGCATGTAACAATAATGATGATGTAATGGTGATGTAATGGTGATGTAATGGTGATTATAATGCTTGTGACATACCAACAATTGATACTATAACACTGTAATGGAAAAAAGAAGAAGATTGTTTAGCTATAAGTAAAATTTGTACAGAAGTTCAGCGTAGTGTTGTCCTATCATGAAATTTGGGGGCAAATGTATTTATTGAGGTCTTAATATATTTCAGGGGGGGAATTTCCAGGGGAAACAAAATGCCCCTAAAGTTCTATACAATCCACAGACCTGTTAACTTGCCTATGTTTTAAGAATGTCTACTTTCGATTTTCTTAAATTCGATTCATTCAAACTTTTCCCACAATTAGTAAGACGAGGAAAAGAGTTTGTGTATGTGTGCTTATGTACATCTCGTGCACACGTGCCATTACAGTAGGACCTCAGTATAATGAACACTGAGGGACCGCGAGGTGTTCATTATACTGAAAGCCATAGGAAAACACATTACGTCAAAACAATTTATTAGGCTATTTACATAATTTGCACGTACTACTATTTTTAATGTGTGTGTTCATTATACTGAGACGTTAGTTATAGCGAGGTTCTACTGTAGTAAAAGTTCAAATGTGCATACGTATATTAGTGAAATTGACCTTACTGACCTTCACAGACGACTCCGGCATCTTCCGAGTGGGCACAGTTCTCCACGCCCCATCCGTTGTGCCGACACTGGTCCAGGAACTCCTCCTGTCCCCTACACTGGACGTTATCCATCCATATGGGACCAGACCCTCGGCCAAACGCAGCCCTCACTGTAGCTCTAGAAGCACGTGCATAGCCTAGCTGGCTGCACACCACCTATGAATATCATTGCAAGATAAGTCAACAGACGGGCACATTTGCTAATGAAGAATTTACTTAATAATCAACCATGTGTCTATCCAATCAAAAACAAGGAATTTGTATAAAAATAAAAAATTATTTTCTCATAAAACCTTCATTAAAATGAAGTGGTAGTGTACATTTATGTATGACACCAATCCATTACATCTGAGAAAATATGGTAGGAGGAGGAGATAAAAAGGGAAAGGTGGAAAAAGTTCTAAGAAATATATTTCTCCCTCTGTTGCCACCTTCTCCTGTATATTCCTGGATGATTATAACATTTTAACAAGCACATTATGTACACCCTCAATCCCTTCTTTTCCAGGTACCTTGGGACCTGATCTCAGACCCGTTACTCAGGGAAAGACCATACGGTAGTTTTACTGACTCAAGAAGTTTCAGGCTATAAGCACAGTCCACTTTCATTTGCACCCTCTCAGTAGACTTCATACATAACTCATTAGTACCAGAAATAACTTACGTGCACTTCCACAGTTGGTAATGGTCGTCATATTAGTGCCATTGCACGGTAAGAGTGAACTAACTAGTACCTAGAAAGGCGTGCCTGCAATAGAGGCATCCAGAAATAACTTACGTGCACTTCCACAGTTGGTAATGGTCGTCATATTAGTGCCATTGCACGGTAAGAGTGAACTAACTAGTACCTAGAAAGGCGTGCCTGCAATAGAGGCATCAGTGGGGGTCGGGTGGGATTGAGTGTACTATTTATACTTGTATGTACTATGGTGTGCATGTGTGTTAGCATGATGGGTATGGGGTCGTCAGTGTTTTTTTTCTTTTTTGTTGTTTTTTTTGGTTAGTTTGTTTGTAATTTGTTGTTGTTGTTTTCCCTTCTTTTCTTTTCTCCTCTTCTTTTTTTTTTTTTCTTTTTTTTTTTTTGTATCTTTCCCCTTTCTTCCTTTTTTCACCCTCCTTTCTAATGCACTAATAAGTGGAAGTACAGCTTGCAAATGGCAAAAAGAAATTTCTATCATTAAGAAGTTTAGTGATTGGAAGAAAATAGCTCAACGAGGATTTTTAGCTGAGTTTGGTGTAGCTAGCAAAGTCTCATAATTTCAAACAAAAGAGAACAAGAAGAATATAGAGAAGTTTGCAGCAGAATTAGCTGACCCTAGTTGCCAGAAGAAGAGGTGCATTGTCAGGAGAGCTAGTGATACAATGCCATGCATTCTGGTTTACCCAGAAAAGACTCATTAAGGGTACACCATTAAGTGATCCTTTAGTCATGGAGAAGCTAAGAAGCTAAAACACTGTAAGCACAGTATTTTAAATACTTTGTTATTTTCATACAATGTTAAATAATCGTGTTCAAAGTTACGCACAATTTTGAATTACGTACGCCTCATTTCCCGAAGAGTACATACAAACTCTGAGGTTCTACTGACTTATCACTTTGTACATATACCGTATGAAATGTTGTACATGCACAACTACAAGTCTCACACATGTCTCATGTCTCCATACTCACATTAGCATCACTGATATCCCAGTAGTCATCACACACAGTCCCCCACTGCCCATTGTAGAATATCTCCACACGCCCCTCACTGCGACTGGTACCTCCCACCAGACGTACCGGGTAGGGAGAGATGGACGTAGCATTTGCTGAAATGTAAATTCACAAATGAATGCACACGTTGTATGTGTGTAGATACGATGCTTTGCTGATTGGATTAAAGTACGTATGTAACAAATCATAAACTAAAATTTAGTAAACTCATGATAAATAGACTCTATCTTATCTCAAGGATTAGTCTTACAGCACGACACTCCTGCATCCTCTGAATGGGCACAGTTGTTTGAGGTAAAGGGTAGATGCTGACACTCAGACAACTCCGTCTCCGTACCACTGCATCGCACGTTGTCAAGGACAATTATACCAGAACTCTGACCGAAGTGGGCTCTAAAACGAAAAGAAAAAGGATTTTGGCATAAATTATTGTAATTCATGCAAGGTAAAGTACATACATTCATTAACACATGCTAGTTGAATGGAGCTATTTTAATTTATCCAGAATCAATAGGAAATTCCCACTAAAACGTATTAATAAATGTACGCTCACACACACACACGGGACCAAGTGGGATGCAAAGGTTTTCTCTGACTGGTTCATGCTAGCTAGACAAGAATGAATAAAGCACAGACAGTTTCATTACTCATGTTTCATATATTTCCGAAGATACAAATCTCCAAACGTTGGTACCAAAATATTGAACTTTGGCCAAGCTTAACGACCTGCGCATGTGATACTTCAGTACGTACCTGGACCACGCCCTAATAGCTTCGTGGAATCCCAACATCCTGCACACGACCTGGGCGTCAGAGAGTCCCCAGTAGTCGTCACAGACACTCCCCCACTGCCCGTTGTAGAAGATCTGCACGGTGCCCTCGCTGAGTGAAGGGTAGTAATTGCCATGCTGGACGAGACGTACCGGGTACTGGTAGCTAGTTCTGCTAGCTAGGATAGAAAACGTTAATATAATGTAAGAATACAGAGTTCAGACGTACACGTGTGGGTGCTTCAGAAAGCCAGTCCCTTCACATTTTTACTATAACCAATTAAGTTACATCTTCAGGCAAAGTGAGCTATGCAAAATACCACGAAAATTTAATACATTAACTACACATACATATATGTACAATACACACATATTATAGTCCTGACTCTTGTCTGTGTGACACGCCTAAATTCAGTAATGCTCCCAGCCACACCCACACTGGTCATCACAAAACCCACTCCAACACCCCACCATCTCTCATCCACTCTTTCTCCCTCTTCCCTCTTCATCTCTTCTCCTGTGTTCTCACTTACGGAGGCACTGCACACCAGCGTCTTCATAATGCCCACAGTTGTGCTGGAAGAGTCCATTACTGGGACAGTCCACAAGGTTCTCCTCCAGGCCGTTGCAGTTGACGTCGTCAAGGACAATAGGCCCCGCCCCTTGGCCAAAGTGAGCATAAGAGTAGGCTATGGCTCCCACTGCACTAAATCCCAACTGCCGGCACACAACCTGCATGCACACAAACAAACAAACAAACAAACAAACAAACTCGGGGTGACAGACATATGTACATACATACATCACAACCTTCAAATACAAACGTTTTCATTAAAAAAGTGAATGTTTACAACTAACATACACAACTGTATACGTGGCAGGCTCTGAACAAAGATACAAATTCCTGGAATAGGAAATATGTACTACATTATGAGTTACTGCAAGAAAAGGTAATTATTGTGTTCGTTTTATACCAATCATAGGCCCCTCTCCCATTTGTTGGTAAAATATGACAACAGATTCAGACTAGGAGTACCTGAAACTGGACCTTTTCTCAGAGCCCAGCTCATTATGCTTGCAATAAGTGACTTAAGAAATTATCCTTAAATCCTACAAGTCCTGCTTAAACAATTCTCCTTATATAATATTTATACAGTTCGTCCAGCTTAAAGAGTAGAAAGTACAGATCTCAAAACTTAGACTAGTTGCAATCACAATAAGCTTAGCCATACCTTTTTTGTGTTGTTAGATCCCAATCCACTCGAAACTAAGTCATATAAAACAGCATAAGTATAAGAACTACGCTATCTCCATAGACATTCCATACATTAAGCGCCATTTTTTTTGACGTCACAAATTCGTCCGTCCTACGTCACAACTCGTAGTTAAACTGGAGCCGCGCCCTCACACGGCAGCTCCTATTCGGGAACTTCCCTTCGCAAATTGACTGTTTTTGCTATGTCTTTATATTTCTTTTTCTGTGTACTGTGGGCTTACTTTGTTGTTACAGGTGGAATGAGCACCAATAGAGGACTCCAGCAAGCCAGAATGAAGACCCGCCTGGGACAGAGATACAGCTCTGCACACTGGCTACTATTCAGAGTTATTTCGAAGCGGCCGAAAGAGCTACTGCGCTCATTTTTTTCCAGAGGTAGCCTGAGGGCTTCTTCGCAACATTACAGAGCCATATTTCTAATATCTATTTTTTTTTTTGTTAACAGTAAAATTTCATGCCGTTTTACTCGTGCGTTTTTCTAAAAAAACTCTCTGTAACTTTATTCTAAGGGGGGTATTTTGCTTGTGCGCAATTGGATTCAATTCAGTGATCCAGTTCTACGGAATATCAATTTTTATTTTCAAGTTGACAACTGATTCGCAATTTCACCCCGCCCCCCATAACGTTGAGCTCTCCGCGAACGCGCAATTTATTTGGTAAGATAATCAATTAACTTGTGACAGCTCTAAAAAGAGCCCATTTGTAAACAATAATAAGAAATACAAATGAGCCGTGAGATGGCCGTTGTAACTTTGGAAATAGTTAGTCCCTCGGGCAAAGGTGATGGCTTATTCCCGATGTTGCTTGGAGTTGGTTGCTCATTAGTGGGAGGGGTAGTTCAGCACAAGATTTAGACTTGTAGGTGATAGGGCTGAAGAGTATAGCGGTAGCAATCCCGATGGAAAGAACTGAAGTGATGATGATGGAGTCTATACGCAGCGGAGTCTCAATACAAGGTTGGTGGAATTGTCGGAGCTGGTACCAGTCGGGGTGGAGTTGGTCATGGTTGAGACAGAGTTTTAAGCTGCTCCAATGGCTTCCCCTGCAAGTATAATAGAAGGATGTTATTCTAAATGACTGTCTCAGACTAGTACACTACATACAAGTTATAGCTCGGAGACCGTCTGTGTCCACCTGCTTCGCGGTTTTTGGCGCCAAAGTTAATTGATTGTTTGGTGGCTCGGTTACGGGCCATCTCCCGCGTTTTACCAGCGGTGTCCAACATCCCCTGGTTTAGTTCACAAATGCGCAAGCGCAACACTCTGACATCACAAATACGTCGTCATTGAGATAAGCGCTTCCGCAAACGTCACAACTTACACCGAAAATACTAAAACTCTCACAAAAGCATTTTTATTTCCCTTAATTCTCAAGATAGGGGTTTCAAATTCATATGGATTAAAATACAACTATTTAGGTATTTTATATTAAATTCCCAAGACACTTACTTCAAAATTGCAAAATTACCAGCTTAAAGCATTTGGGGAGTTCAGTTTTTTATAAAAAATGAAATTAAAAATAAGTAAAATAGTATTAAAATATAAAAATTTGGTACAAATCAAATTAATGAGCCATAGATTCAGTCTGCAAAATCTTTAGACACTCGAATTCAATTTACTCTTTTTCTGGCTTAAAAACATCAAAAATATCCTCCATTTATAGGGTCACTTCTTCTATCTATTACCACAGTTGTGACCACAAACCACAAATTTTTAAAACATAATCAATTTCAATATATATTAATTTGTGTGTGTGTGAAGTTTCAGCTTCCTGACATCAATCTGACTGCACATGTATACATTTAAAGAACAATTAACAAAAAACAGAACTTTCTACTCTCTAAGCTGGACGAACTGTACAACTATGAGCATACCAAAACGTACATATATACATACTTACATATAACATAATATTACAGTTACACACACACACACACACACACATACAGTGGCATCCTGGGAGTCCCAGAGGTCATCACAGACAGTGCCCCACTGTCCCTGCACCAGTATCTCTACACGCCCCTCATATCTCGTGGCCCCTCCCACCAGACGCACTGGATAATTCTCATCCACTTCATTATCTGAAACAAATGTGATATTCTGATAAAACCATGAAACTTGAACAAAATGAAGGCTTGTGAAGTGGAGTGCACTACATATACGTAGTATTAAAATATCTAAGTTACATATATTGTATACTCTTTTGTGATATATTTAATGATAATTCTGACCAGTATTCCCTGTCTTTGTTGATACGAGGAATTAATGCTAATTCTACACTGACTTGAACTGTAGCTCATAGTAAAACACAGTATCACAATCACAGGCTAACCAAACTTGAGAGTGTCAACTCAAACCTTTTAGAATTTGAGGAACTTAAAAATGAAATGATGAAAATTTTGTTGCAAATGTCACCACGAAGGTCATAAAAATTGTCAGAGGGTATGAGGGTATGTATATATGTATGTATGTATATACAAGTGGCTCTACAATGTGCAGTTACCTTGGCATCTGATGCCAGCAGTGTTGCCAGGTCTACAATAAGGAGAGACGTAAGAGTAGCTGATGCCACTGCAGTTGCCGAGTTGTGCCTCGTTGCCCGTACAGTACAGCTGTGACGTAGCAAATGTCAGGCCTTGCTCTAGACCAGATCCGTAATAGGAGCCAGTGACAGCTTGAAGTGCTCCTGAAGATAACATGCAATGAATGATATAGCAAGAAGATACGAGCATAGCACAGCCCTTACAGCAATCAATGGTAGCAGCAGCATGCTGGTAGTGTGCTGCATTCAATGCAGCATGTGCAGAAGATATGCTATCTGCATTTATAGCTCTTATAATTCTTTGCACTAATAAAGCATGTATGATGCACTATCAGGGGCACAATTGAAAATCAGGGATATCTGTTTATATATATGTATGTTAGGACATACGTGGTGGTCGATCCCATCCCCAACACCACTAAACAGAACCATAATTTGTTAACAACCTTTTCCCGTACAGTATAGAAAATTGAATTGGAATTAGGCTGTTTCTAATATTATCTGAATGTTAGGTCTTTACAAACTTACTGGAGTTCTCATTCAAGAATTAGTGGCAGTGTTACGTTATCTTGGTATGAGCTATTGGTCATAACTGTTCTCACTTAAAATCCACCGCCCAATATATCAGTCACAGAGAGAACACATGCAAATCGTGTATTAGTCCATCCTGTGAACAAGTGTGTGAAATAGTGTGGTGTGTTACATCTGCTGCTTAGCCAAGAATGTCTAGAAACAAACAATAAATATATTTTCTGCCTTTTGTTTGTTTAGCTTCTTAGGCTTCCTCCCAGTTTCTTTAGTTAGTAAGTATAATCTTGTTGGGGTTAGGGACTTTTATGTGCAATTAATTCCTTAGAAATATATGGGTTATTACACAATCTCAAAAACTTGGGCTTGCTTTAGCAGCTCAGAGCTTTTTGTCTGTAGCTGCTAGTAATTTAATGGTCTGAATTATTTAAAATAATGATATGAATTCCTTGTGCCCAATATGTAGCTCACTTGCTATCATGCTAAGCAAATCATAGGAATATTTTTCATAGTAGTTGCAGCTGCTTTTGGGGGCATGTTTGCAGCTGCAATTATAGCTATAGAAAGGAGAAGGCAAGATCATTTTGGTGCTCTGGGAAGCTGATACAATGCTGGCATGCTTACATGAGGCAAAGTATGGTTCCATTGTTTATGTAGCGCTATGATTAGAAGAACAAGCTAAAGTAAACAGTAGGGATTTCATTACTACTTGAGTATTGTTTTTATCACAAGGAGAGCTAGCTGTGTGGATCATGAAATTTAAAATAATTGTATTGAACTTACAGTGCAGTGCAAAGAGTAGAATATCGCATTACTGAGGACCAATTTGACACTTAAGTAAAAAATAAATAAACGAAACACCGCTGTTAATTCACACCTTATAAACTAGCACAAATGGCGAAGTAGTGGTTGTAACACACAATGCTTTGACACAACTGGACATGCACCTACACAGACTTACCTTCGCGGTAGTCTAGTGGACAATGTATTTTCAAGTAAATACTGTTGCGCACGGCTTATAACCATGACAAAGAGCGCATTGACTTACCACCGCCACTAACCCGAATAGAAATGGAAGTCCCTTAAGTTTTCAAGTTTTAACTGCACCCGCAAAAGAATTCAAAACGGTAAACAATTCAATTTCTAGGGTGATACGGGTACTGATCGATAAACCAGAGGATTCTGTTTAGTGCAATTTGGGACGGGGTCGACCACATAACTAACACAAAAACGCGAGGGTCAAAGTACAAAATGACATACGTACGTCCAAACATATATACAAATAAACAAACATTCCCGATTTTCAAATTGTGCTACCCCTGTAAGTGTCTCGCTCGCTCGCCAATTAAGTACATAATGTGATGGAAAAAATTTTAAACCACATGTGTGATGAGTAGATAGTCTATACTTTGGAAGTTAATAATAACAAAACAATCAGAAATGGACAACAAAAAACAAAAAAATCTACTCTTTAGGTCTGTTGTACTGTATGTTCATATAAAATGACCTTTTCATAATATTATTAAAAAATAAAAAAAAATTCTGTTTATTAAAATTCATCCACTCTCATGTAGATGTAGTTCAAAATTATTTTTAGCATGATGCTTATTTTCAGCAAACTTCATTCAATACAACTACTATGATCCAACTATATTTAGAATGACAAAATCAGTAAACTATACAGCAATTATATTTTTAGATTGTACTGGCTTGATTGTTTTTCTGTCTGAATTCTCTACTAGACTGAGTCATCTAGTTCCATTTCTATCATATTCATTGCATATGAAATAAATTAAAGTCACGTTTAGTAATATTCATTGAACGTAGAACAGATGCAGGCACTATTATTGTAAAACTAGTTGTTGTTGTTTTTAAGAAACTTGCCACACACAAAAAAAATACAGCAATGCAGATTTTCACAAGAAGCTTCTAATGGTATTCATTTGTAACAGCGCCAATCACTATAAGAGGTCCTTTCTGGTAGTTTGCCACAAAGCGATCCCAGCTTGAAGATGAGAGAATTACTACCCAGACGAATCCTGCCACTACTTCTGCTTGCTACTCTACTGAAGCTGTCATCTTCGACTTCTACTAATTGCTTGAGTGACTTGACTTACCGGCAATTTGAGAAATTAATTCTCACTAATGACAATATCCAAAAATTGGAAGAATGTTTCCATCCCGTTAATTATCACAGAAAGGATATCGTGGATATAACATATGAAGTAACTTGGCCGGTAACTTCTTACAATAATGATACTTGTTATAATGATTCCTATATAACTTTCCATTGGCTATTATCTCCTATACATCTCATCATCAACCATGAGATACTACAAGGACTATCACTACAGACATATGTTCCAGAAATTTCAAATACCACACTCCACATCAACCTTACGGAATTGTGTCCAGATGTTCTTAAGACTGTTGTCAAAGAGTTCACCCTTAACAACATGAGCCAAAAAGATGTATGCAATAAACATGATTTACAGGTATTGAAAATTTTGAATCAATTTACGGCAAATGTAAGTTGAGGTGTGGTCTATTATAGTGGTTACATATTTGAATGAGAAAACTGTCACATTTGCTGTAGAAACATTATAATGCTAGTACCAAAATTGATGTGATTTTTAGGCACACATGTATGCTCTGGGCAAGAAGACTCGCTATGATGAAGAAATTCACCCTAATGATAGGGGCTACTCCGTATACTACTATGATTCTACAAAGATTGGTAGCTATTGCGTCCTACAACAAGAAGGCGGTTACAATACCCAACGTATACTCTTAAATGTTGCTTCCCTGACCATTACTATCTTTTTTGCTATTGGTGTTGGTGCTACACTCATGAAATACTACAGTCTTATTGAAAAAAAACTCCGAGAATCTGAATACTGGAAATTTTTGACTTGGAGCATTCTGATTATTTCATTATTGGCAATCTGTCTAATTCTTGCTAACAATGGATATCTTCTGTATAAAATATGCCATCAATATGATTCAAAATCGCTAGAGTTTGTTTTCATGATAGTACATTCTATCATTTGCTTTGGAGTATGGCCTGTTGATGCTGTGTGTTGTATAGTGGCCATGCGCTTCTTGCAAATATCATCCCGTAAATACTGCTGTTTTGCAGTTACTGGAAGCACTATAATGGTCTACTTTATCCAACTGATGAGCTTTCATGTGGCCTACATTAATCTAGGAGCCACAGCAGCACCCAGTGAGACACTGTCTGTGGTGTGTAGCTTCATCACAGTGTACATTTTTGCAGTAATATATTTTGCAGTGCTTGTGAAGTACTTAACCAGTAGATGCGATTGCATTCCTAACGAATGGTCCAGTGTCTGTGACAATTCCTGCTACAGGTATTGCAGCCGCAAAATCGACTCCTGTTGCAAGCACAAGTGTTGCAACTACATCTTCTGCTGTCTGGACAAAATCGACTCCTGTTGCAAGCACAAGTGTTGCAACTACATCTTCTGCTGTCTGGACAAAATCGACTCCTGTTGCAAGCACAAGTGTTGCAACTACATCTTCTGCGGTCTATTCGTTATAGCTGGCACTGCATTGATTGGAGGCATAGCTATTCTCACTGCATTCTTTTACAGATTACCCATAGTGATGGACATAAGTAGTCAAAATGAAGGATTGTGGGGTGTGATCAAATTCGTCCTCCCTGCTTTATTTGTGTCTTTGCTTGGATACTGTGGCAACAAAATTCTCAAGTATGACAATGCCAATCAAAATCCAGCTACTGAACTACCTTCAGTAGCAGATGAAACAGGTACCAATTCAGAGACGGCAAGATTGACCTAAACTCAAAATATATAATCCTTTTTTTTTCCTGTCAATTTTTTGTATTGCAGGTAGCAGTCATTTTGCTTATGTCCCACCATTGCCATAGACACTTTTACCACTTTTTTTTTTATTAGATACTTATTGCATACTTTATTGTTGTAATATTAATTTTAATGCTTCTGCCAAAATTACTTAATTTCGAATATTTAATCAGCATAGAGAAGAAGTGAAGCTGACAACTTGCAGAAAGCAAGTATAGTATATTTTAGTACCATATTATAGCATGAACAGTCCACGCTAAATAATGCAGTAACTTCTGTCTGATTATATTTTAACATTTGACACTTACAATACCAGCTTGCGCAAATGTGTACTTCTTATTTCCCACAATTTCTCAGTTTGCTTATATGAAGTAGATATAGCCCCACTCTTTCAAATCCTTTTTCATTTTAAAAGGGAAAAAAAATGCAAGGGATTAAATCGAGGACCATTAAGTGCTTGCAATACGTATGCCATGCACATCCAATAATTACAATTCTAAGACTGACTATTTATAAACATTATCCAGGGTTTCCTACAGAGGTAGGGGCACCCTGGGATTCCCCCACCCGCAGAATTTCATGAAATAAATTAATAATATTTACTACTTAATGGTATTCTGTGAGTTTGTTGTTTGTATGTATATGTCTAATATTTGGTGAAAGTTCACTTCAGTTAATTGAGGTCCTCCTTCAATGGTAATATGATTAGTCTTCCAAGATTGACGTCACTAATTCTAGACCTGAGACTATTTTCAATCAAATGAGTGTGGTTTCAGCAAAAGTGGGTGTGGTCAAACAATCGTGTGCCCCCTTCCCCCCCAGAAAAAAAATCCGGTATGAAACCCTGTTATCTGTAAAATCTCACATTAACTTCAGAAAAAAATAGGAATGGCCTTTACTTACTGGTGTATCCCAACTGTCTACAGACCACATTAGCATCGTGGATGTCCCAGGTGAAGTCACAGATAGTGCCCCATCGATCGTCCTTGTAGATCTCCACTCTTCCGTTGCTGGGGGCCGTGCCGTTCGACAGTCTCACTGGGATACTAAACTCCGCCCCCGAGCATATGATGTTGACAGGACTGGAGTAGTAGTAGTTGTAGTAGTCTACGCAGGGTTGGTAGTAGTAGGTGTATCTGCTCCAATTCTCCATTTGACAGTCACTAAGAAATTCCTCATCTCCGTCACAGCGAAATATACCATAAGAATGATCATGGTCTGCAAACACACAAACATATACCATGCAGATGAATGAATACTTACACACACACACACATACACACACACACACACACACACATGAAATAAGAAAACTGAATAATTGAAGTCTGCCAGGCAGAAATCAGAAATGCCTGTGCAGACAAAATGATGGTACATGTATTCAATTATGCACCTAGTAAACACACACACACACACACACACACACACACACACACACACACACAAACAGT
>WLWD01002836.1_pt1 | contig 103783 bp, 69 predicted proteins | sample 6712731 | NCBI WGS metagenome assembly WLWD01 (sample SAMN12718690, study PRJNA576275) | sponge metagenome | isolation source: marine sponge | host: Mycale hentscheli | place: New Zealand: South Island, Marlborough, Capsize Point | collected 2014-11-01 | reverse complement strand
GGGCAACCGGCCACGCGCTATGCGACGAGGGGCGTTATTCCCATCGACAATACACTGATCACCCATACGGGTGAGTTGATTGAGGATGTGGGCTGGTTGTGGGATCATGCCGACCAGCGCTACGTCATTGCCCATGATTATCTCATCGCCAACTATGTGTGTCCATCGGGCCGATACTATCCGCTGGAGTTTCGCCGCTTCCGCAAGAAAGAAGCCGATCCCGAGGGGTTTAAAGATCATACGACCCTCTGTAAAGAGCTCATTGACTGGGTCGTAGCCGAGGCTATTCCGGGGTCGTTTACCTTCGACAGCTATTTTACCAACGCCGCGATTCTCAACCATATCCAGGGGTTGGAGCGGACCTATGTGGGCGACTTGAAAGCCAACCGAACCCTGTGGTGGAACGGCCACAAACTGGCGGTGAATCGCTTAGCCCGCCGTCTGTTAGCCCCCGACCGACGGCCGGTCGTTTCGGGGACTAAGCTGCAGTGGTATTTCACCAAAATCGTCTCGATCCCCGACGTGGATCATCCGGTCCGCCTGGTGATTCTGTGGGACCGAAAAAACGGCCGCCAGCCCGCCAAGATCCTGATCACCAATCGAATTCACTGGCACGTCAGCACCATCCTCAAAACCTATCGGCAACGTTGGACCGGCACCGAAACCTTTCACCGGGACGGCAAGCAGCATCTGGGTCTGGGTGACTGTCAACTGCGTACAGGCGAGGGCCTGACCAGGCACACATACCTCGTAATCGTAGTGCACAGTCTGCTCATGGCCCAGATGCACACCCGCCGTGCGAGTGCGTGGACGCAAGAACGGCTGACGACCATCGGCCAAGCCTGTCGAGCCGTTGCCAAAGAGGTCTTGGGCAAGACGCTGACCTGGGCCATTCAACAAGCAACGGATGCTAAATGGGAGATCGCAAAGATTATGGACCATCTTGCCCTCACCTGATTTTTGCAAAAGTCCAGTTAATAAGACAAAAGTCTGGATACCAGCCTGTTGGATCCGCGGCTGCCAGCTTTGCCAATCCTCCTGGGCCGCTTGGGTCTGGCCTTGGGTGGCGTGGAGTAAATCGAAGTGCAGCGAGGAAGCCCCTTCGGGCAAATCTTTGAGGACCCCGGTTATCTGGTAGTCCCCCCCGTAATAGCGCTCGACCAAGGTAACGGTTTGTCCTATGGGATCGGCCTGGCCAAATAAGCGACGCGCCATGGTCTGGGTGATAACCGCCGTATAGGGCTGCAGCAGCGCCGTTTGTGGATCGCCCCGGACAAAGGGAAAATCGAAGACACTGAAAAACTGCGCGTCGACCTGGCCCTGCACCTGGTTTTCGTAGACGCGCCCCTGGTATTCCATGCGCACGTGGTAGAGCCGGCATTTGGTTGCCTGCTCGACCTCGGGCAGGTCGGCCTGCAAATTGGCGGCTAAGGCCCCCGAGGTCAGCCAGCGTACTTGGCGCTCATCGCCCGAGGCCCGCTCCCTAAGCACCCGGTAGATGCGCTCGCCTTTGCTGTGGAAGCGATCGTAGCTGAATTCGTGCCGCAGCACCAACACCGCCAACAGGCAGCAGGCCAGGCCCACAGCCAGACCCAATGTATTGATTAGGGCATAGACTTTGTTGGCCAGCAGGTTGCGGTAGGCTACTAGGAGATAGTTTTTTACCATAATTGGGCCCTCGGGGCCAAAAGGGTTGGCTGCAGAAATATAAAAGCCCTTCGGCTAGCCCGGTCAAGCCCCGCCATTTTACAGGTCCTCACCAGTCTGTCGACGCCCCGGCAAGTCATACTTCCGGCGGTGATTCCTTGGATATCAAGACCCAATGGACGAGGACAAGAAACCAACGGACGAGGTTAATAGCTTGCTCTGAGGAGGCTCCGTCTTGGTCTCTCCCTTAATCCTTACCCGAATTCTCTTTTTTTGCAAAGCTATTTATTTTACATTTCACGTTGATTTGACAACTAATTAAGCGATATTTTTCAACCTCAAAATTTGCCGAGTCCACTATGTCAAAACACGTACATCTCGATGAGCGACTGCAAGCCCCCTACTCCATTGGCACGGGTATTCCCAAAGGCGGTGATGCGGAAATCGAGGGCTATTTGCAATCCCTGCGAATTCAGGGATTCTGCGTTATTGAGCGGGTGATCCCCCAAGACCAGGTCACCCAAGTGCGCGAAAGCGTACACCGGGGGCGACAGCTATTACAGCAGGACCGCCAGGCAGAGCATAAAAAACGGTTAGAGCTGGAGCACCAGAGGAATCCCGACATCGAAATTAGCAGTGACGCCGAGCAGCTAAATGGGCGGTCCCCATTGCGGCCGCCACTGCCCCCCCACACCGAGCTTTGCGATATCGCCCGCAATGAGACCTTTGCCGAATATCTGGCCGAGTCGCGCGTGCTGCGGGTGGCCAAGGCTATGCTCGACCCCCATGTCCGCATTATGCAGACCGAGGTCAACAAATCGTCGCGGCCGGCCGGTGAGAAGCTCTCCGAGCAGCAGTTGCGACGGCGCGGCTGGCATTCCGACTGGCCGCACGATCTGACGGCGTACGGGCCCAACAGCGAGGCGCCGTGGAAACACTGCGGCGCTGTCGCCCAGCCCTTTCCCGATGTCTGCATGGCCCTATCCACGGTCTGGTATCTGGGTCCGGAGGACGTGACCCCGTACAACGGCGGCACTTGGATTGTACCGGGGTCGCACAAAGACCCGCGCAACCCGCGCGGTCCCGACGACGGAATCGACGAGCGCGCCCCGATACCGGGCGAGTTCCAGGTTTCGGCCCCTGCCGGCTCGGTCTTTATGCAGGATACACGGATTTGGCACTCGGGCGCTATCAACCAAAGTCAACACGAGCGCACGGCCGTTGTATGCCGCTATGCGCCCTGGTGGCTTTCTGGCAATGAATTTGGCAATCTGCACTCAGGCGGGCACACGCTTAGGACCTACGTACCGCAGGAGGTATATGCCCGGTTCTCACCGGAGCTTAAACTACTGTACCGGCACCTAGCCGAGGGCGAGGAAGATGTCCTACAGCCCGAAAACCAACACAAGGCGGTCCGCGCCCGCTTCACCGACCAGCCCGCCCTGCGCGACCCGGATAATATCGGCGACAACAACCACGTAGCCGCCGGGGCGATGAGCCGGGAGGAATGGTCGCGAGGCCGTAGCGGGGGCTAGCTCAAATTGAACAGTGGCCAACCCTATCTCCGGCTCCGATTCAACCGGGCCTACTAAGCGGGCTCCCAATAAGCCCTGTCTGGCCCCATCAGACGCAGCTGAGATCAAGCTTGATCTCAGCCTATTTTTTGATAATTTATCAAACAGGTTTTATACGCTACATATCTTTTCAGGAGGAACAGAAGACCATGTCGAATACGATGATTCTCGATCTCCCCGTAAAGCTAGAAAAGCGCGACGAATTCCTCGAAGTGCTGAAAGGCGCCTTGCCCGATACACGCAATTACGACGGCTGCCAAGCGCTGGAAATGTGGACTCCGGAAGACAATGACGGTCTGGTGCAGATCTATGAAGTCTGGGAGAGTAAAGCCCACCAAGAAAAATATTTTGCCTGGCGTATTGAGACCGGCTTGCTTGAGGCCTTGGCAGAATTTTTGTCGGGGGAACCGAAGATAACCTGGATGGATATCCACCCGTATTAGGAAACGGCTGTCAAAGAATACGCGATACCCCAGGTGGTGGATTCACCTGGGGTATTTTTGCTAAAGATAGAAGGCACACGGGAATTGTTGTATAAATACAGCTCTACTTCTCCTACCGCTGTTCAATGCTTTTCTGCTGGCTACCAGCCCCGACACTGCTTTTGACCCCACCCCACGATTGCGGCCAAATAAGAGACCCATTCTCGTCGAAACTTGGACCATCCGATGCAGAGGCGATCCACGAGATATTGGCGTATCGAGCTAAATGGCGGCCTCATCAGGCACTGGGTGACCAGTGTCCCCACGAGGTCTATTTCGAGGGCCAAATCGCCCGTAATTAACCCCCGATTTTCAGCTTAATCCAGCACCCAAGTGGTCCAAACTATGGGGTCCTCTCATCCGGATATAGATAATATTCGGTCGCCATTAGCATAAGAATAATTAATCGGACACTTTTTTCAGGCTCCTATAATATCTGCCGCGCTGGCATACCCACGATAATCCCCCTGCTCGTGATAATAGATTACTCACTACTTCGCCGTTTTTCGTTAGTTTGCAAAATCGTGCCAGCGTTACAGAGTATTAATAATATTTGTAACCGTTCACAGGTTCCGTATCAGGCCGGTAGCAAAGAGGGAGGTGGCGTGTTTTGAAAAGCGTCGTGGACCGCCTGCTGGATAACTCGCCCCACGCCGATGCCTTGCTGCCGAGCGGTGGCCTGGATGGTCCAGAAACGCTCGCACCACTGCTGGCCCTTTGCGCCGCGGGTGCCTTGGGTGATGCGTCGATCGATCACGCAAAAGCGCAAGGCGCGTTCGGCGACATTGTTGGTCGGGTCGATTGGGTGAGAAAACGCACCTCGCGGATGAGATGGGCTAGACAAAACTGCACGGTGACCGGGGCCTTCTTCATATAGGCCCGGTAGGCGGAAAAGCAATCGTGTCCGACCACCGCCCGGCACGCATCGCCCAGGATCTTTTCCAAGACTTGGCTACCCCGAGAGGCCGCTATGTGAAATACGGTAAAGGAGGGCGCCCCAAAGACCCAGGTCCCAAACAGCCGCCCCTGATCTTTGTGGCCGGTTTCATCTATGTTGATCGAAGCCTGATCGGGCAGGGCTTCGAGTAAAGGCTGATAGACCGGCTGAAGCGCCTGGCTGACTTTATCGACCAGTTTGGCCAACAGCCCCGTTGAAAGGGACGCGCCTAAGCCTTGGTCGAGGAGGGCCTGCAGGGTCCTATAAGACAGATGACCGCCCCCTTTCAGAAAACCGACCAAACCGGTCAGTCGAGGCCCCACCAGGCCGCCCTGGCGCACCGCCCCAGGCAAGGGCGCGGCGTGGATCTGATCGCAGGCGGCACACCAGGAGAGATGGGTCTGATGGGCGTGCAGGAGAATCGGTTTTTCGACCAGCTCATACTGATAGTGGGTGTGCTCGCCCCCGGCTAAATGGAGCAACTGATCGCCGCTACAATCTGGACAGTGATCCAGGTGGTAGGCCTGGACCACATCAGCCTCTTCCAACTGAAAGGTCCGCTCGTATTTGGTGTGCCCCCATTGGCCGCCCTGGCGGCGTTTTTTTCCTCGTTTCGGAGCGGGCTTAGGGGGCTTGACGATATCGGAGGAAGGGGGCTTGGAGCTATTGGACGAATTCTTCTGCGCTCGAGCCAACGACTCGTGCAACGCCGCCAGGTCCGCCTGCATTTGCTCGATTTGCTTGTGCAGAAGGGCCACTTCGGCGCGCAGCGTTGTGCAGTCGGGGCAGGCTGGAGTAGGAGAAGGCGTTTGCATGGGGAAAGATTCGAAAAAGAGATACCTTGTGTCAATCACAAAGGCTGTGAACGGTTACAATAATTCTAATGGAAGACAGTATCTAACGGTTCGCGCACTTGCGAACTTGCCGAAGGCAAGTTGGGCCGAGGGCCGTCAGGCCCGAGCCGCATGTGCTGCTGTTATGCGCCTGAGTTGGCCTTCGGAAACGAGACAAGATACCGAAGTTCACGTTCCGAATGGTCGCAGCGGAGCGAGGCGTCGTGCTCCGCAAGAATTCGCCCAACTTCCCGGAGTGTTTGGACGCTCGCACCCTCCGAACCTCTCTTAGCGGCATGGTCGCACGGAATCCGGCAGTCGAGGACGCAATCTATTGCCTCCTCTCTTATGGCCACCTGTAGCTCAACCCTCGAGCCTTTGGTGAAAAGGTAGTCGAATCGTCCTGTTAAGGCGCTTATGATCTGCTCTCGGTTCACAAGCACGGAACAGTCCTCCTGAACCGAAGGTTCAGGAAACTCCCCGTGCTGATCTTCCTCCCAGAACCCCCGGACGGCTTCTCTCGCTTCCCTGACTATGCCCTCTAGTGCAACCATCCTTCTGGCAGGGAGCATGCCGAAGTATTCCTTAAGCTGCTTGTAAGCCTTCCACTTGAGCTTGTCAGCAAAGCTGTGCCCCATCCTTCCTGTCAGAAGGATGAGGTTTTCAGCCGCTCCATCCGTCTCGTAAAACGGTCGGGCGTCGGCGTGCATTTTGTGGACCGCTTGTAGGCGCTCGGGTGGCCCGTCGAACTCTCCCCTGATGCCGATATATAACCGTGGAGAGATCAACGGCAGAAACCTCGGGGCATCAGGACCGTCACCACTGACAATGCCCGCCTTGACGCGTATGTCTAACACCATCAGGTCGTAGACATCTCCCGCACCCATCGAGTGCCCTACAGCTCCGATTTTCTCCGAATCAACGAAATCAAACGACTGGAGCAGATCGACTGCCCTTTTGTTGTCGAACAAATGCTTGACCATGTGGGATCTTCCTATCTGCTCATCAATCACGTGGAAGCACACGCGGTTCTGTCCCTCTTGCCTGATCGCTTCAATATTCCTCTCACCGCAGTTGATAGAGTCTGGTGCCAGAACCACGAACCCCTGGTGCACTAAGTCGTGACCGTACGCTTGATCGGTTCGGTCATAGGATACCCGTTCCTGAGTGCGGAGAATCTCCGACATGGTTGCCGACTCATAGGACCACGGAGCTTTCCCGACCACAGCCTCTTTTCCGATGACACAGTTGATCGCGCATTGATGGAAGCAGATCACGGCGGGCAGGGGCTGTTTGTGGTTGCCTCGTGGAACTAGCAAATAGGCGAGAACACTTCGACCCGCCTCAACGGGCATGGTCGCGGCAGTTTCTACGTCGTATTCGATCTTCCATTCTTCATACTCCAGGAACGTCCGCTTCCAAATGATCCTCATGTTCAGTGGGATTGATTCAGGGAATTGTCGTACCCCATAATGCTCTAGCATTTCCTGTCTCAATTTCTCTCTATAATCCATTCCTACAGATCCTCGTTAGCTAAGCTTGGCGCATAACGTGCTCGCTGTGCCCGAAGCCGGGCACCGACGTGTTATATGAAGGCGATGATTTATCCTCTATGTTCCAAGGACGATACAGAAGATGATCTCGAACTAATCCCCACTTGTTTCCTCGGATCGAATCTATTGCTGGTTCTACTTCCGCCGCAGACTGTATACCGTGAACTCTCCAATTAATCGGAAGCCCATATGTGTGGCTAATCGTTCGGAGACTGTGTTCCCAGGCCATGTATGCCAGGTCGGCTCCAAGCCTTCATCGAGACAACCTGCAATGTATGCTGCTGTTACTTGCGTAGCATATCCCTTGCGACGGAATAGCTCGCCCGTCTTCAACTGAGGGTCGGACCAACCCGCGCCGACGAGGGCGGTAAAACAAAAACTGGCAAGATCATTGCCCTCGAAGAGACCATAACCCAAACCCTGTTCACAGAAATGCTCTACTGAATCGAAATACCAAAGGATTCCCGACTCCGGATCCTGATCGATTAAGTTGGCAAGCGATTCGTCGATGCGCTCCATCCTACAGCCAGGCGGTAGTTTCGTCGGGATAGACAATTTTTGGTATGAGTTTTCGTCGAACCGGTAGGATAACATTTGGTACGGTTCTGACGAATCTCCCATAAAGGTCCTCAGGCGCTCCTGCCAGTATCCAGTCGTCCCACATAGGTGAAGCGGTATGTGTCAAGGGGTTTGAGACACTTTTGTGGATGAATTTAGTGAAGATTTTTCGGCGTTCGTCTCGGGCTCTTTGGGAGGATTAATCCATACGGCCTCCGGGAGGGGTTGGACGGTGGGTGGCCCGCCGACAAAACGGTCGGGCTGGTTGGCAAAAGCGGCATTGAGCACAGCTTGGCGCTGATCATGGACCGGTTGGTGGCGCCCTTGATGGACGGCCGCCGGGGTCAATAAGCCCAAGCCGGTGTGATAGTGGTCTTCGTTATACCAGCGGAAAAAAGATCGGCTCCAGGCCCGGGCATCGGCCAGTGAGCCAAAGCGGTCGGGAAAACCGGGTCGGTATTTAAGGGTTTTGAAATGGGCTTCCGAATAGGGATTGTCATCACACACCTGGGGCCTGGAGTGACTTTTGACCACCCCCAAATCGACCAATAACTCGGCCATCGACTTGGCCGTCATGGGCGCGCCCCGGTCGGCATGGAGGGTGAGTTGCTCGGGAGCAATTTTCTGCCGTTGGCACGTCGTGTTGATCAACACTTGAGCTAATTCGGCCGTTTCTCGGGGGGCCACCATCCAGCCCACGACATAGCGGGCAAATAAATCGAGGACGACATATAAATAGAAGTAGACCCCTTTGGCCGGCCCCCGTAGTTTGCTGATGTCCCAGGTCCACACTTGATTGGGCGCCGTGGCCATCAGCTCAGGTTTGGTGTAGGCGGGATGCCGGCGCTGATGGCGCCGCTCTTTGACTTGGGCAAAGGCGTCGAGGATGCGATACATGGTACGCCAGGAGCACAGATAGCGGCCTTCATCCAGCAACCGTGCCCAGACCTGTCGGGGGGCTTGGTCACAAAAGCGGGGCCTATTCAGCAGATCCCGTACTTCAAGTTGCTGCGCCTCATTCAGGGCCCGGGGGGGCCTGGGCCGTGGGCTTGGTGGCGAGGACACCCCGGGCCTCTGCCCTCGATACCAGCTGCTGCGCGGTATCGTTATCACCTGGCAAGCCCGGGTAGCGCCTACCTGAGACGCCAAGGCGTGAGCGTGGTCCATCATTTCTCGTCGGCCGGCGGGGTCTCGGCGACGGGTAGTCCAAAGAGGGTGCAGAGTTTTTTTTGCACCTCGATGATGGTTTCGGCCTGGGCTAATTGGGCCTGCAGCCGCTCATTGTGCCGCTTGAGCCGCGCCATTTCTCGGGCCTGGGGATCGGCTTTTTGGCCACGTTTCTTCGTGCCTAACTCGCCTTGATCGCGCTGGCGACGCCAGGTGGTCAGATGCGAGGAGTAGAGCCCTTCGCGGCGCAGCAGCGCCCCCAGTTGGCCCGACCCACGACAGGCATCGGCTTCTTGAAGAATCCGTTGCTTATACGAGGCACTAAACGTGCGCCGTTGGGCCTTGGGCTCGACTTCCGTCGGATCGGAGACCACGGGAGGAACCGCACCGTTGGAGGGATTGAGGGAGGACGGCGTCATGAGAAATTGACTCCTTTGCCCTGGGAAAACTACACTAATCTAAACAAGCAAAATGTCTCAACCAATGATGCTGTTGCCGAATTCAGGGAGGCCTTTATCATAGAGCACTAATTTCCCGTTGTCCATTCTCCCCCTTCTCCCCGAGGTGGTCTATGTCTCTGTCCCAGCGACCGATTGAGCCCGTGCCGGAAGAGACCGTCCGCATTGCCCAAGCGGCCTTTCCTAAAGGCAGTATCTACATGAAGATGCGGGATGAATTGGGCACGATCTATGAAAATCCTCAGTTTGCCGATCTCTTTCCGCGTCGAGGCCAGTCGGCCGAAGATCCCTGGCGCTTAGCCTTGGTGACCATCATGCAGTTTGCCGAGAATTTGACCGACCGCCAAGCCGCCGATGCCGTGCGCAGTCGCATCGATTGGAAATATGCGTTGGGCCTGACTTTGAGTGATGCCGGCTTCGACTTTTCAGTGCTGTGCAAGTTTCGTCGGCGGCTCATCCAGCAGCAGGCCACGCGTCGGCTTTTCGACACCCTGTTGGCGGTATTTAGCCAACGCGGCTGGGTGGCCGCTCGCGGCCAGCAACGGACGGATTCGACGCATATTCTGGGGGCCATCCGCACCTTAAATCGCGTCGAATTAGTCGGCGAAGCGGTCCGCCAGGTGTTAAATACCCTCGCCCAAGCCGCCCCGCCGTTTCTCCAGGGACGCGTACCCATCGAGTGGCTTGAGCGCTATGGCCAACCGCTCCAGGATTATCGACTGCCCGCCGATCCAGCGGGTCGGCGAGGGCTGGCCCAGACCATCGGGTTGGATGGGCGCACGCTCCTCCAATGGATCTACCAAGATACCCGCTGGTCTGGACTCCAGGTGGTGCCTGCTGTTGAAACGCTGCGGCAGATCTGGGTGCAACAATTCTACGAAATCGACGACGCCCTCCGCTGGCGCACCGAGGCCGAAACCCCTCCGGCCAGCGAGGGCCTTGTTTCCCCCTATGATCCCCAAGCCCGTCAAGCCAGTAAACGGGCGACCCACTGGGTGGGCTACAAGGTCCATATGACGGAAACTTGTGACCCGGATCAGCCCCATCTGATTACCCATGTGGAAACCCGACCAGCCCCCCAGCAGGATGCCCTGGTCACCGAGCCAATCCATCAGCACTTACAAGCCGAGGGGTTGCTGCCGGCCACCCACCTGGTCGATACCGCCTATGTGAGTGGGCCGCTCTTGGTCGAAAGCCAGCACACCTTTGGCGTCGAATTACTCGGTCCGGTCCGACCCGATACCAGTTGGCAAGCCGAAGCCGATCAAGGCTTTGACCTGACCCATTTCCACATCGATTGGGCCCAGGAAAGGGTGACCTGCCCCCAAGGCCACACCAATCGCTACTGGCAGTGGGCTCGAGATCGGCACGAGCACCCCGTGATCCGGGTCCTTTTCCCCGCCCAAAGCTGTACGGCCTGTCCGGTCCGTGCCCAGTGTACCCACAGTACGGTAGGCCGCAGTTTAAGTCTGCAACCCCAGGCCGAGCATGAAGCCGTCCAAGCCACGCGCCAGGCCCAGCAGGAGGACCCTTTCAAAGAGCGCTATAAGGCTCGAGCCGGGATCGAAGGGACGCTCTCCCAAGCGGTGGGCGGGTTGGGTATGCGACGGACCCGGTATCGCGGCCGGGCGAAAGTCCATTTCCAGCATGTCGCTACGGCCGCCGCAATGAATTTGAGACGGGTCTTCAATTGGCTGGAGGAAAAGCCACGGGCCGAAACCCGCACATCACCGCTGGCCGCTTTCGCCGCGTAGAATTCGGCAACAGCATCACCAATATAGGCACACAGGGCGCAGCGAAAAACAGGTGTTATGCGTAGGACCACTTCATGTAAGTTTTAAACCAAATGTAGCCTCAATCTCAGCGATATTCGGGATCAGTGCATATACGCTTGTAGTGGTTTGCTTGCGTGAAGGATGGAAACAATCCATAGCAAGTCGAAGCTGCCCAGCCTCAGGATCTAACTCTGTGAATTTTAGTATCTTCCGTACCGTGTCTTCGACCTGTGATGGTGCGGCACCATAGAGTTGTTCATGCTTGACTGAGAGCAGATAACCTTGGGCAAGCAGTTGCTTATAATCGCATTCCTGAGCTTCTATTTCTGTCATCCTCTGTTTCAGAGCTTCTGCGTCTAGACGAATGCTGGCACATTGCTCAAGATATTCCTCTCGCCGTCCTGGGTCCTTTGTTCCCCACACGCCAGTCTCACTGGCGAGTTTCATTGAAATTGCCTGAGCTAGCCGATTTGTTCGTTCAATGTGGATTACTTTGACGCCGTGCGAAACAAGCCATTGAATGAGCCGGCGATTCACTTGGTCAGGAACATGAGGCCAGAGGTGTTTCATCGCGTGGTGATCATCATATAGCTTAGCCACTTCTTCCACGATATCATAGGCTTTTTCGTCATATGGCCCTTTCCATTTTCTGTCATGAAAAGGCTCGTGAACACTGTCCACACCAAGGTCTACAAAGAACCGATTTAGACTACTAGTGCCACTTCTAGCATTGCCACATACTGCTATCTTGTGCATGCTCCGGGCTCCGATTGTATCTGAGATTTAGATTGTAGATAGAAAACGGTCTTACGCATAACTGATTGTTAGCGGAGATATGGTCAAATGTTGTGGCTCAATTTCGAGCGTATCCGCGTAAATCAGGCGGCTTTTTTCATCACCCCGTCGACAAATTCGACGCCTTCAATCACTTTTTCAAGCCCCTTGTAGCCGTGTAACCGTTGCCATTTTTTCTCCGCCTCAGTGGCCAGCTTGTAGACCATCATCAAGGTGGCTTTGCGTGAGCCACAGCCCTTGGTCTGGCGGGTGCGGTGGCGCACCGTACCAAAGGTCGACTCAATGGGATTGGTGGTACGCAGATGCCGCCAGTGATGCGCGGGGAAATCATAGAAAGTAAACAGGACGTCTTTATCTTTTTGCAGACAGTCGCAAGCTTTGGGATATTTGGCCTCATATAAGGCGATAAACCGCTCATACTGATCCAGGGCCTCCTCTTGGGTGTCAGCCCCATAGATCTGGTGGATCAGCTCCTTGGCCTTGGGTTGTTGATTTTTGGGTAATTTATCCAGCACATGGGCCGTTTTATGGACCCAGCAGCGTTGCGCCTTGGTCGCTGGATAGTCTTCCCGCAGGGCTGCCCAAACCCCCAACCCGCCATCGCCGATAGCCACGGCTGGGGCCTGGGTCAGCCCCCGAGCTTTGAGATCTTGCAGGACGGCCTGCCACGACCGTTTGCTCTCGCGCTGGCCGTCCTCGAGGGCAATCAGCTCTTTGCGGCCGTCCTGGGTCGCCCCAATCACGACCAACACGCAGGGCCGATCCGTGGTTAAGCGGACGTTGAAATAGATGCCATCAACCCAGATGTAGACATAGTGTTTACCGGTCAGATCCCGTTGTTGCCAGTGGCGGTATTCGTCCTCCCAAATCGCTTTGAGCCGGACGATATTGGCGGAGGATAAACCCGACACGCCTTCTCCCAAAATCGCGCTTAATGCCTCGGGAAACTGCGAGGTCGACACGCCTTTGAGATAGAGGGCGGGAATCAGCGCGTCAATCGAGGGGGTACGCCGCAGATAGGGCGGCAAAATCGAACTGGTAAAGTGATGATCCGCGCGTCGGTCATGGACCCGGGGCTGCTGGATGGGAATCTTACCCACCCCGGTGGCTACCGCCCGGGCTGGATGGTGGCCATTGCGCACCACTTGGCGATGGCCCGCCTCATCCCGCTGCTCCTTACAACGGGCAATATACCCATCAACTTCCATCTCTAAGGCGGCCGTCAGCATTTTGCGGGCTCCTTCGCGGAGCACCCCTTCCAAGCTCTGGTCCAAATCATCCTGGATTAGGCGCTGCACGGTGGTCGGTGTATATTCTGCCATTACGAGCGTATCCTTTCGCCCTCGACCGAGGACTTTTAAGGGTTGTGGAAGACTCTTTAGGATACGGTCGTTTTTTACTCATCCACAACTTTCGAATATACCTCGGGAAAATGCGGTCTATCTCCATCTATTCTGGCTTAGATTCACCTGATAAGTGCAATTCATAGTTGCGGTGTCAAGAAAACGGCCAACCGATTTATATTTCTTCTGGCTAACAAGACACCCCCCGATGGAGGCACTTATGAAGAAGTATCATCCGTTGACCGCCCACCAAAGATATCAATTGGCGGCGTTGAGGAAAGAGGGCCATGCGCAACATACTATTGCCGCCAACCTGGGGGTGCATCCTTCGACGATCTCGCGGGAGCTTGGTCGCAACCGGGGTCAACGCGGCTATCGGCCGCGCCAGGCTCAGCACAAGGCGGACCACCGACGCCAGCAGGCGGCCAAAGCGGTCAAGCGTACGCCCCAGTTGGTCGCCCAAATCGAAGAGAAACTGCGGCTCGAATGGAGTCCCGAGCAGATTAGCGGTTGGTTGGCACGCACCGGGGGTGTATCGCTGAGTCATGAGTGGATCTATCAATATGTGCGCGCCGATCGCCAAGCGGGTGGCCACTTGTATAAGCATCTGCGCCAAAGCCATAAGAAACGCCGGAAACGCTATGGAAAACCCGATGCGCGAGGCCCGATTCGGGACCGGGTCAGTATTGAGCAGCGGCCGGCCGTGGTCGAAAAGAAAAATCGCATCGGGGCTTGGGAGATTGACCTGGTGGTGGGGCGCAAACAGCACGGGGCGTTGGTTACCTTGGTCGAACGCCGGTCGCGCTATACGGTGATGGGCAAAGTGACTACCAAACAGGCCGACGAAGTCGCGGGTGAAACGATTGACCGGCTGCGGCCTTATCAGGTCCATACCCATACCATTACCGCCGACAACGGCAAAGAGTTTGCCGCTCATCAGCGCATCGGTCGGGCCCTGAGGGCTCAGGTGTATTTCGCCCATCCTTATCATTCTTGGGAGCGCGGACTCAATGAAAACACCAATGGCTTAATCCGTCAGTACTTTCCCAAGGGCACCGACTTCGAACCGGTCAGGGAGACAGCCCTACAGCAGGTTATGGACCGACTCAATCATCGACCCCGCAAGGCGCTCCGGTTTCGGTCACCCTATGAAGTGTGGTGTCAGGAAACGGGAACTATACCCTAAACCAAAAATTGCACTTGCGTGTTGAATCCAAGTGGAGATAGAACAAAACAATGTCCAATAGTCTTTTTCCACGTCGGTTAACATGTAGCTTTACGAACCCACGCAGTGGGTTGCCCGAAGGGCCAAGGCGCGTATGTGCCACAGCGCAAAACGATGTGTTAGACCGAGTCCCTTGCCTCTATCAAGCCATCCCCACCACGGCCAATGCCCGGTCCCGCTCTTTTCCGCTCTCAATCCTGTACGCGGCCTGCCGATAAGCATTTTTCAATTCGTTGTCCATGGGTACTTTAGCAGCCAATTTGATCAGAAACTCTGCGTATCTCCAGGCGGCGCTACCGTTCATATCTATCTGCCCGCGGGTAGAGCTAATAGAATTCAATATGGCCAGGGCCGTTTGCCGATCAACCGATCGCTGTTTTAATAAGGCTTCATAGACCGCAATGAAGTTGGTGTCCGAATCTATCGTACCGACAGTGTTAAAAAAGGCGGACGGCAACATCAGATCCACTGGATCTTGGCCAACCAATTCAAGCAGGATTGCGCTTTTATTTGAATCAGAACCGATCGTTGCAACGGCCGTCAGTAAGCCGCCCCATTCCTCCACACTCAGCCCCGGACGCCGCAGCACCGCCCGCAACACCAGGGTGCGGTTGGAATCTGAACCAATGCCTTGCACCACGTCCCAAAAATTGGTCGGTAAAACCTGCTCCGCCGAATAGGTCTCAATAAAACGATGCAGCATCTGCGCCGTGTTGGAATCCGAAGCCATCTCAGCCGTCGCATTCAGTATCCGTTCGGCATTTCGCGGATGATTATGGGACCGCCCCAGCGCCGCGATCAGCACGGACAACCGGTTGGAATCCGAGTCGAACTGATCCACCACACGGAAAAACGCGGCGGGTAACTCCTGGTCTATCCGATATACCTCGACGAAGCGATGCAACACCTGCGCCGTGTTAGAATCCGACCCCACCTTGGAGGCCGCCTCTAGGAGGCGCTCGGCCTGTGCGCCGTTCAGTTGCTGCAACGCTAAGGCGTTTAATAAGACATACGCCCGGTTGGAATCCGAATCGACGCGCTTAAGTGTGGCGAAAAAAGCATCGGACAGAGGAGGGGCGCCCAGATTGGCTTCCAGATAAACCACTAAAACATGCGCCATGCCGGACGACGAGTGGATCCTCCCGGCTTCCTTCAACAGGCGTTCGGCTACGGCAACGCCCGCCTGTGCCGACCACTTTTCCCAATGCGGCGCGTAGTTGATCAATTCAACACAATAGGCCTGTAATACCTGGCCACGGGCCAGACGCTTCACCGCCGCGAAAAACGCCTCCGTCCCGCCCTGCCTCAGCAGGCGCGCCGTACGGCCCGGGGTCATTACCGACGAATGGTCCAGCCACACCGCCAGCGCTTCGCCGAACCAAACGGGTGCCTGATCCTCTGTTGCAGCGTCGGCCCCTTCTACCTCCCATGTATAAACAGGATTTCCATCGTTCCCCGGTATGACTTTGATTCTTTTTTTCTTGCCGAACAGCCCCCCTTTCTCCTCACTCAACAGCAAAAACGCGTCGGCAGACAGATAACGGACCGTGTTTTCGTCCGCCGCAAAAGCGACATCCCCCTGCGCTTCAAAACGCCACTCGCTTTTCCCTTCTTTCACGCGCAGATGGTACTCCCCTTCGGCATAAGATTCCTCTATCGTTAGCCCCTCGTACTGCTCTTGGAGCTCGAACGTGCCATCGCCAAACATCTCCCGAGACAAATCAAGCATCACCGTATCACCCCTGATCTGCACCGAATTCCTCCAAACCTGACCAGCGGGCATCCTAGGGGTTAAAGCGTTTTGCCCTCGCTGCAATTCGGTCATCGCGTGCATTTTTCCATCCAACTGCCGGGGCGCGCTTTCGGCCTGGTTCACAAGGATCTCGGGCTCCACTTCCACCCCACTGGTCTGTGTTTCCAAAGCGGCCTCCGTCGCAACCATATTGATCTCGTTTTCCCCAACAACTGCTGCTACAGCCGCCTCAATGTCTGCTTGAAGTCGGTATTCCTGTACCTTAGTCTCTTGCACCTGTTCGGTATTGAGTCCCATCGCTTCATGGACAATCTGCCCTTCATCAGCAGCATGCAACGCCGCCAACGGCAGCACGACCCCCCAAGCCAAAAACATAGCCACTAACCATAAGCGCCGACTGGGCGCCACCCGGCTCAAACCTTCATCCAAGATAGCGCCGATACGTTCAGACATTTGGCTCGACCGGGCTATGGGCACGGCCATTTGCGGCACTGCACCCCGCCCGGCAACGGCGCGGGCAATCTCTATCAGGTTCTCGGCGTACTCCGACGCACGCCCACCCTGGCGGAGTACCAGATCGTCGCACGCCCGCTCCTGTTCGTCGCGCAAACACCGGTAGGCCCACCAGGCCAGCGGCTGGAACCAATAGAGCGCGCAGATAAGCTGCGCCAGCGACTGTATCCATTGATCGGCGCGTTTGATATGCCCCAGTTCATGAACCAGTACCGCGCGACGACAGCCGGCGGACCACGTCCGGGCTTGCGCCGGCAACAGGATCACCGGTTTCCAATACCCCCAGGTCACCGGCATGGACGCCCCAGCATGTTGCACCAACCGCACCGGCCGCGCCACCCCAAGTCGCGCCTGCCATTGAACCGCCAAGCGGTGCCAGGAAGGGTCTTGCACAGGTATAGCCGCCGCCACCAAATGCCGCCGCTGCCAGACCCCTCGAGCCAGGCGGAACCATACCACCCCAACGCCAACCGCCCACAGCAGAACGAGCGCCCAGGGCCCGCGTCGAGTCCAATCCTTCCACAGGTAGCTGCGGACGGGTTCGGCCATGGAAACCTTTAATGCCGTAGCGGATCTTTCCTGCATTGGCGGAACACCGACTTCATCTGTTGCAGAAATGGGTAAGATCACAGCGGCCCCTGAGGCCGGCTCTATAGTTGATGGTAATACCGGTTTCGACGGGGCCCTACCAACACCGGGCGCTTGTTCTTGGGCCACGTTATATCCCAGGTCAAGTCGAGGCAATGCGACCGGCCATTCCGGACCGCCCAAGGCCAACCAGGGCAATAGCCCCAACCCACCGAACGCCAGCACCCAGGCCAGATGGCGCAACGCCGCTGAGCGGTCTTTCAACAGCCGCTGGATACCACCGACGACCAGCAACAACAGGCTGCTTTTAACGGCAATAATTGCCAGAAAGCCAACAACGGCCAAACCTAACGCCTGGTTCTCCCCCATATGCAACATGGTTTAACGTCCTTTCTTCCGGGCCGCCTCTATGCGCTCGGATAGACCGTCCAATTCGGCTTCGGTAAGTTCGTTTTCTTCCAGATCCAGCAGAGCGACAACCGCCTTTTCCGTCGATCCTTGAAAAAAGGTCCCCAAGAGCCGTCTTAACGCAGAAGTCTGGGCCTGCTGATGCGAAACCGCGGGGCTATAGATATACCGCGGACCCTGCTGGCGGAATTTGGCATAGCCTTTCTGGTCGAGCAGCCGCAACAAAGCTCGTACAGTTGAATAGCTGGGTGGATCTGGTAAGGCCTCCAACACTTGGGCCACGGTTGCTTCCTGACAACGGAAAAGAATATCCATGATTTGTCGCTCACGCCGGCTTAAAGCACTCAGTTCGTGTTTATTCATGGCGGCAAAATATCCATTCGAAAGAGTAATAAATCCTGCTAAATTTTTAGCATGCTAAAAATTTAGCAGGATTTATTACTCCATGTCAAGTTCTTTTTCCCACGCCGGGTGTTTTGCGCAAAGGGACAAAAAACAAGTGTGCGACCAATAGTTTTTTTGCAGTAAGACCTTATCCCCGGAGCCTTTTACTCAATCGTCAATGCGCTCCGCCCCCGGCACCGAGCGGTCGGGCAGGGTATAATCCATCCAGGCGGTCAAATCTCTTTGCGCCGCACTGAAGCGCCGGCGAATAGAGGGCGGCATCCAGTAGTGCCGGGCATTGTGGTGGTCCCACATGGGGCTGGCACGGTTGCGGTGGACGTGGTTGTATTGCAGCGTCGTCCGCCGCCGCGCACTGATTTTGGCCGCCCCGGCGTGGGTCAAAGCCTCGGTGAAGATCATCACGTCGCCCGGGTCACCGGTAATTTCAATGGCCCCCGGGGTATCCAGCCCAGCACTGCCCCAGCGCGGGCGGTCGAGGCTGAAATTGCGCTTGTGCGAGCCGGGTATCACAGTAAAGCACCCATCGCCCGGATGGTTGGGCGTCAGCATCGTGACGACATTGACCATGGGCGAGCGAATGACGCCGTCGCGGACGGTATATTCCTCGGTTGGCAGACCGTTGTGCCAACCGGTGGCTTCGCGTCCAGCGTATTTGGAAATGGACCAGGTATTGATCAGTTGCGGCTCACCGATAAATTCCACCAGATAGGGCAAGATGGCCGGATGGGCGATCAACTGGTCGAAAACCGCATCGAGTCGCGGCAAGCCATTGAGGCGCACCTGATTGTCGATATTGGTATCCTTGATAAAGTGCTGGCCGCGGACCACCGGCAGTCCTTGGGCCCAGGATTCGTCGTGGTCTACAGCCTCGTTGGCGACCACGGCCCGGTCGATGGCTGCGATCAGATCGGGGTCGATGGCCCCCCGCAAAATGAGGAACCCCTGGATATCAAAGAGGAATTTCTCTTCGTCTGTGACTTGGTGCATTATTTGCCCCCTCTCCCTTGAAATATGATGGCTTGATGGGCCCTTCAAACCGGCGCTTCGGCCTCCCTGTGGGCCCGCTGCACATTGGCATCGGAAAATACCGGCCAGGCAAATGGAATGAGCCCAAGGGCCACCGCGGCCCCAAGCCAGTACGGGGCGGCAAGACCCAAATGAGTGGCCAGGATCCCACCCAGCAAAGCCCCGGGCGCCGCGCCCCCGGACTCGATCAGGCGGTAGGCGCTCTCGACCCGCCCTCTGAGTCCATCGGGGGTAAGCTGTTGCCGCAAAGCGGTTAACAGAGCCCCCCAAATTACTGCATGACACCCGAACAGAGCCAGCAGCAACCCAACCACAACGGGGCTGTCCGAAAGGGCGATGGCCGCCGGTATCGCCGCTTCTACGACCAGGGCCCAGCGCAGTATTTTCCCCGCCCCCAAGCGCTCAATGACCCGCTCGGCGATCAGGCTGCCAAGGACGCCACAGGCCCCATAGGTGGAAATGAGGACCCCGTAACCAAAGCCGCTAAGCCCAAGAACATCCTGGGCGAAAAGCACCAGGACAGCGTTTTGCGCCACCACCGTTACGTTGAGCAAGGCCAGGCAGACGGCGACAGTCCGCAGCAATCGGTGGCGGACAAGCCAACGCAAGCCTTCGCCAATTTCGCGCCTCAGGGGTCGCCGCGATGTTGCTTCCCGTCCGGCCCCGTGCAAGACCCCGCCAAAGGCCAGGATGAACAGGGCCGCCGCTGCCACACCCCCGGCCCCCAGCAGAAAAGGCAGCGCCGCCGCTGTGGCGAAGAGCAGCCCGCCCAGAGGTTTGCCGAGGAATTGGTTGGTCACCGTCAGGGTGCCCGCCAAGCGGGCGTTGGCCCTGGGCAGCTGCTCCCTATCGACAATACTGGGCAATAGGGCCGCCGCCGCCGTATCGACAAAGGTCTCCGCCGTGGTCAGCAGGAAGAGCAAGGCGAAAAGAAGCGGCACCGTCATCATATCCAATACTACGGCCACGCCTATAGCCGCCAATACTACGGCGCGGCAAAGGCCCACCGCCACCAGAGCGCGGCGGCGGTCCAGACGATCGGCCAGGGCGCCGCTGAACAACGGGAACAACAACCACGGCAGCTGTTGGCAAAAAGCCAGCCCGGCCACCAGGGTAGGATTGCGGGTGATTTGAGCCATCAGCAGCGGGGCGGCGACCAAGGCGATCCCGTCGCCCAGATTCGACAGCGCCGCCGCGGCCCAGAGCTTGCGGAACGCCGCGCCCAGCCGGCCCTGTGGGCGAGTCGACTTCAATGGACCCCACCAGGCAGGCCCAGTGCGTGCAAGAAGCAGCAATACAGGGGACTGAGGCCCAGAAGAAAAACCAGCTCGCCCCTGGTCATACCAACCCCGCCTCCCAGGCCCTATACTGCGCCTCGATAACCGCCCTCTGGCCAACCCCTTTGAAAACGTAGACCCGGTAGTTAAAAACCAGGGCTTCCTCCGGCGCCATATCCACCGGCTGTGACAGGGCAAAGGCCGGATTAATCATACCGTTGCCGTCTACTCGCCATTTATTGGGGAAGCACAAATTTTGCGGATGGTCGAAAATGGCCAGCCCGGCATAGGCAAAGCTCTCCCTATCCGCCCGCGAATAGGTCCCCACCCCGTCCACCGGCTGCGCTACACTGACCCAGCGCGCCGCCTGTCCGGCGCACTCGTCGCCGCTGTGGCCCTCTGAATTGAGATGCCGGCGGGTTTCTGGCTGCCCCACCAGCCGGGCCGAAAAGCCGCCATACTCCGACTGCTCGATATAGAGATTGCCCCGACTGGCGCGCAATTCCCACTGCAGATCGAAGACATAGGAATCGTCGGCTTCCTGATCGGGCACGCCAATACCCTGGCGCTCCTCCAGCACCAAAGAGCCGTCGGGGCTCGTCCAGTCGTTGATAGCGGTAAACCCACCCCCCTCTTCGGTGGGACCGGCATTGATTACTTTCCGGTTGGCCATTAAACCCCGCTCCCCGGGCGGATAATGGGCATCGCCCGAGCACCAAAAATCGAATCCGTTGACTTTGTTGAGACCGCAGAATATGCCGTATTGCCAGGGGTGGTCCGGTGGCCTGAAACGCGACATCGGGTACTGGGTGCCCGGGACATTGAGCGGATGGATATGGGTGCGGAAACGAGGATCGGTCGAATAGAAAAACAACGGTTTGTCGTCAGCGGTGCGGACCCAAATACCGCTGCTTTGTTGGCTTATCTGAATCATTTCCTTGTCTCGCTTATGGATGTCTACCCACCATTCAAGGCCGCCCGATCGGGGCCTGACGGGCATCGACGTAAAAGCGCCGTCTATCGCGGTGGCCGGCCTGGTCCACTACCTCTAATACGTGCCACCCCTTCTCCAGGCCCACCGGCTTAATATGGCGGTCGCGGGTGCGGCCGGCATAGGCCCCGTCCAAATACCAGTAAAGCAGACTTTGCCGCTGACGGTGAGCCGCCCGCAAAACAATATCCTGCCACTGGCCACCAAAATCGCGCGGCCGCCACAAATGCACTCCGGGCCGCGGATAGACGATCTGCACCGGCTGCTCTTGCAGGCCGGCCGGACAATCGGGCCGGTGCGGCGGCAATTCCTCCGGCAAACGCCCTTGGCGACGCAGCACCTGGGCCACTTCCACCGGGTAGACCAGCCGCTTCTCGCTGCGGTGTCCCGGCTCCCAGCACAGCGAGCATACCTGATGGGCCCCATCGGCGCTGACATGCACCGTGCGGTGGTGCCGGCACACAGCCAGCGGCTTCATATGCGGCGGCGCCTCGGCCAGCTCTTTTTTTCGGCAGTGGGGCCCGGCCATAAAACCGCTATCGGCGCACAATTCCACCGCCCGGGTCCACGGCGGGGCAAACCAGCTTTGCGCCGCGTCTTTGGGCAGGGCGTTGAAGATATCAAATAACAGCGGCCCGGCGCTTTGCGCTCCACCCAGGTTGGCGTTGCCGGCTCCGGTAAAATTGCCGCACCACACGGCTATGGTCCACTGCGGATTGACCCCCACCGCCCAGGCGTCGCGCTGGCCGTAGCTGGTCCCCGTTTTCCAGGCCAAGGGCCATTGGTTTTCAAATTGCTGCCAATAATACTCGGCCCCGGGCCGCTGCAACTGCCGCAATACCTCTAAGGTCAAATAACTGGCCGCCGGCGAAATGAGCGCATTGCCCAAGTCCCGCGCCGGACCGGCCACCACCTGCAAGGGGCGAAAATCGCCGCCGTTAGCCAGACCGGCATAGAGGCTGGCCATATCCCACAACGCGACCTCGGCACCGCCAATAATCAACGGCAGGCCGTAGTCCTCGGCACGGCGAAACAGAGTCGAGACGCCGGCGCGCTGCAAAAATTGATGAAAGGGATAAATCCCGTAGGCCTTGAGCAGCCCCACCGCCGGCACATTGAGGGAGCGCACCAGAGCCTGGCCCGCCGGCACCACCCCGTCGTATTGGTGGCTGGCGTTGCTGGGCGAAAAGGCCTGGTAGTAGACCGGCACGTCCTCGACTAGCGTCTGCGGCAGGGCCAACCCGCCGTCCATGGCCAGGGCATAGAGGAAGGGCTTGAGTAGCGACCCCGACGAGCGCGGTGCCCGGACGCCGTCGACCTGTCCTTGGGCAGCGGCGAAAAAATCCTGCGAGCCAGCATAAGCCCGCACCTGTCCGGAGCGGGTATCGGCCACCAGTACCGCGCCGTTGGCAATGCCCCGCCCTTGCAAAAAAACGGCGTGACGGGCCAACCAATGCTCGGTCAGACGCTGGATATCGGCGTCGATGGTGGTGGCGATAGTGGGTCCCAATCCCTGGCCTTGCAGGTGCCTGGCCAAATGCGGCGCCAGCATCGGAAAGGGGCGCGCCGCCCGCGGCACCGGCTCGCGCAGGGCCAGGGCGTAGGTCGCCCGGTCGAGGTCGCCCGCTGCCAACAGACGGGCCAACAACCTATCGCGCTTGAGCTGCAAACGCTCCGGGTTGGCCACCGGCCCGACCAGCCCCGGCGCATTGGGCAATACCGCCAAGGTGGCCGCCTCGGCCCAACTGAGGGCTTGCGGAGCTTTGCCAAAATACTTGCGCGCCGCCGCTTCGACCCCGACGATATTGCCGCCGTAGGGGGCGTGGTCCAGATACAGCTGCAACAGCGCCGGCTTCGACAACCGCACTTCCATCTTGAGCGCCTGCAGCACTTCCAAACCCTTGTGGCCCCAGGTGCGCGCCTTGGGGGCCATCAGCCGAGCCACCTGCATCGTGATTGTGCTGGCGCCGCTGATAACGCGCCCAGCCCTCGCATTTTGCCCCAGGGCCCGCCCCAGGGCCAGGGGATCGACGCCGGGATGGTAGTAGAAGCGGCGGTCCTCAAAGGTCAGCACCGCTCGTTCGAGCTTGGCGGCGATGGGGGCTTCGGGCTGAGGGGCTAGGTGCCATTGCTCCTGGCCATTGAGAAATACCCGCAGCAAGTGGCCGTGCCGGTCGACCAGCGCGGTGCTGTAATGGGGGGCGAATAAGGGCTGCGGCAGCGGGACCAGCCAATACAGCAGCAACAGCCCGCCCACGGCCAGACCGATCCACCGGAGCCGCCGCAGCGTCATTTAACGGCCCTCTACCACGATGGTCCCCCCCGGCTGCAAGGCCTGGTAGGCGCGGTCGTACATGGCCTCGGCCAGAGTTGGAGGCAAGGTATAGGTGCCAGGTGTGACGGCGTTTAGATGGACGACAAAATCGAGCGTCTGGCGCGGCCTTGCAAAATCGAAAAACCACATCAGCCGGTCGTCGCGAATATCGAGGTATTCCTCCTGGTCGAGGGCCCAATCGGCCATCCATTCGGGCCGCGCCACGCCGCTGAGGCGCCTATTGTCAATCTCCCAACCGGCCGGCAGAATCTGCACCAGGGCCAATTCATCCAAGCGCGGCACGGCGGTGGTGCCGCGCAGACGGAAGCGCCCCCAAAAAGCCTGTCCCTGACGCAGCCGCCCTGGATCGAGGGCCGCTCCGCTGTCGTCGTACCAGTCTACCTGGAGGTCCAAATTGCGGCTTACCGCAGTACTGTCACCCCGCAGCGGCACACCCTCCCACTGCAGACTGACAAAAGCCCTGGCCACCGTAGAAGAGTCGTCGAGATGCACCTCCACCTGGCCGCCAAAGCCCTCTTCAAGGCGTTGCCGGAAAGCCATCTCCCGGGTATTGAAAGGCACCTGGGTGCCATCGGGCAGGACCAGTTGCCCGGCCAGCAGCGGCGGCTCGCCTTCTTTACCTTCCAGGGCCCGCAGGTATTTGCCCATGGCCAACAGCATAAATGCGGTGGCCTGGGTCGAATGCCAATTCCGGGCGGCCAGGATGCGGGCCATTTCCGTGGCCAAAACGTCGGCCGCCTCCCAGCGCTCAAAAAGGACCATCATCTCTAAGATAATGGCCTTATCGCGCCATTCAGACCCGTAGGTGCCGCCGCTTTCGCTGTAGGGCGTTACCTCTTGGCCGACACCTTGCAGTATCTGCGCCGCCGTATGCGGCACCCCGGCCCAGCGGTAGGCCCCGGCCAACAGCCATTTCTGCACATCGCTCATGCTTTCAAGATGATTCTCGCGCAGCAAATTCATCGCGCCAATGGGATAGTCCCCGGCCCGGGCCAGCAGATAAACCCGGTACAGCCGCACTAAAAGCGCCTCGTCGGTGCGCTGGCTTTGCGAGCGCTGGTGCCGCAACCAGCCGTCGAGCAGGTCCCCCGGCACGTGGTAGCCCAACTCGCGCGCCTCCAACAGAAAATGGCCGGCGTAATTGGTGCCCCAGTGCGAAGGATAGGTAGCGCCAGGCCAATAGGCCAACGAGCCGTCGGGCAATTGGAAGCGCCGCAAGCGGCGGATACCGGCGTCGACATAGCGGTCGACATCCCCGGCGGCTACTTCCCCCCCGGCCAGGGCCGACAGATAGAGCTGCGGGAAGGCCGCCGATACGGTCTGCTCCAGGCAACCGTAGGGGTAGCGCACCAACCAGCCGAGGCGATGGCCAAAATTACGGTTTGGCCGCCGCTGTACTGCAATCTGGGCCCGGTTGGTCCCGGCCAGTCCCTTGTCCGGCACCGGCAATACGACTCGCTCGCCCGGTCCCAGGGCTTGCTGGCTAATTTCATGGATCAGCGGGGCAGCAGCCCGCACCTGCAACTGCACCGTCTGTCGCACCGTTACGCCGCCCCCACTGGCCGTTAGCTCAACACGCACCGGCCCCACCGCCGGGCGAGCCCGGAGGGCGAAACTGAGATCGGCCTCGCCCTGACTGGCCAGCTCAACCTGCTGGTGGGCCGGCCCCACCAACTCGACCGGCCCCTCGACCGCCACCTTCACATCCACTGCCCCCAGGCCGTCGCGCAGGGCGAAGACGGTCACCGGCAACTCAATGCGGTCCCCCGGCCCCAGCGCCCGGGGCAGCGAGCCCTGGACCAGCAAATCGCGCCGCACAGGTACGGTCTTTTCGGCCCAGCCGTAGCGCTCGCCCTGGGCCGCCACCGCCATCACTCGCACCGCCCCCATATAATTGGGCATGTCAAACTGGACCACCGCCCGGCCATTGGCATCGGTATCCAGCGGCCCCTCGAACAACGACACCGCCTCAAAACGCTTTTTGCCCGCTGGCTCGGCCTGTCGGCGGCGGTAGTCGAGATCGCCGCCTATTGAGAAAACGCGGAAGACATCGCCGCTGTCGCCGCCGATAATATGGCCAAAGAGATCCGCGCTGAGTACCCCCAGCCGCACCTTGGCGAAAAAAGTCTGCCACGGATCCGGGGTGGCAAAATCGGTCAGGGCCAGTAGGCCCTCGTCGACCACCGCCAAGGTAAATTGGGTCGGCTTTCCATCCCCGGTCTGCACTTCAATGCTGAAAGGCGCCTCGGGCTCGAATTCGTCGGCGCTTTGCAAGTGCAGGCTGCGCTTAGTCGCCTCATCGACCACCGTCAGCGGCACCACCCCGTACAACCGCATCGGCCGGTCATTACTGCGCTGGGTGTGCGGCTGGATCAGCGCCACTGAAACATAGGCACCCGGCACCATATCGGCGCTGATGGGAATAGCCACAGTATCGGGCCCGGCCACCCCTTTGAGCGGATGCCAGGCGGCGCTGAGCAAGCGCTGGCCCTGCTCCACCGATACCAGCACCGCCCCTTGGGACGGGGCCATAAAACGGATCTGCGCCGTTTCGCCGGGGGCGTACTGGGCCTGGTCGGCCTGCAGCACCAAATCGCCGCCGTCGGCGCTGGATGGGGCCGCCCCCCACGGGTAGGCGCCCAGGAAAAACGCCGCCTGGTGGCCGCTGCCGTCCTGCACTTCCACCAGATATTGGCCCGCCTGGGGCGGCACAAAACTCAGCGACACCGGCCGCTGCTGCGAGCGCAGGGTGCCTTCTTCCAACAACTGTGTGCTGCTATCGCTTTTGAAGCGACGCTGGAAATCGCGCTCGTCGTCGTATTCCCACCACCAATGCGAGACACCCCGGTAAATGCGGTATTGCAAGGGCCGCCCTATGCTGGGCTGCCCATCCGCATCGACCAGGACAACGGGAATATCCACCGGGCTGCCGACCCGGGCGTGGCCGTAGTCAAAGGCCGGTTTTTGCAGGCCAATATAGCGGGCGTAGGGGTCCACTACCAATGACTGACGGCGGACATTGGGACGCCCGCCCTTTTCCAGCACACTGGCCTCCAGCACCGCTTCGAGGCCACCGGGGGCCCCGGCTAGGTCGGGTAATACCCACTCACACTGGGCGATCCCCTCACCATCTAAAAAATCCTCATAGACCGGAATTTCCAAGGGCTGGAATTCCCGCGTCTCATCGCTAAAGACAAAGCCCTTGAAACCGGCAAATTCTTTGGGCGCCGATCTCAGGCGGGCCTTCACCCGGGCCTCCAGCCCGGCGGCGGCACCGCCAAATAAATAGGCCCCGCGCACGGTCAATTGCAGCCGTTGGTCGCCGACTTCGAGGCGCTCTTTGGCCGGCTCGATATCGACCTTTAGACGCTGCGGTACCACTGTCTCGATTTTGATTACCTGCTCAAAGACGCGGCCCCCGGCGCTGAGCCGGGCGCGCCAATTGCCAGTGGGGTCACTGCTGTCGGTGTCCATGGCAAAGTGAAAAAAGCCGTCGCGCCCCTGTCGCTGGATCTGCTCAAAGACGGGCTGACCGCGGCTGTTTTCCACCTTTAATTCCACCGGATGCCCGTCGGGGAAAGTACCGTCCTGGTTGCGCACAATAGCCGCTATATGCACGGTATCGCCGGGCCGGTACACGCCCCGCTCGGTATAGAGGAAGGCCCGGGTCCCGGCCTCCCGGCCCTCGACCCCTTCGGTATCAAAGGTCGACATATTCCAGGCCATTTCGCCTGGCTTCACCAGACTGCGTTGCCCCCCGTGCTCGGCCTCGACGTAGAATACCGCCTCGTTGACGCCGCTAAAATCCACCCGGCCCTGGGCGTTGCTGCGGCCTTTACCCAGCACTTGGTGCTGCAACGAGCGCAAGGTGATGTCCACCCCCTGCAAAGGACGGGCGTCATCGATGTGGGTGGCCCATACCACGTGGTCCTGCCCGGCGCCTTTGTAGGTAAGGCCAATATCGGTGCGCAGCAGCGGTTTGTAGACCTGCCCGTGGGCCCTGGTATAGCCGCGCGAATGAGGGTGGCCGAAATAATCGTCGCCGCGCCAGCGCCGCCTCTCCCTGATAGCCGCCTGCAAGGCCTCTGGGCTGCCGTAGAGCATATCTCTTTGGTCAAAGCTCAAAGCCACCAGCAACAGCCCCTTTTCCCCCTCGTGCAGCAATTCGTGCAAATCGAGCTCGTGCTGCAGCCATTCATTGCGCTGGGTGCCAATTTCCAGGCTGTCCTGGTATATCACCACCCCGACCCGATCGACATAGCGGTTGTTAAACCGGTCGCGCCGCTGAGAGCCGCTGTCGAGCCGCTCGGTCTGCAAAAATTGGCCCAGATTCGATTCGAAGACTTTTTTGATCTGCACCTGCACTCGGGCCACGTTGAGGGTGGCAAAGCGCAATTGGTCGTTATTGGCCGTGGGCAAAAAAACGCCGTCGCGGGCAAAGCGGATTTGCGGCTTCAAATCGCCCAATTCCACTGTCTGGGTATGGGCTTTTTGGGTGCGACTGCCCCAGCGGCTGCGGATCCCCGGATGCACTGTAATATGGTATTGTTGGCCGTGGGCAAAAGCGCCCTCTACGGCTACTTTGTCGCCGCCTCCGCTCAGACGCAAATCGGCCACGCCTTCCACACTGATCAGCCCAGTGATATCCTGGCGCTCATCCAGAGGATCGGAAAAACGCACCTGCAAGCGCGGCTGCCGCCCCGTCTCCTCGACCTCGATGCCGATGACTTCCATCTGCGCCAGGGGCCCTAACACCAGCTTGCGGAAAAAAGGCTGCTCCAACTCCAGGGATCCGGCGTCTAGATGCAATTCAATCGGTTTTTCGGTTTCGTCGCGCTCAATGACGGAGCTGGAAAAAGCATAGGATAATTCGCCCTCACCGACCCAGTCCAAATGCAGCCGGGTCCGGCCCAGCAACAGGCGCCCGGCCTCTTGTACGGAGGCCAACGGGGTCGGCGCGGTAAAGTCGATGCGCCCCTTGAGGATTAGCAGACGCGGGTCGCCTTCCTGCACCAACTCGAAAAAGATCTGCCCGTTCTCTACCTCGCGCCCGGCTACCTCAAATTCGAGCCCGACGGTAGCCGGAGCCCCAACCGGACGCTGCGGCAACAACGTCGCCACATCGAGCTTGCCCTGGTAGGACTGGCGTAGCTGCAATGGCTGGTCGGGTTGCACTACCACGGTGCGGCGATCGCGCCAGAAAACCCGCCCGGCAATGGCCGGCTCAAAGGCGAACACCCCCGCCTCGACCGCTTCGCCTACCTGCTGCACCGACACCACCTCGTCGACAAAGCGCACCTCAATGGCCGCATTGGCCGCCACTACCCCAGAGCTCATCCGGGCAACGAATTGAGCCGTGGCCAGGTCTATTTCGGCGGGCTCCTCGGGTTGGGGACTGCAGGCAAGGGCGAGAAAAAGGAGAATGGGACTTAGCAGTATGAGTTTGTTCTGCATTGAGCGACGCATATTCATCCTACCTTACCGATTGAATAAGTCGAGTACGGCCACCTGTCTAAGACGCACGACATATGCTGCCAACGCCTGGGTAATAGCCGCCTTTTTGGTGCAGTGACGACCGGGATGCAAGCCTGTTCGACGAGTTGAACGTCCAAGGCCAAATTGGTCGTCGTGTTTCTACTTCTTCCTGTTTACAGTTTAATCTGCGCATTTTACTGTGTATTCCCAAAATCAAGGACAGCCGACTTTCTTGACATAAAGGGCAATCAAAAGTATTTATGGGACGGTTTTCTAGACGAAGCGTTTTACAATCTAAGGAGATTCAATCGTGCGCATAGGCTTACATATGGGCTACGGCACCGCCGCAGAAATCACCACAAAATGCACCCAGGCCGGAGTCGGCGATATTTTCCTCGGCGCCGGTTCAGTGCCGGGCTTTGCCGACAATGGATATATGCACTCGGACCCAGTAGTGGCCCTGGGACAAGAGCTCAACGAGGAGGCCATTGCTATCTCCGGGATCATCCTGCCACCGCCCTCCCAGGAGGTCATCCTCGGCCAGGACGCCGAGGGCCGGGCCCATCTCTGCCAGACCATTCGGGCGGCCGGTCAAGCCGGTATCGATACGGCTCTTTTTTACCCGCTGGACCGCCTCCTCCACTTCACGGACTACCACCCCGGGCGACCGCTGCAGGTAATGCCGGGCGACGATGCCTGGCCCCAAGTGATTGAATTTATGCGGGAAGTGGTCGGTGCTGCCGACCAGGTGGGCTTGCGCCTGGCCAATCATCTGTGGGCCGTGGATGTGGTCCACGCCCTGTGGGAAGCAGCCCCCAGCCCCAATAACGGCGTCACCTACTGCCAAGGTATGTCCCTTTTTGGCGAGGACGCCCATACCCCGGCCCAGACTTGGGGCATGGAGCGCATCTTTTTCGCCCACGCCCGAAACCAAGCCCAATACGGACCCGCGTTGCGGGACCACGACGAAGTCCCCTTAGACAGCGGCGATGTCGATATCCCCCGCTGTGTGCACGCCCTGCTCGAGGCCGATTATCAGGGGGTCATCATCCCCGAGCATCTGGGACCACAGTCAGAGGCCGAGGCGGTGGTCTATTTGAAGGGATTGATCGAGGCCTAAGCCTCAAACGCCAGCACCCGCAACGGCACCGCGTCGGAGTTGGTCACCCGCAGCGGTTGGGCAAAAAGATATATCCGCGCCTGCTGCAATTGGTCGAGATTGTCCAGGCTTTCGATCAGCGGAATGCTGTGGCTAAATAGCAAGTGGTGGTTGGGCAGGGAGCGGTCGCCCTGGATATCGAGTCCGGGACTATCGATGCCGACCAATTTGACGCCCTGCCCTACCAACCACTCCAGCGCCTGGGTCGAGGGATGCGGCGGATAGTCGCCCGGGCTGCAGCGTCGGTCCCAATCGAAGCGCAGCAGGACAATATCACCGGCTTGCACCCCGCCGCCCGGTTCAGCCGCTTCTTGCAGCACTTCAACCGCTATCGCCTGCCCCATGGACGCCGTGCTCAAATTGAGGACGATGGCCCCCCCGAAAAAACGCTCGACGTCCAGTTCGGCAATACTAGTCCCGTCTTCGACCGCGTGCAGCGGCGCCTCGACGTGGGTGCCGGCGTGCCCGCCCATTTCCAAGTAGGTGGCAATATACCAACGGTCGGAGGGCTGCTCGTCGATGGTCTCGACGCCGGTTCGGTAGTGCACGAAACGCCCTTCGGAGGGGACGATGGGCCGCGACAAATCGACCATGCGGCGGTAGTTGAAGGTAGGGACGCTCACGCAATGGCCTGCTTTAGCGCAATGGCCGTCTCGCCGTCGTCGGCATAGGCCGGCAGCGTACCCGACAAGGTGACGCGGCCGTCGTAGCCAAAACGGCGCAACGCCTGCAAAAAGCGGGCGTGGTCCTCCGGCGTGGTTTGCGGCCGCCCCCGGCCCGGCTCGGCGATATGGGCGTGAATCAGGTGCGGGGCGGCCTCTTCCAGGGTATCGAACGATTCGCCGTTGAGCATCATGTGGAAAAAGTCGGCCATCAACTGGGCGTGGCTGCGCTGGACCCCTTTGATAAATTGCGTCGCCTCGGCCACCGTATTGAGCAGATTGGCGTCGTCGCGGTTATAGGGCTCCAGGGCCACTTTGACGTCGCGGGGCTCGCCGATATCGGCGCACAGATGCATGAAGTCGGCCACCTGCTGCCGGGCCACATCCGCGTCGAAGCCCTCGGGCACCCAGCGCGAGCCGCCGCTGCCGTAGCCGATGACCTCTACCCCGGCCCGCTGCATGCGGTCAAAGATGCGGGTGACGAAAACGCGCAGGCGGTCGAGGCTGACATCGGGGCCCACCACCATCAGACCGCGCCCCTCCGGGTCGGGGATAAAGCCGCACATACTCTTCATCGGCAGCCGGTGCTTCTCAATCTTGGCCAGGCATTGGGCCTCGACCTGCGGATCGTCCTCGTCCGGGCCGAGCATGCCGGGGAACCCTTCGATATAGTCGTATTCCCAGTCGGCGGCTTCGGCCAATTCCTGGTCGTTGGTCACTAAGATGCCGATTTGCATGATAGCAATCCTTTCAAGCGGTATATTTATTGGCTGGCCAGAAAAGCTACAATCGACGCCATACGGCGGCGCTTTGCGCTCTTTTTCAAGGCCTGAGATATTCGTCCATCATAGCGCCCAGCACTTGCGCCTTCTCGGCCAATTCGTCGCTTTCTAAGCGGCCAATTTCAAAGAGGGCGACCAATCGGCGGTACAGATCGGGTAGGTCGAGGATATTGATAAATTGGTCGTGGATCCACTTGTCGTAGGCCACCGGGTAACAGCGTTGGGCCACGAAGAGCCCAAAGAGAAAATCCTGTACCGACAGATACAGCCGCTTGTGCGCCTGAAAATACAGCCCTCTATCCACATAAAGCGACACGTGGTCGAGGTTATTGCGGGCGTATTTAATCGCCACTTGCAGACGTTGCCGGCGCAGCGTCTCCCCGTAATAGGGCAGCCACTGGCCGCGCAATTCTTGAAAATACGGGCCGCCTTCCCAAAGGGGCCGGGCATAGACAATGAAATTGCCGATATCCAGCTCAAAAGCGTCCGGCCCCGAAAAGATACCACGGGCCTGGGGGGCGAAACAGCCGTCGGTGAAACTGATATCCACGTGGGTAAACGTGCCGAAGTCCCCCAGATCCGCAAAAACGGGGGTACATTGGTAGAATATTTCCCACTCTTTGCGCAGGTCCCCCATTCCATGCCGGGACCTACGATCACACCCAAATCTACGTCGCTTTGGCTGGTAGCCCTGCCGCGGCCCAAGGAGCAGATAAGCAGTACCGCCTGGACTCCCTTTCGGCCTGAGAAAAATCGAGCCGCGGCCTCGGTGGCAAGACGATGCAGGTCGGTTGGATAGGTCATAGGGATGCTCGGGTCTCCATTGGAGCGCATATCCTACTTCAACAGCATCATTTTGCCCACTCGGGTGGTATCCCCTGACCGCAAGCGATAGAAATAGGCGCCGGCAGCCAGGCCGGTAGCATTGAATTCGACGGCATGCCAACCGGCCACACGGTATTGGTCTGCAATGACGGTGGCCACCTTCTGGCCCTGCACATCAAAAACGTCTAGTCCGACCACACCCGCCCGGGGCAGAGCAAAGCGGATCTGGGTCCTGGGATTGAAGGGGTTGGGGTAATTGTCCAGCCCGTATTCCTCGGGCAAGGCGCCGCTGTCCCCGGCCAGCACCGCGGTGGGCGACGGCCGTTTGATCGCCTCCAGGTCTGCGCCACCCTGGTGCAAGACCAGATGGGTCACCGCACCGCTTTCGTCTTTGACAAAGGTGACCCGCGCCTCTATCAGGCTGAGGAAAAAGTGCGTTTCCGAGGCGGCGAACAAGGCGAATTTGTCCTGCCCGGTGGCCTGCCCGTAAAAACGCTCGCCCTCTCGGGTGACAGTGAGGACAAAATCGGGCGCCAGTTCGTATTCGCCGACGTATTCATCCAGCAGGGCGGGATCCACCTCGACCACCTCGGGGATGGCTTCCAACTGGGCCAGCGGGAATTGGGGGTCGAACAAATGGAAACCGATATCGGTGACGTCATTGGCCGTATTGCTCAGCACGACGATCCCCAACTGCAGGTCTTGGCGAAAACCGGCAAAGGTCCGGTAGCCCCCCGTGCCGCCGTTGTGCCAGTGGATCAGGTAGCCCGGTCCTTTGAGAATGTGCCATCCCAGGCCAATATCCATATTGCCGCTGCCGGCGCTGGCCTGGGCCACGTGGGTCGAGTCAAAGGCCGCGGCCAACGGCGTTTGCTGCAGCCCCATATTCGCCGCCAGGAAATCGAGCAGGTCATTGGTCGTCGAGCGCAGCGCCCCGGCCCCGGCCAGACTCGGGATATCCCAATTGGGCACCGGCTGCCCGCCCAGATCGTGCCCCGGTGCCAGGCGCGCCCGCAAATCGGGGCCCAGGCCGATGCGGGTATCGGCTAAATCCAGCGGCGCGGCGATCCGGTTTATCACCAACGACTCGAAATCCATTCCCGCCCTAAACGCCAGGGCGTGCCCCAACAAGCCAACACCCAGATTGGAATATTCGTATTGGGCGCCGACATCCCGGGGTAAATCGTAGCCGTCGAGGAACTGGTACATCTGCTCTTCGGTATAGTCCACAAAGGGGTTGCTCTGGTCCGCCGGGGCAAAATTGGCGGGCATGCGCGGCAGCCCCGAGCGGTGGATGGCCAGGTCGCGCAAGGTGATGGGACGGCCAGGGTTGCCGGGGACGGCAATCCAATCCGGCAGGAAATCGGCGATGGGATCGTCGATAGCCAATTCGCCCCGTGCCGCCATATCGGCCAGCAGCACCGAGGTGAAGACTTTGGTGATCGAGCCAATCTCAAAAGCGGTATCGCCGTCGACCTCTTCGTCGCTGGTAAGACTGGGGCGGCCGTGGCCGACAATCGCGCGGCCGTCGGCGTCGATCACGCCGACGACGATGCCCACGCCCCGGCGCAGGGTATCGATACGCTCTTCCAGAATAGCTTTGATAGCCGCCAGGTCGGGGCGCTCTTGGGCCGCTGCCCGGGACGGCCCCCACAAGGCCAACAGCGCCAGACAAATCAGATAATATCTCCGCTTCACCAGTACCTCTTTCTCTGTCGTCTCACCGCCTCAGGAATTCTCTCGCCCGGCAGCGATCATTTTCTGGGTTCCCTCTTCCAGCTAGGACAGAACCGCCGCATCGAACGGGTGGACCAGCGGCCCCATTTCGACGCACAACGGGCTTCATTTAGCAAACAAATCCCCTACCTTCATGTGCAACCGGCGTATCTCCCCCCCACCCCGCTCAACCAGCACCAATGCGCCGTCGGCCAGGACAATGCGCCCCACACCCCGGTAATCGGCCGGAATCTCAAAGAGGAAATTGGCAAAGGAACGAGTGGCGCTGGCCCCCGCGTCGAGATAGGAAAAGAGCGGCCGGTCGAAAATGCGCCCCTTTTCAACCAGCACGTCAAAAGGCTGGTGCAACCCCGTCGTGCCAAATTCCAGCCCCCGTGCCACCGGCTTTCCGTCCCTGACGTGGCGCCAGGCGTCAAACCACGGATAATCTTCGGTGGGCCAGAGATAGCCGATGAGCAGCCCCTGGGCCGGATTGGCCGCCGTGGTCCAGCCGTACTTTTCATCTATAACATACGACACAACATTGGGAAGCATATCGTCGGTGAGATGGCGCATATTGACCGACTCACCGGTATCCTTCAGCGCCTGCGGCCAGACCACGGCCGGCACTTCCGGGTTGGGCAGCGGGCTGGCCTGCATAAAACCCTGACGGGCATTGGCGTCTACCAAGGTGCCCTCGTCGAGGAAGGGCGGAGCAATAGAGGGGTGCTGCACCATATTGTAAATCCGCCCCAGATCGTTGTCGTTGGTCAGCTGCTCGCGCACCACCAGCAGGGCGCGATCCTGGGCAAAGTGGACCCAGCGCTTGAGAGACAGCCCGGCCATGGGCAGCACCGCGCTCATTATTGTACGAACTTCCCCATCCTCAACCGTTGGCGCCTGGTCCACTTGCCACTCGACATTCGACGCTTCGCCGTGGAAGGGCATACCCCGCTCCGCCTCGGCTTTTGATGGGGCGCCCCAGCGGTCGAGGCAGAGGAAATGCCCCATCGGACGGGGCGCAGCCCCCTCGCTGCCGCTGTCCCAGGTGAGCGGATTGAGGCCCTGACTTAGCAGGTGAAAATCGACGATGGAGCCCCCGGCTATATCGATCACCACTTGGGCGGTCTCGCCCTCCAGCACCAGCGACCGGCGTCCGTTGACCATGGTTTCTCCCCCTGATGAATGGGCGGCGAAAAGAACGGCGAATACCAGTACAAAGCGCATATTGGACCTTTCTTGGTTGACGGGCCTGGTCTCGAGTCGGCCCGCTCCAGGATTGCGCCCAGATGGGCGACAGCGGACGGATGGGATCGCCGTTTTCCGGTAGGGCCGATTAAAGGATCAGAGGTAATCTCATGAAGCACAATTACTTGCCCTTCGTTTTAAATCGGATCAGTCCCCACAAATGGGCCCAATCTTCAATAAAAGCGGCCAATGCATAGACCAGGGCTTGGGCCAACGTCCAACCTTGGCGTAGCTCTCGGAGGCTGAGCCAGATCAGGCGGGCGGCCAAGATCAAAGCCAACCCTACCAGCAGCGTCCCGCCTGGGCTGTGCAATCCCATCGCCCCTAAAACGAGGCCGCCCAAGCCGACGAGCAAGGGCCCGGCGGTCCAAAAGAGGGTGCGGCGCACCAGGCGGTGGATGGCGGGCCCCTGGCTCATCGTTGCGGAGCGGGCAAAGCTGGCCCCCCGGCGCACGCGCCGTTTCCACCACTGACTAAAGGCGGTCTGCTCGGCGTCGTGATCGACCATTGGCGCGTCCAATTGGACAGTGGACCAGCCTTGCAGGCTGAGGCGATGGCACAGATCTATTTCTTCGCCGCCGAATAGGTCCGGGTTATAGCCGCCCACCGCCGCAAACATGGCCGCCCGCACCAGACAGGCCCCCTCGCAGTGCTCAACAGGCCCGATGGGTTTGGCCCAGCCCATCTCACTGAGCCGGTTGTAGACCGAGACCTGGGCTTGCTCTTCGCGGGTGCGCCCGCTGGCGATAGCCTGTTGAGGGGCTTGATCCAATGCCGCCCGGGCCGTGGCCAACCAAACCGGATCGGTGAGGCAATCGCCGTCGAGAAACTGGACATAGGCCAAGTCGGGGACCTGATCGTGCAACCGCTCGAAGCCCCGGTTGCGCGCCCCTCCAGCGGAAAAGCTATCAGTCTTCCACTCGACCACATCGACCCCCTGGTCGCGGCTCCAAGTGGCGCTGTCGTCGGTCGAGCCCGAATCTACATAGACGATATAATCGGCCTGGGGCTGGACCGCCGCGATGCAGCGCTTGAAGCGCTCGCCGCCATTGTTTCCTATAATGACGACGCCCACGGAACCTGTAGGGGTGTTCACGGTTTCGACCATATCCTTATCTCCAAGAAAATTACAGTCCCAAAACGGATCTATTAAGGCTTTTTTGCGGGGCCTAGTCAAGACGTATTATCCATTTCGGGGGCTTCTTTCCCCGCCCGCTTTGCCTGCACCTATCTTTTTGCCGTCATAACCGGCCCTAAACGCGGCCCTTTGTCCCTTGCTGGCCAATACGGTGGGCCCTATCTTGGCCTCGGCAAGGACGCCGTTTCCTCCACGCCTACCACCTATCGAACATAAGGGTACTTTTCCGCCCATCAGGCCCCATCTGCCGCAGGCCTTCACTGAAACGGACTCCATCCATGGACCGCCCCAATATCCTCCTTATCATCTCGGACCAACACAGCAAGCACCACCTGGGCTGCTACGGCGACCCGCTGGTGCGCACCCCGCACCTGGATCGCCTGGCCAGAGAGGGCATGCGCTTTGCCAATGCCTATACCGCCGCCCCCTTGTGCGTACCGGCGCGGATGGCCTTTATGACCAGCCGCCGCCCCAGCGCCAATCAAGTATGGGACAACGCCCACGTGCTCAATTCGGCCCTGCCCACCTGGGCCCACGCCGTCGGTGCCGCCGGCTACGAAACCGCCCTGATCGGCCGCATGCACTTTGTTGGCCCCGACCAGCGCCACGGCTTTGAGCGCCGACCCATGGGCGAGTACAGCGCCCACCACCCGGGGGCCCAGCGTCAGGGCGGCCCGATGTTTAAGGATATTCCCGCCAGCACCTCGGGCCAATCGCGCGAATGCGTCGAAATCGCCGGCTACGGCCGCACCACCTACCAGTCGTTTGATGATCGGGTCGCTGACGCGACTTGTACCTATTTGGATGAGAAAGCGCAAGGCAGCAACCGCCCCTTTGCCGCTGTGGCCGGTTTTGTCCTGCCCCACTGTCCCTTCTTTGCGCCCAAGGATCTGTACGAGTATTACTACGACCGCGTCGATATCCCTGCTGACGACCCAGCCACCGACCCGGCGGCAGTGACCCATTTCAAAAAAAACCGATTGCTTACGGATCCCTTGCCCGAGGAACGCATCCGCGTCGCCCGGGCGGCCTATTTTGGCCTGTGCGAGTACTTCGACCAGAAAATCGGCCAGATCCTGGCCAAACTCGACGAAACCGGCCTGGCCGATAATACCCTAGTTATCTACTGCAGCGACCACGGCGAAATGGCCGGCGAACACGGCTGCTGGTGGAAGAGCAATTATTACGAAGGATCGGTCGGCGTGCCCATGATCGCACGGCTGCCAGGTGTAGTCCCGGCCGGGGTGGAAAACCCGGTGCTGTGCAATCTGCTCGACTTTGGTCCCACCGCCGTGGAGCTAGCCGGTGGCAAGCCCATGCCCGCCGTCGACGGCCACAGCTTATTGAATGAACTGCAAGGGCAAAAAGACAGCGGCCGGCCGGATGTGACTTTCAGCGAATTGGGTCCCAACCGCGGCGAGCCCCCTTCGCGGATGATCCGGCAAGGGCCGTGGAAACTCTACAAATACCACAGCGATACCCCGCCGGCGCTGTTCAATTTGGAGGAAGACCCGGGCGAATGGCGCGATCTGGGCACCGACCCCGCCTACGAGACTACCCGCCAGGCCCTGCTCGACCGACTCTACGCCGATTGGGACCCCGAGCAGGTGGTCAGACGCAACGACCAATTGGCCCGCGACATGCAGCTGCTATCGGCCTGGGGGCGGACGGTCCAGCCTCGGCACGAAGATACGTTGGCGGTTGAGGACGTGGAGGACGTGGTACGCTGCTGATTCATGTCGGCGGCCGGATGTCTGCCCGGAGAAAACTCTTTGATCGACCTATTACTGATACTACTGATCATACTGGGACTAACAGCATGTCTGTCCCTGTTGAGCAGACATTGGCGCCAACCCCAGTACCTCAACTGTCGTTTCTGCCGCCATAATACATTGACCAGTTTCGAGAGCCTGCCACCCGAGGACCAGGCGCATATCGCCGACTATTGCAAAAATTACGAGCGCCGCACCCCGAACTTTCCCTTTATCTTTATATGCTCTTCCTGCCAGGTCGTATTTGACGAATACTCTAATGCCACCAAGGCTCTTTTCGCCCGTATGGGCGGTACTCGCATAAAAGCCAACTCCCTCTGCAAAGTCTGCTTTGCCGTCATCAACGACTGTGCCCTGGATCGGGACGATATTCACTGCCATCGCTGCCAGACTCTGCACCAATGGCTGCCCTATAAAGACCGGCCGGCCAAATTCTTGCAGCCTCCCGCCGAGGCCCAAATCCGGCCCATTGGTATTTTTACCCGGGCCCGACTCCGCTAGCTGGGGGCCAGGGGCATAAAGATAGGCGCACAGAGTCCTCGTGGGGCAACCGGCCGCCCCCGTATCGAAAAGAGTGTAAAAAAGGGAATCGACCAGCTAGTTCATTCCATCGGGACTAAAAATTCCAAAATTATGATATTGGGCCACCCCGACAACTTGCTTAACTTGTAGGAATCCACCCCACCGACAAGCCCGAAAAAGGAGACACGCATGGCCCCCGACAAACTCCGCGCCGCCGTCATCGGCGGCGGCCTGGGCGGCTCCCACGCCTACGCCTACGACCGCTCCCAGCTCTACGATCTGGTAGCCTTTTGCGATATCAACCCCGAGGTCTTCCCCCGCTTTTACGAGCGCGCCGAAATTGCCCCGGGGAGCATTGGCCAGTACACCGACTACCAGCAAATGCTGGCGGCGGAAAACCTGGATGTGGTCAGCGTCGCCACCCCCGACCATTTGCACACCGACGTGGTTTGCCACGCATCGACGGCCGGGATCAAAGGCATATTGTGCGAAAAACCGCTGGCCACCACCCTGGCCGACGCCGACCGCATGATCGCCACCCTGCGCGCCAACGGCACCTGCATGTCGGTGGACCATACCCGCTCCTTTGTGCCCCGTTACCAGGCCATGCGGCAAAAGATACGCGACGGCGAATTGGGCCCCCTCTCGCGCATTATCGCCCATATGGGCGGCAAGCGCTCAATGCTATTCCGCAACGGCACCCACCTGATTGACGCAGTCTGCTTTTTCGCCGATTCCGAGCCGGTATGGGTCATTGCCGCCCACGAGCAGGGCTTTGAGGACTACGGTCTGGTCTACGACGGCAAGGGCGGCAAAGATCCGCAATACGATCCGGGCTCCACTCTTATCATTGAATTTGCCAACGGCGTCCGGGCGCTGGTCAACAGCACCAAACTGACGCCGCAAATCTTTGAATTTGATCTGCAGGGCCCCAGCGGCCGCATTGTCGTCAGCGACCAGCACTGCCAAGTTTGGAACACCCCCGAGCCCCAGAGCCGCTTGCAAGAAACTTCGTCGGAAGTAGGCCCCTGCTACGCCGATCCCTTTGGTGCCACCCTCATCCCCGCCGTCGAAGAAATAGCCGCCATGATCGCCGGAAAAGCCGACAGCAGCTCGCCCCCCGAGCGCGGCCGGCAAACGCTGGAAATTATGCTGGCCGCCCTCAAATCCCAGACCCAGGGCAACGTCCGCATCCCCCTCCCTCTGCCCAGGTGACAGCCATGGCGTTGAATACAGAACAGCAAAAACACTTTGCAGAACGGGGTTATTTGCCCTACGGCCGGGTCCTGACCGACGCGCAATTGCAGGAACTGCGTCAACGCAGTGAGGAAATCGCCCGCCGCAAACTAGACCACTTGCCCGAACGCTATATCCAGTTGGAAGCCGCTTTCAGAGAGGATTCAAAGGTCCAGGTCGACCGCCTCGATCAGGTGCGCAAAATGACTCATCTGTGCTATTTTGACCCCCTCTTTGAAGAGACGGCGCGCACCGCAGTCATTGTCGATGTCCTCGAGGATCTGCTGGGCCCCAATATCAAACTCTACTGCGACCAGTTAATGATGAAGCCCCCTCACCACGGCACTGTCACCGACTGGCACCAGGATTCAATGGCGTGGCCGCAATTCGCCCCGCAAAACCACGTCTCCTGTTGGGTCGCCCTCGACGATGCGACGGTGGCAAACGGCTGCATGACAGTGCTGCCGGGTAGCCATAAATGGGGCGGCATTAGCCAACAGCACAAAGCCCGTTTTCTGGCCAATCCCCTGGTCCCCGAACCCGTACCGGTTGAATTGCCGGCCGGCTCCTGCCTATTCCACCACGGCCTCAATTTCCACCGCACCGGCGCCAATGCCACACCCCACAGACGACGCGGTTTGGCCCTGCATTATATTCGCTCGGAAACCATGTATTTAGGCATAGAGAATGAACAACAGCGCCTGATGACAGAATGCGAAAAACCGCGCGGCGAATTTCGCTTTATGCTGATTAGAGGACGGGAATTCGACGGGCGGGTATAAGCATGGGCAAAAAACGCATCGCCATAGCCGGGGCCGGGCATATGGCGCGGGTGCGGGGGCGCGCCTTTCTCGACACTGGCCGGGCTGAAATCTGCGCCGTAGCCTCGCGCAGCTTGGCCAGCGCCCAGGCCTGCGCCACCGAATTGGGCTGCCAGCACTATTTTGACGACTACCGCCGCCTGGCCCAAACCCGACCCGACGCCCTGCTGATTGAATTGCCGCATTTGCCCCAAGACGAAGTTGCCCTGTGGGCCCTGCAAGAGGGCTACGATCTGCTCATTGGCGGCTGCCTGGCGGCCAATTTGGCCACAGGTCAGCAGATCGTCGATCTGGCCACCCACCAGGGCCTCACCGTCGAGGCCGGCTACCAACGCCGCTACGACCCTGCCTGGGAGGAAATCCACCGCCTTGTCCATAGCGGCGAATTGGGCCCACCCGCCATGGCCGTATGCATGGCCCTGTGGCGCCCCGCCCCGGGCAGTTGGTATTGCGACCAGGCCTTGAGCGGCGGTATGCCGCTGACCCATATGAGCTATTGCTATCTAAATGCAATCCGCTGGATTTTGGGCACTCCCGTGACGGTGGGGGCAGCAGCCAACCGCACCCTCGGGACCGATCCCTCCCAAGTAACAGAGGAGAGCTGCGGCGCCCTCATCCACTTTGCCAACGGTGCCTTCCTTGCCGCCACGGCCAGCTATATCGGACCCGAAGGCCTCGATGATAGCAACACCCGCTTCCTCTGCGCTCAGGGCGGCGTATTGGTCGGGGCCGACGGTGCCTTGTCCGTACACCGGGGGGACCATCCCGAGCACCGCACATTTGTCGGCGACCCCATGGTACGCCAGGCCAATGCCTTTCTCGATGCCCTGGAGGGCAACGGCCCCATCCGCAATCCGCCCGCCGACGCCCTGGTCGATTTGCAGCTAGCCGCTGCCATCACCGAGGCCGCCGCCCAGCAATGCACAATTGCCCTTGGGAAGGAATTATGAAAACGTTGAGTCAGCGGGAAATTGCCTCGTTCAGGGAACAGGGCTACCACGTCGCCCGAGGCGTCTTCAGCGGCGCTGAAATAAGCCGCCTGCGCCAGGGCTTTGCCCATATTCAGGAACTGGCCGCCCGCACCGACCTAAGCGACGAAGTACTCCAAGGCAAAGGCGACGTCCATATCCATCTACAAGCGCCCCAAGACCTATCCGGCGCCGCGGCGGTGCAATACCTGCGCAAAGTGCAATGGCCCTCCTTATTGCACCCCGCCTTTGAGGAGATCCGCACCAGCGACAAATTCCCCACCCTCTTGGAGCCGCTTCTGGGTCCCTCCCTCAAACAGTATATCAACCAGATTAATTTCAAAATGCCGGGAGGCGGTATCGACTTCCCGTGGCACCAGGATATCCGTCCGACCCCGGCCTTTACCGCCCAAGAGCACAACTACGTCCAGACCATTATCGCCGTCGACGAGGCCAACCCGGAAAACGGCTGCCTGCACCTAGTGCCGGGCAGTCACAAACTGGGCGATCTAAAAGCCAAACGCTACGCCGAGGGCCAAATAGAATCGCAGCTCGATGTCTCCACAGCCGTCCCCTGTCTGGCCCAACCAGGCGATGTGATTATGTTTACCTCGTACACCGTGCACGGCTCCCGGCCCAATACCACCGACCAGCCGCGGCGCTCGTATATCAACGGTTTCGTCCGCGCCGATTCCTGCACCATTGGCAAATGGGCTTTTCTCAAGGGACAGCCAGTGCCCATAACTTCGGACCGCGATTACCAAGCCCTCCATCCGTCCCCCTCCTAAGAGAAGCTAGCCGGCTGCTTTCTACAGCAACCAGATCGGCGAAAATCGGTCCACAGTATGGTTGTAAAGGGACAACCCAAAATTGACCAAGTACCGCTTTTCTCCCCCCGTCCTTTGGGCCCTCCTCCTAATTGGCTCCGCCTCGGCCCAGCCCGATACCTGGTCCTGGGTCGGAGCCCCGCCCGGCGGACTTATTTCTACCCTGGCCGTCGATCCACTGCGCCCGCAGCTGGTATATGCCGGCAGCCAGCGCGGCAATCTGTTCTGGAGCGATGACGGAGGCCGCACCTGGACCCGCTCCAACGGGCCGGGCGGCGATATCCTCGATCTGACCGTCGACCCGTCCGATCCCGACGGTATCTACTGCATCGCCGCCGTAGAAGAGGGTACGGCCCTGTTTAAAAGCGGCGACCGGGGGACCCGTTGGACCTTGCTGACTCGGGGCGTGCGGACTCTGGCCGTGGCCCCTACCAATCTGGCAGTACTCTATACCGACGCTCTGGGCAGTAGCAATGGCGGCGACACCTGGAGACCCTTAGCCCGGCCGCCGCTATTCGACCCCGACGACGATCCGCCCGCCCTGGGGGTTCACCCGCAGGCGGCTGGCACCCTGTTCTGGGGCACGCCCCGGCGCGGCTACCGCAGCCTGGACGGGGGACGCACTTGGGATCAGGTCATCCCGCGCGGCGTCGCCGATTTCGCCTTTGCCGCCGACGGGGCTATATACGCGGCCACCCGCGACAAGGGCGTCTACCGCAGCGACGATGGCGGCGATACCTGGTCAATTGAAATTCGCGGTTTCACCTACGAGACCGGCGTCAACCCGGCCATCCGCACCCGCGCCCTGCTGGCCGTGGCCGTCGTCCCCGGATCCTCGGAGGAGTTATTTGCCGGCACCGAAGGCGGCCTCTTCAAAAGCGCCAACCAGGGGCGGTCCTGGGGCTATACCGGCCCGGACCTGCAACAGACCACCAGCAGCCAGTATATAGTCGACCTGGCGGTCCTGGACCGCCAGCGCATCATCGCCCGCCTGGCCACCGGCGCCTCGCCCCAGGCGCGCCAGGGCGCACTGGCCACAACCGAGGACGGTGGTGCCACCTGGCGCTTTGCCGCCCCGGACCTATTGCGCCAGGGACACGGCCGCATCTGGGCCCGCGGCCCCAATCCCGAGGGCGGCCTGCTGCTGTACGGGGGCAATTCGTGGGGCCTGTACAAAAGCGCCGATTGGGGCCGCACCTGGACCGAGCTAAGGCGCGGCGATATGAGAGGAGCCGCGGTCGACCCGCACGACGCCCGCCGCGTTTTTGCCCACGGTATCCTCGTCTCTGGTTTTGAAGGAAAAAAATGGGTCTACAGGGCCGTCGAAGCCCCCCTCTGGCGCAGCGATGACGCCGGCGGCACCTGGGAGCGGACGGCCACTCCAGCCCAAGGCTACAAAGTCCTGCGCGTGCACCCGGGCCGCCCCGAGCGCCTCTACAGCACCGGCCGCGACGGTGGCTACCACATCAGCAACGACAGCGGCGATAGCTGGAAATGGCACTTTGTCGGTGGCACTAACAGCCTCGACCGGCTCACCATTAACCCGCATCGACTCGAACATTTTATCGCCCAGACATCCAACAATCACATCTATCAAAGCCTCGACGGCGGGCTTAATTGGGAGCGACTGTTGTGGGGCTCGGCCAACCCCTTTGCCGTGGCCTGGAGCCCTTCCAAACCGCTGCTGGCCTACGCCGGTTTCGCCGACCGCAACGATTCTTTCCCCCAGGGGGCCGCCTTTATCCAGCGCAGCAGCGATGGCGGGGAGACCTGGGAATCGATGGACAGCTTCGTGGGAGTAAACTCGGTAGAGCACCTGGCCGTCCACCCGACCCAACCGCACCTGCTGGCCGCCGGCACCTGGCAGGGCGTTCGTTTAAGCAACGACGGCGGCCATCTTTGGGACCCACTCGGAGAGCTGGACGAGCGCATCGCCGATCTCTTTTTTAGTCCCGAAGACGCCCATCCCCTGTACGCCAGCACCGAAGAGGGTCTGTACCGGTGGGCCTTTACCCACCAACCCGATGCCCCCCCCGAGATAACCTACCCAACCACCGACTTGGCCACCCTGCCCCCCCAAGGCACCTGGCAATACCACCCGGTGGAGGGAGGCGTGACCGCCTTTGCCTTTGACCGGGTCGGCGGCATCTGGTTTGTCGGTCGAAAACAACTGGGACACCTGGAGGCCGACGGCACCATCCAATACCAACCCGACCCGGGCACCGACAGCTGCTTCGACCCCCATCTCCACGTCGATACCCTGGACCGCGTCTGGTACAGCTTGGGTTCCTGCGGAGTATCCGTCAGCTTCGGCCTATTCCGCCTCGATGGCGACGGGCCGACCTCTTTTGGCGAGGAAATAATCGACAATTTCCCCGGCTATTCGGTCAATATTTCAACCGTCCTGCCCCGGGCCGACGGGTCGATCTGGATGGGTACTATTTCCTACGACAGGTGGGGCGGCCTATTCCGCCTAGACGGCCAACAGAGCGGCTCCCGAGTGACCCACGACAATCTCTTCAATGACGACAATATCAACGTCATCGCCGAAGATGAGAACGGCACCTTATGGGTGGGTACCGGCGGCGATATCACCCACAGCACCGACCATTTCGGCGGGCTGTCCGCCTTCGATGGGACAACGTGGACCTACTACGGCCTCCGCGAGGGCCTGGGCGACGCCTTTGTCCTCGACCTGGCCTTTGCCAGGGACGGGAGCATCTGGGTGGGTACCTACAACGGCCTCACCCACTTTGCAGAGGGCCGCGGCACCAACTACCAGCTCGATACCAGCACCCTACCCAGCACCCGCGTCCCATCGGTGGCCATCGACAGCCGCGGGGCCGTCTGGGCCGGCACGCCGGCGGGTCTGAGCCGTTTTGACGGCACCCACTGGACCACCTATACCACGGCCGACGGCCTACCCCACGACTATATCGTCCAGGTCGAGGTGGATTCTTCCGATCGTATCTGGGTGGCCACCCACAGAGGGTTGGCAGAGCTGGATTACTACGGCACCGATACGGCCGTGGCCGCTACTGCCCTCCCCCCCGCGTTCGCTCTTGAACAAAATTTCCCCAATCCTTTCAACAGCGACACCAATATCGGCTTTGCCCTGCCCCAGGCCAGCCATATCGACCTGGGCCTCTACAATTTGGCCGGCCAGCGCCTGGCAACCCTGGCCCAGGGCCGGCGCCCGGCCGGCTCTCATACGCTGTCCTGGGATGGACGCCTCCAGGACCGGACATTGGCCTCGGGAGTGTATCTGTATCGGTTGTCGGTCGAGGGCCAGGTGACAACGCGGAAGTTGCTGTTGCTGCGCTAAAAGTCCAACAGGCGGGGCCAACCACTTGCCGTGCCTGTTGGGTCTTTTGTTATTGTTAATAAAACAGGTATGGGATCCGGCCGTATTGTATCCATCCCCAGCAATAGCCCTGCCGAGGAGAACCCACATGCCCAATCTTCGCCCGCCAAATACCCGTAAGCCTTTGCTCTTTCTGGCCCTGTTGCTGTTCTGGCAAAATCCGGTCCAGGGCCTGCCCGAAACCGTCTGCCTGTACACCGAACAGGCCCCAGTCATCGATGGTCGTGGCGACGAACCGTTGTGGCAAGGGGCCGAACCGTTGCATCTGCTGGACGTGGTAGAGGGCGTCGAACATCCGCATACCACCCAGGTGCGCCTGCGCTGGGACCAACAGGCCCTCTATATCCTGTTCACCGCAGCGGACCCCGACGTTTGGTCGACCCTGGCTCAGCGCGACGCCCCGCTCTACGACGAGGAAATCATCGAGCTAATGCTCGACCCGGACGGCGACGGCCGCAATTACGCCGAAATCGAAATCAATTCAGTGAACACCCTGTTCGATATGCTGATACCAGGGGACGGCAGCCCCGGGCTGGCCACGTGGAATCCCGACATCACCAGCGCCGTAGCGGTAACCGGCAGCCCCAACCAGCCCGGCGATACAGACCAGTCCTGGAGCGTCGAATTGGCCCTGCCCTGGGCGGCGTTGCGGACCCCCCTGTTGGACGTACCTGGCCTGCAGCCGCTGCCCCCCAGGATCGGCGATAGCTGGCGCTGCAATTTCTACCGCTACGAACGCCTGCGCGATCAGGGCGTCGCCAACGGCACCATCCAGTATAGCGCCTGGTCCCCCACAGGGGCGGTAAACTTCCACGTGCCGGAGCGTTTCGGTCAGGTCGTCTTTGGCCGCCTGGACGACGAGGGCCAAATTGTCCGCACCCTGGACGAGGCTGAGGTCCCCCCCGGCTCCTTCCAGCTGACACCCAGCGCCAATTTGCTCCTGGCCCCGGTCCCCCTGCAGGTAGCCGATGTCTTCAAAGACCAGCTAGACGACGATTTTACCCTCAATCTGCCACCCGGTTTCAAAGCCAATGTCTTTGCCCTTACGGGGCTGCAACGCCCGCGCCTTATGGCCTTCAGCCCCGATGGGGTATTGCACGTGGCCGATATGCGCGGCGGCCGCACCAGCGATTCCAAACAGAGCCGCATCGTCGCCCTCCCCGATGCCGACGGAGACGGCGTCGCCGACCGGGCTATCGTCGCCGCCGACCAACTCAGCTACGCCAACAGCCTGGCTTTTTTTCGCGGCGATCTGTATGTCGCCGAAACCCATCAGGTAGTCCGCCTGCGCGATTTCGACGGCGATTATGTCTACGAGGAACGCGAAGTATTCATCGCCGATATTCCCGCTATCCCCGGCAACGGCTTCCATGGCACGCGCACTCTTGTCTTTGACGAAATCAACGAAAAAGTCTACCTGTCGGTGGGATCGCCGTGCGATCTGTGCCGCCAGGACCAGCCTGTGGCCGGGACCTCCGACGAGGCGCTGGACCAGCGCCCAGAATGGGGCACGGTGCTCGAATTCAATACCGACGGCAGCGGCCGGCGCGTCTTTGCCCACGGCATCCGCAATATGGTCGGCATGGACCTACATCCCCTTACCAACCAGTTATGGGGCACCCACAACCACTACGATCTGGGCGGCCCTTCGCTGCCACCAGAATGGATCGATATTGTCCGCGACGGCGGCTTCTACGGCTATCCTTTTGTCTTTGGCTATCAGGCCTGGGTAGATTTTGCCGTCCCCGACTACCAGAAAATGCGACCTATTACCCGGGACGACAGTCTACTGGTGCAAACCCAGACCCGCCCGGCGGCGCTGGTGCCGGCCCACCTGGCCCCCATCGGCATCCATTTTTACGACGCCCCTCTTTTCCCGCCCCAGTACCGCCACGCCGCCTTTGTCGCTCTGCGCGGTGGCCAAGCCCCGGGCAACCTGGCCGTGGTCCCCGGCTTTAAAGTCGTCGCCCTCTTTAGCCAGCCCGACGGCACCCAAGCCACTGTGGCCGACTTTCTCACCGGCTTCAACCGGGCCGGTCGGGCCTGGGCCAAACCGGTGGGACTGACTACCGATGCATTGGGGCGCCTATATGTCTCCAGCGATGTCGGCGCCACCGCCATCTTCCGCATTGAACCCACTATAATCCAGGGCTCCTGGCAACACCAACTCCCCCTGGGTGCGGCCAGCGGCCAGATCCTTGACATCGCCGCCGTTGTCCACATTGAGCGCTTCGACCCCCAGGGAGCCCCGCCCTTGGTGACGGCGGACCTAAGCGCGTTGGGGGGGCCCTCTGCCCATCCTTTGGAAGCAATTGGCGGAGACCAATATCGCTTGCAAACGACCCTGCCGGTAGAACGCCCCAACGGCGAAGTAGAGGTGATAGTCTGGATCCGGCAGCAGAATGAAGCGGGTCTGCACAGCGTCCGTCTGGCCCATACCATCACGGTGGCCCCGGGAGAGGATGCGGTAATTTTTGCCGATGCAGTGAATCAGGACTGGTCCTTAGTGCCCAGCAACCGGGTCCAACCGCAACCCCTGGCCTGGGACGGGGCCCAGGCATTGGCCCTGACCACGACTCCCACCCGCCTGGCCGGCTGGAATCTCGAATTTAAAGTCGACCGGCCTTTTTCAGGAGAAGGCTACAAAAGCCTGCGTTTTGCCTTTCACCCGGGTGCCCTGGACCCCTCTGCAGAGGGCATTTTCCAGGTGCGGATAAATGAACGCTCGGTAGGCAACCGCCCGCCTACAGGGCGCTACGTCCTCGATCAGGAGCACGGCCAATTGGTCAATTTGGTAGGAGGCGGGGTGGGCGGAACCGGAGGCTACGAGGTGGATTTGAGCCACCGTAACTGGCAGCAAGTAGAGATCCCGCTGGCCATCCTGCAACCCGAAGGCGCCATTGAACTGGTCCGCTTTTCCGGCAATCTAGGCGGCACCTTCTACCTCAGCGATATCCGCCTGCTCACTGCGGCCCAAGCCAATACCGCCATCGCCGCCCCCCACCGGCCCAACGAAACCTTGGCGTTCTCCCTGGAACAAAACAGGCCCAATCCCTTTAACAATGAAACGACTCTACCCTACCTGCTTTCTTTCCCCAACAAGGTCAATCTGGCTATCTATAATTTAGCCGGCCAACAGGTGGCCCAATTGCTCTCGGCTTGGCAGCCCGCCGGACTGCATACCGCCGTGTGGGACGGCGATAACGACAGGGGGCAGCCTCTGGGCAGCGGAGTCTACCTTTACCGCCTGCAGGCCGGGGACCAAATCGCCGTGCGCAAATTACTCTTGCTCAAATGACCAACAGCGGTCGCCGGTCGAAGCGGGTGAGGGGTGTAAATACCCTCATCCAAACAGGGGGTGTCTCTTGCCGCCTCTGGCCCGTTTATACCCCAGTATATCTCTCACCCCCCAACCTGCGAGCCCCATCATGTCCCAGCCAATAACCGTCACCACCAATGCCGAAGCCCCGATGCGCGACGGCACCCTGTTGCGCGCCGATATCTACCATCCCGCCGACAACGGCCAGTACCCCACCCTCCTGTGCCGCACGCCGTACCAGAAACTGACCCCCCGCTACGTCGAATTGGCCCGTTTTCTGGCCGGCCGCGGCTATACCGCCGTGGTCCAGGACCAGCGCGGCCGCTACGCCTCCGACGGCGACTATCACTGGATGTGGCGCCAGCGCAGCGAAACCACCGATATCGAAGACGGCTACGACAGTTGCGAATGGGCCGCCGGCCTGCCCTGCAGCGACGGCCGGGTCGGCACCTTTGGCCATTCCAACGCCTCGTGGTTGGCCTGGATGCTGATCGCCGCGCAACCGCCCAGCCTCAAGGCGACCCTGTGCTCGGGCATATTCAAAAACGCCCTCGACCTGACCTGCGGCATCTTTGAAACCGGCCGCCGCCTCGAATGGACCTACGGCATGGCGGCCGATATCCGCCGCCGGGCCGGCGACCCCACCGGCCCCCAGACCCCCCAGGAGGCCGGCCAGCGCTGGAACCAGGTCGAGCGCGGCAAATATATTTGGTGGTTACCCCTGGCCAGCATTCCCGGTGACGTCTTTGCCGGCCTCGACCCGCAATTGCAGACCTACCACCAGCAGCAAAATCTGGAAGTCAGCGACATGGGTGCCTTCCACTCTCTCGTCACCACCCCGACCTTGCTCATCACCGGCTGGTGGGACCGCCTGATTGGCACTATCGACCATTTCACCGGCTTGGTCGAAAACGGCCCGGCCCATCTCAAAGACCAACACCGCCTGATCATTGGCCCCTGGGGCCACGATTCGACCCAATTCAGCCGCAAAATTGGCCCTCTAGACTACGGCCCAGAGGCCGACCGCCCCTACGGCGATATGATCGCCAATTGGTACGATAGCCAGTTTAAGGGGGTAGCCAACGATATGGTGGAGCGAGACCCGGTGCAGCTCTACGTGCTGGGGGAAAACCGCTGGCGCGGCGAGAGCGAATGGCCCTTGGCCCGCACTCAGTATACCCCCTTCTACCTGCACAGCGGCGGCGGCGCCAATACCCTGGCCGGCGACGGCTGGTTAGCCACTGAAGACCCCGCCGATGAACAACCCGACTGCTATACCTACGACCCCCGCGACCCGGTGATGAGCCTGATGCGGGCCGACGCTCAGGCCGCCCCGGTCGACCAGGCCCCGCACGACCACCGCGACGATATCCTCTTTTACCAGACCCCACCGCTGGAGCAAGCCCTGGAAATAACCGGGCCGGTGCAACTGATCCTGTGGGCCCAAACCGACGCCGCCGATACCGACTGGACGGCCAAACTGTCGGTGGTCTACCCCGACGGCCTAGCCGTCAATCTGACCTACGGCATCCTCCGTGCACAGTATAGAGAAAGCATTGAAACTCCCCAGCCCATTCAGCCCGGTATTCCGCTTGAATATACCATCCGCCTCAATCCCACCGGCATTTTGCTGCAACCGGGCCAGCGTTTGCGGCTGTGCGTTTCCAGCTCCGATTTCCCCAATTTCGACCGCAACCACAATACCGGCGCCGATTATTGGTCCAGCGACCAATTGCAAGTGGCGCAGCAGACCGTCTTCCACGACCCGGCCCGTCCTTCACGCCTGATCCTGCCAGTCATTCCCCGCTGACAGGCCATCATCCGTATTGGGCGCGCCCGGCGCGACCGGAGCCGCATGGCTTACCTGGGCCCGGCAAAAAACCAAGAATGCCTTACCAGGGAGCCACAGAAAACCCCTGCCACCAAACGACCCCCTCCTGGTGGGGCAACGCCACCGCCTCGCCAAGCTGCCCGGAGACCTCCGCCAAAAAGAGACCACTCAGAGAGACGGAGGAAAAGACAAGCCTTGTCCCGTCCGGGGACCAGGACGGGTTGGCCACAGGGTCCGGCAAAACCGTTACCTGCCTAAGGCCCCCTCCATTGGCATTCATGGTGTAAATGGCATAGCTGTCGCCGTCGGCATCGCTTTGGCGCCGCACAAAGGCGATCTGCGATCCGTCCGCAGACCAGACGGGGTAACTGTCTTCGGCAGGGTGATTGGTCAGATTGCGCACATTGCCCCCCTCCGCATCGGCGACATAAATATCCCGGTTGCCCTCGTGCACCGAGGAAAAGACCAGTCGCGATCCGTCCGCCGACCAGGCGGGGGCCTGGCGCCAGAAAAACGGGATAAACGCACTTTCGTTGCGGGTCAGATTGACCGGGTTGCCACCATCGGCGTCCATGACAAAATAATCGACGATCTCAGTGTAGCGGGACAGCCCCCGAATAAAGGCGATCTTAGTGCCGTCGGGCGACCACTGCGGCAAGGCGTCATTGGCGCGGTCGCCGTGGGCCGTCAACCGCACCACGGAGCCGTCCTCCACGTCCATCGCGTAAACATCCGTAGTAAAGGTGCGTTCGAAAACACAGGCGATCTTGGTGCCGTCGGGCGCCCAGCTCAAATCCTGGTAGTCCCGGGTCAGATTGGAGATTTGCCGCCGATTGCCGCCCTCCGCGTCCATCACGTAAATATCTCCGGCGGTCGCCCCGGGCGTTCTTTTGCGCACAAAGGCGATCCACTCCCCGTCCGGGGACCAGGTCGGGTATTCGTAACCGGCAGGATTCTGGGTCAGATTAAGCGGCGTGCCCGCCTGGGTGCCGGCGATCCCCAAAACGAAGATATCCTGCCTGCTCGCGTTATCCGGAGACATGGCCGCATAGGCAATCTTGAAATCAAAGACTTCCGGGGCCGTGACCTCTTCAACGAAGACCGCCTCCACCCCTTTTTCGCGCAACCCGCCGAGGAGATCGTCCAGCGAATTTGCATCCAGCGGATTCCCCGTCAGATCGACGCGCTGCAATCGGGCCAGACCGAATAGCCAGCTGATGTCCTGGACCGAATTATTGCTCAGATCGAGATCGCGCAATTGCGCCAACCCCGCCAACGGCCGCAAATTTTCCACCTGATTGTCGCCCAGGTCCAAGGTGGCCAATCGGGTCAAGCCAGCCAACGGCGCGGTATCCCGGATCTGGTTATTGGCCAGTTGCAGCACTTCCAGTTTCTGCAACTGTTCGATGCCACCCAGGGCGGCAATCCGCCGGCCACTGGCATCCAGACGGGTGAGGGACGACAACTCGCCGGCGCTCAATGCGCCGGTGGGCTTCTCCAGCGCCGCCCGCACGGCGGCCTCCAACTGCGCATCGACAAGTTGCTCGGTGCCTTCGGCATCGAGCGGATTTTGGCCATCGGCGCCGCCACAGCCAATAGCCAGGCCGGCGAGGAAGGCTAGGCCAATGGCGGCCGCCATCCAATTTCTCAGGGGCCGTTCTTTATCTATGCCCACGGCGAATACCCCAAACACTTCTCGGTTTTTATCGCAGACAAGTCTTGCAAATGCCATACGCGCTTCCTCTGCCCGTAGAGGTTTTCGACCAGATTCTATTGCATTCTGCCTATCAAAAAGGAATACCGGTTACCAAGCCCCTTGGGTGGGTCGGCTGGAAAGCGGGTAGTGATGTCTGAGGGGGCGCAGCCCCCGAGTTCCTTAGCATCCTGCGGATGCGCGGTCTTCGGCGCACTACCCATCTTCCAACCGGCCCACCCAAGGGGCGGCAAGCATTCCCTTATTTTGCGGACATCGATTAGTGACGCAGGACCGATACGCACGGTATAATATAACCCCATTGGGGCTGGGATTCCGCTTGGCTGCAGCCGCCGGTGGATTTTTCTTTTGGCCCCATGTAATATTTCGGCCCCTTAATGGGACTTCTCCTGTAGAAGGCCTTCTGCTTTAACCGGACCGTCCAATGGATCAACTGACCACCTTAGTCGAAGCCGCCCAACAGGGCGATAGCCGCGCCTTTACCCGCCTGGTCGCTCGCTTCCAGGATATGGCCTGGGCCAGTGCCTACGCCCGCTTGGGCGATTACCACCTGGCCCAGGACGCGGCTCAGGAAGCCTTTATCGAGGCCTACCTGAATCTCGACAAACTGCGCCAGCCCGCCGCCTTTCCGGGGTGGTTCCGACGCTTCGTGGTCAAACAGTGCGACCGCCTGACACGCCGTGCCCGGCCGCAGTCGCTGGAGCCCGATAAAATCCAGGCCCTGCCATCGGACCTGCCCGACCCGGAAATCTTGTGGTTCCGGCGGCGGCAGGGGCAGAGTCTGCGAGCCTCCATCGCAGCCCTGCCGCCCAAACAGAGGGAAGCCCTGGTTTTATTCCATCTGCAGGGGTATTCGCAGCGGCAAGTGGCCCAGTATTTGGGCGTGGCCGTCAGCGCCGTCGGCAAACGATTATTCGACGCCCGCAAAGGGCTGGAAAAAAGGATGCTGAACATGGTACAGGAAAATCTGCAGCAGCATAAACCCGACGATAGTTTCTCCCACACCGTGCATTTTTTCGCCGCCTTGAGGAAAGGCGACGTGGCGACCTTGGACGAATTGCTCAAAAGCAATCCCGAGCTATCCCACAAACAGGCCGATTGGGGACCCGACGTCGACCCCTTCATCAACAGCGGCGCTTTCCCCCTGACCTGGGCCGCCGGGGCCTGCGAGCCCGAAGTACTGGAGGTACTGGTCAGGCACGGCGCCGATATCGACCAGGGCCACGACGCCAATGCCGAACCGCCCTTGCTCAACGCCGTCATGCAAGGGCGGCACGACAACGCGCAGTGGCTGCTGGCCCACGGCGCCCAGGTCGACCGCCCCTGCGGTCTGCAGCATACCCCTTTGCACAGGGCCGTGATCCGCGGCGACCAATATATGGTGCAATTGCTGCTGGATGCAGGAGCCTCTCTCGACTCCGTTGACGAACAGGGCCACACTCCGGCCGATTGGGCCGCAATGAAAGGCTACGCCGACCTGCTGGAACTACTGAGCCAACGCGGCGCCGCAGAGCCAACGGCACCACTGCACTTGCCTCCCACCCCACCTGAGCCCCCCGTCCTGGCCCCAGTGCCGGGCGGGGCAGCCGTGCTGGGTCGCATTCTCGACGGGTCCGGCGGCGCCCTCGACAATCGGGCAAGCCCAACCAAAACAACGGCCCCACCTTTGTGCGGAACCGTGGACCAACCGCAATCGCCGCTGTTGGAGACGGGCCTCAAAGCCATCGACCTGCTGACGCCCTTCAAACGCGGCGGCCATATTGGCCTCGACGCCTGCACAACGGCTGGGGTGCATTTATTTATGACGCAAATGGCGCGCAATCAGATCGCCCTGCACAACGCCCGCGTCGTCTACCTGGGCCTCAATGCCGAGGATCCGGCCATCCAGCATTTGGAATGGTGGCATAGTATTAGCGACGGCAAGCGTCTAGGGGACAATTCGGTGCATATCTTCGCCCCGACAGAAGCCCCTGCCAAGCAACGTCAAAAGACCGTGGAAACCGGCCTGGCGGTCGCCGAAAGTCTGCGCCTGGAAGGCAACGATGTGCTGTTACTGGTCGAAGGAGAATTAGCCCGCACGCCGGGGGTGATACCTTATCTGCGGATGCATGCCAGCGCCACCCCGCAAGCGGCCGTCACCGTCGTCTATCTGGGCCAATCCCCACACGGAGTCGAGGACGAGACCTTCGTCTTTCTCGACGCCGTGGTGGCCTTCAGTGGCCAACGGGCCCAGGCCAACCTGTTCCCCGCCGTCGACTTCCAGCGCGGCCGCTCGCGGCTATTGGACAGCGATTTACTGCCTGAGAACCACCGCCAACTCGCGGCCCAGACGCGCCACTGTCTCAGGCATTATTACGCCCACAATTTCCGTGCCGCCCTGGGCGACGACGGCAACTATAACGGCGTTTTGTGGGGCGATAGCCAAGCCGCCCTGCCCTTGATCCGCCGCGCCCGTCTGCTCGATTATTTCCTCACCCAGCCCTACCACGGCACCGAGCTATGGACCGGCAGACCGGGCGAAACCGTGCCCCTGGACGCCACCCTGGAGGGCTGCCGGCAGATATTGGCCGGCGACCACGACGAAGCCGAATTGCGCGATTTCTATTTTGCCGGGGCGATAAAACAGGCGCTGGACCGCGGCGCACAGGAGGACTAATACCACCAGGCGAATTCGGCGCAATCGGACGCTCTCCACAGGCCCTGATTGCGCCGGATTCATAGCCGATACGGATCTCATACCAGCTTGCCTTCAAAGACGCCCAGCCGGTTGCACCAAACTACGGAGACCTGGACGCTAACACAGTAAGATATCAGTGCCTTAAATCGGTCTTACAGCCTTATCGGGTTGCATGAATTCGGATTTCATCCGGAGTCAGGTCTCGATTAAAAATAAGACATTCGTCTACCAACCCCTCGAACTGATAGGTCTGGTGGTTGCGTTCCCCCTGGTGTGATTCAAAACCGAGGTAACAGGCGTCGCTGTCGTACAATATGCCGGGGTTCCAAACCGTGCGCGCACTGCCTGGGGCGGGTTCGCCGTCGATGTAAATCATGATATTATCGGCTGTAAGAGTATCGCCTTTAACGCCTTGGAAAACGCCGACCACACTATACCACCTATCCGTTTCGATCTGCCCGTCCGCCGTCTCGTATCCATTGCCCCTTGTATCGACAAAACGCCAGTGGTCCCGGGTGGTGATCCAGAGGGCGAATTTGTCGTCGCAGGCGAGGATATGCTGATGCAAGCCCAGTGTTTTTAAGCGCACCCAAACGGCCACAGAAACGGGTCCATCTACATTAAAAGAGGCCGTTTCGGGTAAATCGATGCGATCGGCAACGGTAGAAAAAGACATCGCCGCACCGAATAGGCCCGCCGTCGAGGCAGTCCCGGATATAGCTCCGTGGTTGCCGCTGGGGCTAAAATCCCGCAGGCGATTGTCGTCTGTGCGAGTTTCCATATCATAGGCGGCGATGAGACCACGCGCCGAAATGGTAGCCGAACCCGTTGGTAGGCCGGCGGCGATACCGGTGTAAATCTCGACAGGTGCGGTAACTTTCTTGGCGTCGTTGGAACAGCTACAGAGCGCAGCCGCCAGGAGGGAAAGAATGATCGATTTGCTCGGGCTTATTGCCATCCAGGTTGCTCCTTCTAGCAGCCGATATATCCGGCCAAAGATTCAATAGCTTCGCCGCTGGAATATACCCTCAGGAATCAGCCTAGAATCACGGCAGATGGCAAGTCGCCGACAAAATCTATAGGGCCGGGTAATCCGATCTTTTACCCATCAAACGCCCTACTCAGAGCGCAACGCCTCGATCGGATTGGCCGTACTGGCGCGGACGGCGTAATAGGCCACCGTCCCCCAGGCGGCCAGCAACGTCCCGCCCATTGCCCAGGCAAATACACCCAGATCGATATCGGCGCGGATGGCAAAACCATCCCGCCACGGCCCCATCCCCCAAACAGCCAGCGGGCAGGCCACAGTGCCGGCCGCCAGCACCAGCAAAGTGAATTCACCGCCCAACAGACGGCCAATCTGCAGCGACGAGGCCCCGTGCACTTTGCGGATGCCGAATTCCTTTTTGCGCTTTTGGGCGGCGAACGAAGCCACCCCGAACAGCCCCGAACAGGCCACCAACAGGGCCAAGCCGCCAAAGCCGGCCAATACACGACCCAAGCGCTGGTCGCCCTCATACATCCGCGCGAAGCCGTCTTCGAGGAACCAATATTCGAAGGGATGCTCCACATCGAATTCTGCCCATAGGCCCTCGACCCCCTCGAGAACCTGCTCGGCGGCCCCGGTCTGGAAGCGCACCAACAGATAGTTGGGCCAAGGCCACAACTGCAGGACAAGAGGCCGCACACCGCGGCGCACCGAACCGGCGTGAAAATCGCCTACAACCCCGACAATGGTGCCACTGGGAGAAACACCCGAACCACTGGACCGGCCGCTGTCCAAAGGCTGCCCAATGGCTTCCTCGGCAGAGGCCCAACCCAGTGCCGTTACGGCCCCTTGGCTGACGACAAAATAGCCCTGGCGCGGCTCCAGACCGGCGGCAAATCCCACCCCGGCGACGACTTCAAGGCCCAAAGTGGCGATAAAGTCGGCGTCTACCCACAATAGATCCATCCCCACCGGCTGGCCATCAGTGGGCGCCTGGACCGAGCGAAACTCGCGTTGCCCCAACGGCCCGGCCGGCAGCAACGCCGCGGCGCTTGTGCCAACTACGCCGGGCACCTGTTGCAGTCGTCCTTTCAAGGAAGAAGGATCGCCCCTGAGTGGCGAATCGCGCAGCGGCACAACCAATACCTGCTCGGCCCCGAAACCCAGATCGACCGTATCGATAAAGCGCAATTGCTGGTATACAATGGCCGTTGCCGTCAGCAGACTCAAAGAGAGCAGAAATTGGCCGACGACCATGATCTTGCGGCTTTTCCCTCCACCCATTCTGGCGCCCCCGGCAAGCGCCTGTAACACCCCCATCCGCATGGGGAATACAACCGGATAGCCGCCGGCCAGGACCAGGGCAACGGCCGCCATTAAGGACACCAATCCGGCCATCTGCAGACTTGTATAGTCGAGGCTCAATTCGGCGCCGATGATCTGGCCGGCAACGGGCGCCAGTACCGCCGCCAGGGCCAACGCCGCAGCCATCGCCAACAGAATGCCCAGGGCCGATTCGCAGACAAATTGCCGCACCAATTGGCCCGCATCGGCCCCCAGCGTACGGCGCAACCCTACTTCGCGGGCCCGGCGGGCAGCCAGCCCCGCCCCTAGATTGGCGTAATTGAGGCAGGCCACCACCAATAGCAACCCAGCGGCCAGAGCCAAAAGCACCACATCGCCGATATCGCCGCCGCCCACCCCCAGATCGCGCAGCGAATACAGATGGATCCGCTGCAGTGGCTGTAAAGCCCAGGCCCCCGACTGTTGGCTCTGACCTTGTACTTGCTCCCAGAGGGCTGTTAATACTTTGGACAGGTCGTCGGCATCGGCCCCCGGGCGCAACTGCAGATAGGTCCGGAACATGCGCCGTTGCCAATCGCCCGTCGCCGCAGCGCCCAACCACTTCTCGACCGTGGCAAAGGAGGCCAAATAGTCGATCCGCAGGTGCGAAGTCCGGGGCATATCGGGCATCACCCCCGTAACTTCCAGACTCAGTGCCTCCTTGAAGCGAATGATTTGCCCCAGCGGATCGGCCTGGCCAAATAGGCGCTGGGCGGCGCTTTCAGACAGCACTACGGAAAAGGGCTCTGCCAACGCCGTTGCCGCTTCGCCCCGAAGCAAATCGAGGCTGAATACAGCCAAAACGGCCGGGTCGGCAAAGTGGAAATACTCCGTATAAAAGCGCTTGTCACCGTGACGCACCAGCGGGGCGGGATTGTCGGGATTCAACAGCCGCACCACCGCCTCGACCTGGGGCGCCCGGTCTTGCAGGGCAGGTCCCAACGCCGCGCTGAGGGATGTCCGCACACCGCGCTCGCTGCGCTCGTATAAACGGTATACGCGCTCGCTATTTTGCGGGTAGCGATCGTACTCCAATTGGTCGAGGATATAGACCGCCATCAGCAAACAACCGGCCAGGGCCACCGTCAGCCCGCCGAGATTGGCCAGAGCGTAGAACGGGTGACGGCGCAAGGCACGCCCCGCCGTCAGTAAGTAGTTCCTCAGCATGAGGCACCTCTTCTAGGCTGACAATCACTCGTAGCGCAGCGTCTCCACCGGCGGGCGCAGCGCCGTCCCCGCCGACTGCGCCACCACCACAATCATAGCCAGGCCCAGGGCAATCGCTGCCCCCACCAGAAAAGGCGCCGGCCCCAATTCAATGCGGTAGGCGAAATCGGCCAGCCAGCGCTCCATAGCCCACCACGCCATGGCCCAACCCACCAGGCTGGCCGCCGCCAACGACAGCGCCAATTCGCGTCCGAAGAGTCCGACAATGCTGGCCGCCGAAGCCCCCAGCACTTTGCGGATACCGATCTCCTTGGTGCGCCGAGCCACCGCCAGCGTCGCCTGGCCGAACAACCCCAGGCACGACACCAGCACAACCAAACCCGCCGCGTAGGCCAGAATGCGACTCCAGCGGTCTTCGGCGCTGTACTGCTGGTCGAGCCGCTCGTCGAGGAAATAGTAGGAGAATTTACCCTCCGAGACGCTGCCTTCCCAGGCCGCCTGCAATTGCTCCAATGCCGTGGGCACATCCCCCGGATGCAGGCGCACAAAGGCATAGTAGAGACCGTGGTAGGCCGGATTCATGGTCAGGAACAGCGGCTCGATCTCCTTGTGCAGCCGGTCGATGTGGAAATCTCGCACCACGCCGATGATCGTCGGCTGCGGCAGATCGCCCCAAACATGCAGCGGCAGGATGCGCCCGACGGGATCGGCCCAGCCCTCCCGCTCGACCAGGCGCTGGTTGACCAGTACGGCGTGCTCCACGTCCGCCAACCGTTGCTGATTGAAATCGCGCCCGGCGACCAATTCGAGGCCCAGAGTCCCCCGGTAGTGGGGGTCGACCCGAATCATGCGGACCTCTCCCATCGAGCCGTCGGGCCGCTCCAGTCCCTTGGTATTCCAGCCGCTGGTGAAACTGCGGTCGCTGGTCCCCACTGCGGCGACGCTCCCAAGGCCCAGAGCCGCCTGGCGGAAACGCGCCGCCGCTTCCTCTCCCGGCACCGGCACGACCACGACCGACTCCTGGTCGAAACCCAGCCCTTTGTCGCGCAGGAACCACACCTGCTGCAGCATGGTCAACGTGCCTGCAATCAGCCCGATAGCCAAGGCATACTGGACGACCAATAGACCACGCAGCAACGGCTTCCGTGCCGATTTTTCGCCGCCGCCTTTCAGCACCCGGGCCGGTTGCAGGCGCGACAGCACCAGAGCCGGATAGCTGCCGGCCACCAGCACCGTCAAGGCCAATACCGCGGCGGCCAACACCGGTCCCCGCCAACCGGCCAATTGGGCCATAGCCAACGGCTGGGCAGCCAGTTCGTTGAAGGCGGGCAGGGCCAGGCGGACCAGTACCAGTCCCAGAACACAGGCGACCAGACATAGGAGCGCCGTCTCGCCCCAGAATTGTTGCGCCAGTTGGCCCCGTCGCGCCCCCACCACCTTGCGGATCCCCACCTCGCGAGCCCGGTTGGCGGAACTACCGATGGCCAGGGAGGCAAAATTGGCGCACCCCACCAGCAATATCAGCAACCCCATAACCGCCAGGATCCAGGCGTATTTGGCATTGCCCAATTTTAGATAGTGGCTCTGGGTATCGCCGTCGAGATGCACGGCCGACAGTGGTTGCAGGACGAGGCGGAAGTCGGCGGCGCGCTCTGGGCTATAGGCGTCGCCGAGAAATCCTTTGATGCCCTCGGCGAGATGGCCCGCTATCAGTCCGGCCAAGGCGGCTTCCGTCTGGCCCGGATCCGCCCCCGGCGCCAATTCGACGAAAACGACGGTCTCGCCTATGTCGTTGTTGTCGATGAAATAATTGTCGCGGTATTCCAGCGGCACCAGGATATCGAAATCCAGACTCGATACCGGCGGCACCTCGGCGGCAATTCCGCTGACCGTGAAATCTCTGCCGTTAACCGCTAGGTCAAGCCCCGCGGTCTGGTCCAGTTGCGGGGCCTCCAAGCCGAAAATGCGCTCGGCCGCCGCAGCGCTAATCACCGCCTTGCTCGGGGCATCCAGGGCCGCGGTCGGATCGCCGCGATGCAGCGGGAAACTGAATATCTCGAGAAAATCCGGACTGACCAGGGCCGCCCCCATCCTAAAGGATTCGTCGCCCAGACGCACCCGGGCGCTGGAGGCGATAAACCCGGTCGCCCGCCTCACCCCCGGCACGGTCTCCTTCACGGCCACGACCAGGTCGGCCGGCAGCAAGGTACCGCGGCCTTTCCCCCCGGGTGCGCTATCTTCGAGGACCAACCGATAGATCCTGGCACCGCGCTCGTGGAAGGCGTCGAAGCGCAATTCATGATCGACGTACAGCGCCATCAGCGCGCAGCAGGCAATGCCGATGGACAAGCCGGCGATATTGATCAGGCTATAGCGCCGCTGCCGCCACAGCGACCGCAGGGCGACCAGCAGATAATTGCGCAGCATAGACTCCTCCTCATTCGTGGCGCACCGCCAAAAGAGTTATGGGCAGGGCTGCGGTGCCGGCCAATTGGACAGATGGATGGCGGCGTATAATCGGGCCCCCTAGCCCAGCACCTCTTCGCGCTCGATTTTACCGTCGAGCAGATGCAGAATACGACTGCCGCAACGGGCGTTGGTCTCCGAATGCGTCACCTGGACGATGGTGGTACCCTCGGCGTTGAGTTCCTGCAGCATCCGCATCACCTCTTCCCCTTGTTTGGAATTGAGGTTGCCCGTCGGCTCATCGGCCAAGATCAGCTTGGGCTGGCCAATAAGGGCCCGCCCCAGACCGACGCGTTGTTGTTCGCCGCCCGACAATTGATGCGGAAATAGATCTTTTTTAGCGACAATCTGGAAGCGGTCGAGCAATTCGCTGACCCGCCCTTTGCGCTCGGCTCCCTTCACCTTCTGATACAAAAGCGGCATCTCCAGATTCTCGTAGACCGTCAGCTCGTCGACCAGATGGTAGGCCTGGAAGACAAAGCCGATATGGACTTTGTGCAGTTCAGTGCGGTCCTTCTCGCGCAGCTTTTCCACTTCCTCGCCCAAAAAGCTATACTCTCCGGCGGTGGGCTCGTCGAGCATGCCTATTATGTGCAGCAAGGTCGACTTGCCGGCGCCGCTGGGGCCCATGATCGAGACGAATTCGCCCGCTTCTATTTGCAGGTGCACATGGCGCAGGACATAGGTTTTAAGGGCGCCGGCCTGGTAGTACTTTTCAATATCGCGCATCTCTATCATCGACTTGTCTCCTCTTTACTGGGTGCCCCCTGACGACGACGGCGGGCAAAGGGCGTTTCAATGCCGTGCTGGCGACACAGCCGACTAAAGCTGCGGCCGACAATCCCCAACGCCTGACCGGCGTCCTCGTTGCTGTGATATATGCGGGCGACTCGTTCAAGTTGGGTACGAGTAATGCCTCTGTCCCGTTGTGCCATTTAGGTCCTCCTGGCTAGACGATTCTATTGGTTAGCTTTGTTCAAAGCTCTGTTTTATGGGCAACAGATGGGCCGCACCGCATCGACCAGGGCCCAACCCGACAAAACGGCGAGGAGAGCGATTTGTCCTACTTCAATCGCCTCTTCGGCGACCTCTCGCCAATTCCCCCACTGCGTGGCTTTGCTGGCGGCCAATTTCAGATAATTTCTCAGCATGGTATTCCTCCGGGGAAAGCGCGGTGCTACACTGGTCGATGATGGTATTGTAAAAGCAACATACGTACCAGTTTATTCCCCTCTGCCCATCTATTCTGCAAGCCCAAATTTGTCCGCTGGTGATACACTGGGTGTCCACCAACGGACAACGCCGGCTCCTCCTCACTCGTAGCGCAGCGACTGTACCGGATCGGCCAACGCCGCCCGCAGGGCCTGCACACTGACCGTCAGCCAGGCCAGCACCAGCACCGCGCCGACCCCGACAATAAAATAACCCGGGCCCACTTCAATGGGGTAGAGGGACGAGATCAGATTGCTCTGGGCGTATAGCCAGGCCAGCGGACAGGCCACCGCCCCGGCGGCCCCCACCAGCCAGGTCACTTCGCGGTTGAAAAGGCGCACCACACTGCCGGTGCTGGCACCCAATACTTTGCGTACCCCCACTTCCTTGGTGCGCCGGGCCACCGCCAGCGACGCCAACCCGTAGACCCCCATCGCCGCCAGGATAAGAGCCAGGCCCACGGCCCAGCCGATCAGCCGGGGGAACTGAGTGTAACCGGCGATGGCGGCGCGGTATTGCTCATCGGCAAAGCGCAGATTAAAGGGCTGCTCGGGAAATACGTCCCCCCACGCCTGGCGCAGGCCGGCGACGGCCGCCGCCACGTCGTCGGTCCCCAGGCGCACCAGCACATAGGGCATGGGATAGTCGTTGCCGGCAAAGAAGAACTGCGGTTTGAGCGCGGCCCAAAGCGGTTGGAAATGGTAGTCCCGGACAATACCGACGACCACCGGCTCGGAGTCGTAGCCCTCAATGCGGTCGCCAATTTGCAGCTTGTAGCGCCGCGCCGCCGTCTCATTGATAATGGTCGCGTTATTGTCATCGGCAACGCGGTCGGCGAAACTGCGTCCGGCCGCCATTTCCAGGCCAATGGTCGCGAAAAAGCGGCGATCGATCCGCGCTACCGCCTGCGACCGGCCTAGAATCTCCTCGCTCTCGGTATTGTCCGCCCAGGAGGAACTGGCCGTTACCCCGGCAATACCGGGCAGGCCCATGACCCGGGCGCGGAAGCGCTCGAAAAGCGCCGTCGAGCCAGCCGGGTCGGCGGCATCGACGGGTAGCCACAACGCCGCCACCTGGTCGGCGTGAAAACCCAGGTCCTTGCCGAACTGGTAGTCGACCTGGGCGCGGGCAATGAGCAACGAGATCAACAGCATAATCGATACGGTAAACTGGAAACCCACCAGCAACCGGCTCCCCCAGCCCGACCCGCCCAGCCGCAGACTGCGGTTGAGAATGCGCACCGGCGCCAGCCGCGCCAGCACCAGGGCCGGGTACGCCCCGGCCACCAGCCCCGTGACCAAACCCAGGCCGAGCAAATGGGCCGCCGTCTCTAGATCGAGGTTTAAAGTCAGCGGCTTGTCGATCAGCGTATTGAACAGGGGCAGCAGTGGCTCGGCCAACAGCACCCCCACCCCCACCGCCACCAGACACAACAATACCGATTCGGCCCAGAACTGCCCCATCAGGCGAGCACGGCCGGCCCCCGATACTTTGCGCACCGCCACCTCCAGGGCCCGGCCGGCCGACAGGCCCACGGCCAGATTGGCGAAATTGATGCAGGCGATCAGCAGCACGACCACGGCCAAGGAGACGAACATATAGGCGAACAACGGCGTCGTCACGCCGGCCTCGGTCTCAATCGACTCGTCCAAATAGGCCTCGTCCAGCTGCTGCAGCACCAGCGCCACGGTGGTGTCTTCGGGGTCGGCGCCCAGCGGGTAGACCCATTCCACCTTAGCTGCTACTCTCGCCGCCCCGGGCGCCAATTCGACGAAGGTCGAGAAATACTTGGTCGCCCACTGCGCCCGACGGCCGGCGAAGAATGTATCCGGGGTCTCGAAAGGCACCAATATATCGAGGACGAAATTGGTGTGGCCGGCCACGGGTTCCAATACGCCGGTGACGGTGAAATCCCGGTACTGGTCGGCCCCTGGCAGTTGCAGCCGCAGCGTCCGCCCCACCACCGCTGCGGTGCCGAACAGCCGTTGCGCCGTGGCCGCCTTGAGCACCACGCCGTAGGGATCGTCCAGCGCCGTTGTACCGTCCCCGTAGGCCAGCGGAAAACTGAACATCTGCAAAAAGGCAGGGTCGACAAAGGTCATATCCGAGCGCATCTCTTGGCCGCCGGGCATTTTCACCTGGCAGGCATTCCACAGCACCCGCGTCGAGCGCACCACTTCGGGCATACCGGCCTGCAATGCCGGCCCCAACGCCCCGGATGTATAGGCCGACTTACTGGGGCCTTCCGCGGTCTCCTGTAGGCGGTACAGCCGGAAGAGGCGGTCGGCCTTGTCGTGGAAGGCGTCCATATTCAGCTCGCGCCCGGCAAACGACAGTGCCAGCACGGCAAAACTGGCCGCCGTCGACAGACCGATAATATTGATCGCGGTGTAGAGTTTGTTGCGCCAGAAATTGCGCAGCGCTGTTTTGATATAGTGGGTCAGCATGGCGTTGGACTCCCGGCTCGGGCGCTGGACTATACGTGCTGCCGCATGCAGGCAACGGCTCGTTGCAATGAGATAGCAACAAGCGTACCAAATCCACCCGCCCCGACAACCGGACTCCACCGCCCCGGCGCGGTGCACGCTGGCGCTACACTAGGTGTCCGCTGGCGGACACCTAGGCACCTATGAAATCAATCTGATATCATTGGCAGCGCAGCGCTTCCACCGGGCTGGTCCGCGCCGCCCGCCAGGCCTGCCCCCCCACCGTGGCCAGAGCCACCGCCAATACGGCCAAGCCCGCCAAGGTGAACCAGGCCATGCCGATATCGATGCGGTAGGCGTAAGCGGCCAGCCAGCGGTCGAGGGCGTACCAGGCCAGCGGCCAGGCCAAGGCGTTGGCCGTTACCACCAGCCAGCCGAATTCGCGCCCAATTAGTAGCAGCACATGCCCCAGACTGGCACCCAGCGCCTTGCGGATGCCGATCTCTTTGGTGCGCCGCGCCGCCGCCAGGGCCGCCAAGCCGAACAACCCCATGCAGGAGGTGGCAATGGAGACAGCGCTCATCCAGCCCAAAACCGTGGCGATGCGGCGCTCGGTATCGTAGCGCGAGGCCAGGGCCTCATCGATAAAACGCACATCGAGCAGCTCGTGCTGCGGCAGCGCGTTTTGCCACACCGTCCGCAGCTTATCCAGAGCCGCCGGCAGATCGCTGTGGTCGAGGCGAAAAAGCGTATTCCAGTACTTATTAGGCCTATTGCTGCGGGGCATGCGGGCGCTCAAAAAAGCCGGCCCGACTGCCTGGCGCATATTCTCAAAGTGGAAATCCTCGACCACGCCAACCACCTGCATCGGGGCGTCTTCGGCTCCCACTAAAGATAGGGTCCGGCCAATGGGCCCAGCTTCGCCAAAAAAACGCGCCATTGCCTCATTGACCAGGATGCCGGGCAATTGCCTGCTGCCGCCGCCCTCAAATCCGCGCCCGGCCACCAGCTTGGTCCCCATAACGGCCAAATAATCGGCGCTCACCAGAAAGGGCTTGGCGTGCAGCACTTGGTCGCCCACTTGGATGGGGAGGGGGGCCATGCCGCCGTAGCCGGGTGCCGGTGAGGCCCCGGCAACCCCCTGCACCAACCCCTGGCCGGAACCGACCTGCCCGGCCAGCGCCTCAATCTCTATCTCGCTGAGCATACCGTCGGTAAAGGCCATAACGACGCGGTCGCCGTCAAATCCCAGGTCCTTGGTTGTCATATAGTCGAGTTGGCGCTCCATGGTCAAGGTGACGACGAACAGGAAGGTCGAAAGAGCGAACTGGACGATAATTAACAACCGGCCCATAGAGCTGCGCCCGCCCCGGCGGCCCTGGCCGGCCAGGGCCCGGACCGGATGGAAACGAGCGGCCACCTGGGACGGGTAGAAACCCGCCAACAGCCCCACCACCAATCCCAACCCCAATACCCCCAGCCAGGTCCCGGGAGATGACCAACCAATTTCGAGCTGCTCGTGCACGACCTCGTTAAATGTGGGCAATAGCGCTTCGGCCAAAGTCAAGCCGACCAGGACGGCCCCGGTGCTCATCAGGACGGCTTCGACCAAGAATTGGCGGGATAATTGCCCGGGCGCCGCCCCGGTGGCCTTGCGGACACCAATCTCCATGACCCGTCTCATCGCCCGGCCTAGTGACAAGTTGACGAAATTGATAGCGGCTACCAGCAGTACCAAAGCGGCCAGCCCGGCGGCCAGATAGCTGTGCTCGACCGCGGGTATCGAGGTGGCCGGCGAGGTCGAATAATCCTGCTCGACAAAATGCAGCCGCAGCCGTTGCCCCATCATGGCGTGGGGCGGGGTATCGGGGCCAAAGTATTTCTCCGCCGTCTCGTGGGCCAGGACCAGGGCTTGCGGATCGTCCAGGGCCGACTCGGGGTCGCCGGCGGCCAGCGGCAAGGTGAAGGTGGTGAGGAAAGCCGGATCGACGGCGAGGAACGATTCGTCGAGTACGGTATCGCCGTAGCCAATTTTGCCAGTGCCAAATCTCATATAGACCGAGGTGGCGATGCCGGCGACTTGCCCAACGATGGCACGGCGCACATTTTCAGGCAGCATGGTGGTTCGGTTGAAAGGGTTCCCAGCTTCGGGCTCGATGCGGTCGGCGTAGAGGGCGAAGATCCGCTCGCCCTATTCGTGCCAGTTATCAAAGGATGTTTGGTGGCGCAAAAACAGCAGGAATAATACCGCCATGGCCATCGCCGTCGAGAGCCCGACGATATTGATCAAGGAAATCAGTTTGTGGCGCCACATAAGGCGCAGGGCAATGGTCAGATTGCTTTTCCACATACGTTCATTTCCTTTCCCTTACTCATTTTACTCGCTCCGCAGTGCCTCGACCGGCTGGGCCACGGCAGCCCGCACGGCCTGCCAGCCCGCAGTAGCGGCGACAATAGCCAATGCCGCAGCGCTGCCCAGGGCAAAGTACCCCGGCCCCAGGTCGATGCGGTACGCGAAACCGTCGAGCCACTGACGCGACGCCCAATACGCTGCGGGCCAGGCGATCAGGCTGGCGACGGCCAGCAACGCCACGGACTCGCGCGTCAACAAGCCGACGATATGGCCTAGCGAAGCCCCCAATGTCTTGCGGATGGCGATCTCCTTGGTGCGCCGCTCAATGCTGAAGGCGGCCAGGGCGAATAGCCCGAGCAGGGCGACCAGGATCGCCAGCCCGGCGAATAAGCCGACCAGATAAGCCTTGCGGCGGTCGGCGCTGTACAGCTGCGTCCAATCCGCCCGCAGCGACGAGCAGACGAACGGCAGATCCGGGGCCAGTTCCTCCCAAGTGGCGCGGATAAAGGGCAGGACCTGCCCCAGATCCTCCGCCCCAATGCGCGCCAGCACGAAAGGCCCCGATCCCTCCTTTAGCCTGAAGGCCACCGGTTGGATCGGCTGGTGCAGGGAGCGGACGTGGAAATCGCGCACCACGCCAATTACCCGGCCGGCCTCCCCAGTGGCCCTTTCTAGGACCGCCGCCGAGGTGTCAAATAGCGCCGCAAAGCGCTGGTTGACCACCATCGCCCCTTCGCTATCACCTCTGTATTGCGACGAAAAAGGGCGCCCCTCGACCAGCTCCAGCCCCATGGTCCCGATAAAATCGTAATCGACATCGTAGATCAACGTGCTGACCGCCTGTCCATCGACCTGGGCGATAAAAGTCCTGCCGTGCTCCTTGCCCGGCACATTGCGGGTGCTGCTGACGGCGGCGATGCCGCTGTGGCGGCGCAGACGCTCGACGAAAGCCCCAGTCCGCCCGCCCAATTTGCCGGCCCCTTCGACGACGAGTATTTCCTCGTCGGTAAAGCCCAGGTCCAGACGCTCGACATGGCGCAATTGCGCTGCCATCACTGAGACTACGCCGATGAGTCCCACCGATAGGCCGAATTGGAACAGCACCAGGGCACGGCGCAGCCGGCGGCCGCCCGGGCCTTTGACCGCCCCCTCCCTAAACGCGGCGGCGGGCCGGCTGGCCGACATGTGGAAGGCGGCGTAGGCCCCGGCTAGCCCGCCGACCACGGCCAGCAGCCCGAGTACGGCGGCCAGCAATTCGGACGGCGGCATATCCGCCAACTGGATAGGTGTCCCGATCAGGGCCCGCCACTGGGGCCCGGTCCATTGAACCAGCGCCGTGGCCAGCCCCATGGCCAAGGCCACCGTCAGCAGGGCTTCCCCGAGGAATTGCGCCGCGATCTGCCGACGCCGAGCCCCCACCACTTTGCGCAGCCCCACTTCCAAGGCCCTGCGGCTGGCCACGGCGGTCGACAGATTGACGAAATTGGCACAGGCGGCCGTCAGGATGAGCAAGGCGATCCCCGAAATCAAGTACAAATCTCGCGCATCGCCGCTGTTTTCCGTCTCCCCCTGTAAATGGGAGTGCAGATGGATCGAGGTCAACGGCTGCAGGAATACCTCGGAATAACGGGGGAGACGCTCCTCGGCGAATGCGGCCAGCCTCCCTGCGACCGCCCCGACCTCCATGCCGTCCGGCAGCAGGATATAGACGTAGGTGAACGGAGCCCACCACTCCATGGCCGTGGCGTACACATTGCGCATGGAGATAAGTCCGTCGAGCTGCAGGTGGGAGCCGGCGGGGAAGTCCTCGTAGACTCCGGCGACGCGGAAGTCGGCCCGCTCGCCGTAGACTTCCAGCTCAATGGTCCGCCCCAGGGCGTCTCCGGCGCCGAAATAGCGCTGCGCCGTGCTGGCCGACAAGGCCACGGTATTGGCCTCGTCCAATACCCGACCGGGCCCACCGCGTCTGAAAGGGACATCGAAGAGACGGAAGAAATGGGTATCGGCGTACGCGAAGCGGGCCTCGGCAACGACATCCTCCCCGTGGCGGAGAATGGCCCTGTGGGCCTTGACGAGCCCGGTGACGGCCTCAAACTCGGGGAAGAAGGCGCGCGCTTCCGGCACGGCCAGGGCCGACAGCGCCGCGCTGCGGGAGACAGTGCCCGCCCACTCCTGGGCCGTGGCGACCCGGTAGATACGCTCGGCCTTGCTGTGGTGTCGGTCGTAACTCAGCTCGAAGCGCACGTAGAGCACGATTGCCAGGCAGGCGGCCAAGCCCACCGCCAATCCAACTATATTGACCGCGGCGTACAGCCTGTTGCGATACAAGTTGCGCCAGGCAATGACCAGGTAATTGCGCAGCATTGCTCTCTCCTTCTATTCGCTCTGTAGCGCTTCGACCGGATTGGCCAGCGCCGCCCGCAGGGCCAGGGGGCCGACCGTCAGCCAGCCGGCCAGCAGTGCCGCCACAGCGGCGCCGACGAATACGCCGGGTTCCATATCGATCCGGTAGGCGAACCCCGCCAGCCAATTCGACATTGCCCAATAGGCCAGCGGCCAGGCCAACAGGTTGGCCAACAGAATCAAATGCAGGAACTCCTTCGACAGCAGCAATACGACGTGGCCTGCCGAAGCCCCCAGCACCCGGCGGATCCCTATTTCCCGGGTGCGCCGCTGGGCCGCAAACGAGGCCAGCGCCACCAAGCCGATGCTGCCGATGAAGACGGCCAGCCCCGCGAAGGCCCCCAGCAGGGTCAGTTGCCGTTCCTCGCGACGGTAAAGGGCTTCGAAGGCGTCGTCGATGAAGCGGTATTCGAACGGCTGGCCGGGGACGTATTCCATCCAGGTCTCTTCGATAAAGGCCAGCGTCTCCGCCATATCGCCGGGTCCAATGCGAATCAGGAAATTCCCGGCCATGGTCGGCGCGATATAGTAGACCACGGGGCCGATGGCTTTGTGCAGGGATTCGAAGTGAAAATCCCGCACCACGCCAATCACCTGGCCGTCGCGCTCGGTCCAGCCCTGGCTCCAATCCTCGATCACGCTGCCCCCCCAGCCTTTGCCGACGGCCTCTTCGGGGGTCCAGCCCACCGCGCTGGCGGCGGCCTCGTTGAGGACGAAGGCCTGGGTCGCGTCGGAGGGGAAGTGCCGCGAAAAACTGCGTCCGGCCACCACTTCGAGACCGAGCAATTCGATAAAATCATGCCCCGTCCACACCGCCTGCATGCCCGGCAGCTGATCGTCGGGGACACCCTCCGGACGCATCTGCACATTGCTCGACAGCCGGCCCGGCGGTACCCGGGAGGTAGGCGCAGCCAGGACAACATTGGGGCTCCTCGACAGGTCTGCGGCGAATTGCTCACCGCGCTCGCTCGGCACCCCCTGGACGACCACCACCTGGCTCTTGTCGTAGCCCACATCAACGCTGCGCGCGTAGTGCAGCTGGCCGTAGGCCACGACGGCGGCGATGAGCAGGAAGATGGAGACGGCAAACTGGAAGGCCACCAGGACTTTGCGCAAAGACGCCCCACCGCCGATCCGGACGCCACTGAGCGCCTCCACCGGCCTAAAGCGGGCCAGGAACAGCGCCGGATAAACCCCGGCTACCAGCCCGACAAAAGCGACGACGCCGGCCAGGATCAGCAGTAGAGTGGCGTCGGCCGTCGGGTTGAGCGACAGGGCCTTGCCGACAAACGCGTTGAAGGCCGGCAGCACCGCCATCACCAGTCCCACCGCGCCCACAAAACCGACAACAGCCAGGGTCACCGACTCGCCCAGGAATTGCCGCACCAGTTGCCCCTGGCCCGCTCCAACAACTTTGCGCAGCCCCACTTCCCGGGCCCGGCCGGCGGCGCGGGCGGTGCTCATATTGACGTAATTAACGCAGGCGACCAGCAGCACGAGAAAGGCGACGGCGGAAAAGGCGTAGACATAGACCAGATCGCCGCTGGGCCCCAGTTCGTGGGACGTGCCGGAGTGAAGATAAATGTCGGCCAGGGGTTGCAAATACAGACGGCGAAAATCGGCCGCCCCCGCCTCCACATTCTTTTCGAGAAAGGCGGGGAAACGCGCTTCCACCTCTACCGGGGCCAGGTCGGGCGGCAGCAGCATATAGGTGAACGAAGTCATCTCCCCCCAATTTTCCAGCACGACGCGGGCGAATTCCCCCTGCGCCACGGTCAACGAGGCGAGGATATCGTACTCGAAGTGCGATCGCACCGGGGTCTCCTCGACAATACCGGTGACGGTGTAGTAGTCGTCGCCGATGGTCAGCGACTGGCCCAAAGGCGACGCCGCGCCAAAATACTTGGCGGCGATATGCTCGGTGATCACCACTGTATAGGGGTCTCTCAGCGCGGTCACCGGATCGCCGGCCAAGAGCTCGAACGTGAACACCTCGAAGAAATTGGGATCGACGTACAGGAAGCCGTTCTCATTGTAGATTTTGTCGCCGTGGCGCACCGTCGTGGCGCCAGTCGGAAACAGGCGGACGATCTGCTCCATCTCCGGGAAGTCCACCGCCAACGCCTCGGCCATCCGGTATTCGCTGATGGCGCTGGGGAATTCCTCCCCGGTCTGCGGGTTCAGCCATTGGGTGGCGACGCGGTAGATGCGCTCGCCGTTGGCGTGGAAGCGGTCGTAGCGGATCTCGTCCTGCACGTACAGCAAAATCAGTATACAGCAGGCCATGCCAATGGCCAGGCCGGCTGCGTTGATGGCGGCGTAGACCTTGTGTTTGCGCAAATTGCGCAGGGCCACCAATAGATAATTGAACAGCATGGCTTTCTCCTTCTAGTCGTGTCTCAACGCCTCGACTGGATTGGCCAGGGAGGCGATCAGGGCCCGGGGCCCCACCGTTAGCCAGCCAGCCGCCAGGGCGATTGCCGTCGAGACCAGGAAGATTCCAGGGCCTAACTCGACCCGGTGGGCGAAGTCCGCCAGCCACCGCGACATGATCCAATAGGCCAACGGCCAGGCGATCAGGGCACCCAGGGCAAAAGGCCCCAGGAATTGCCGGCCCAGCAACAGCACGATACTCGGGGTAGAAGCCCCCAGGACTTTGCGCACACCGATCTCCCCTGTGCGCCGTTCGGCCAGGTAGGACACTAACCCGAACAAGCCCATGCAGGCGATAAGAATAGACAACAGTGAAGCCGCGCTCAGGAGGCCGCCCAGGCGCTCTTCGCGTCGGTACAACTGATCGAAACGATCGTCGAGGAAATAGAACTCGAAAGGCTTGTCCGGGACGAATTGGCGCCATTTATCCCGGATGAAAGCCACCGTTGCGGCGGTGTTCTCGGCACTGATACGGACGGCGAATTTGCTGTACCAACTCGGCGCCCGGACAAAGGCGACGGCGGCGATATCCTGGTGCAGCGATTCAAAATGGTAATCCTCAACAACGCCGGCGATATACCCCTCCTTGCGCAGATAGGGAATATCGAAGCGCTTGCCCAGCGGCTGCTCCCAGCCCAATTCCCGCGCCGCCGCCCGGTTGATGACGACGGCCTCGGGACCGGAGGCCGGCTCCTGGCGGGGAAAATTGGCTCCCTGCGCCAGGCCTATTTCAAGGGTGGCCAATAAATCGGCGTCGGCCAGGACAACTTTCATATCCCTGGGCGGCCGCCCCTGGGCCAGGACCTCGAAGGCACGGACCAGAGGGTCGGGCGGTATGTGCTTGGTGGCGGCAATGCCCTTTACCGCTGCGTGGCCCGAGATCTCGTCCTTAAAGGTCTGCAACCGGTCGCCGACAAAGCGCGCCCGCTCGATGACCAGGATATTCTCCTTGGCAAAACCCAGCGGTTTCGATTGCAGCAGCTGCAATTGCTGCGACGCCACCCCCGCGCAGATGACCATGACCAGGGATACGGTCAATTGGACGACGACCAGGCCATTGCGCAAACCCGCCCCTCGGCCCCCTTTTTGCAACCTCCCCTGCAAAGCCCGCACCGGCTCGAATGCCGACAATAGGAAGGCGGGGTACGCCCCTGCCGCCAGACCCACCAAAGCGGAGAATAGGACTAAGGCCACGCAACCCCAGCCGCCCAACTGGACCAGGCCAAGCTCTTTGTCCAACGTCGCGTTGAACCAGGGCAGAACGAAGTACAAAGCGCCCAAGGCCAGGCCCAACACCCCCAGCGCCAGCAATACCGACTCGCCCAGGAATTGTCCGGCGATGAGGCCCCGCGAGGCACCGACGACTTTGCGCAGACCGATCTCACGAGCCCGGACCTGAGCGCGGGCGACCGACATATTGGTGTAATTCAAACAGGCGATGAGGAGGATAAAAAAGGCCGCCCCTAAGGCCATATACACCAATTCAACAGAGCCGTTGGGCGCCAATTCCTCTTTTATATTTGAGTGCAGGTGGATACGGCTCAGCGGCTGCCCCAAAAGTCGGATAAAAGGAGCCCCGTCGCGGCGGCACTGGGCGCTGAAATCAGCCAGGTCGGCGGCGAATTGGTCGGCCGTATACCCTTTGGCCAGCAGCGCGTAGGTATACTGTCCCGCCCTCCAGGTATCCAGCGTCGTCGCCGAAAACAATTCCGGGGCAATGGCCATGGAGGCGAGAAAGTCGAATTGCAGATGGGAATTTTCAGGGGCGTCCCGCAGTACTCCGGTGACGGTGTGCGCGGGGATGGACTGCCCCAACGATAAGACCTGGCCCATCGGGTCCTCATCGCCGAAGTACTTGCGCGCCATGGCTTCAGTGAGGACAATGGAGCGCGGCTCTTTGAGCGCCGTGGCCGGATCGCCCCGGACCAGGGGGGCGGTGAAAACGTCGAAAAAACCGGCGTCGGCGAAAAAGAACGAACGCTCGAAAAAGCGCCGCTGGCCACGCCCGATCAACGGCCCGGCGCGGTACAGGCGCACCACCTTTTCGACTCCGGGCAGGCCCTGCAGCAGAGCCGGGGCCAACCGCCACGCCGTCGCCGCGTTCTGGTGCTGTTCGCCGTTGGCCTCGTTGATGTATTCGCCGACCAGGCGATAGATGCGTCCAGCGTTTTCGTGGTGGCGGTCAAAGCTCAGCTCGTCACCGACGAATAAGGCGATCAACAGACAACTGACCAGGCCGATGACCAGACCGGCGGCGTTGATCAGGGTGTATAAGCGGTGGCGGCACAGGCCGCGCCAGGCCACCAGCAAGTAATTCTTCAGCATCGCCCGGCTCCTCTCATTCGCCCCTGAGCGCTATCACCGGGTCGGCCCGGGCGGCCCGCAAAGCCTGGTATCCCACCGTGGTGCAGGTGACCGCCAATATCAGGCATCCCGCCAGGAAAAAGGGCCATACGGTCAAGGCAATGCGGTATTCGAAACCGGCCAGCCACTGCCGCATCAAAAGGAACGCCAGCGGCCAAGCCACCAGACTGGCCGCCCCCACCAGCAGGGCGGACTGACGCGAAAACAGCCCGACGAGTCCGGCTGCCGAGGCCCCCAGCACTTTGCGCACGCCAATTTCTTTGCGCCGTTGTTCGGTGGCGTAGGCGGCCAGACCGGCCAGACCCAAGCAGGCGACCAATACGGTCAAGACCGAGAAAATTTGCAGGATCTGGGCCCAGCGCTCTTCGGCCCGATACAGAGCCCGGTAGGACTCGTCGGCAAATTGGTATTCGAGCGGTTGGCCCGGATTAAAGCGCTGCCAGGTTTTTTCGATAACAGCCAGTCCCGCCCGCGGATCGCCGGGGGCCAGGCGCACGCTGACCCACCACAGCCACCCCGGGACCTCGAAATAAGCCGTCGGCCTTATAGCCTGGTGAAACGATTCGAAATGAAAATCGCGCACCACCCCGACGATACGCCCGTCCCCTTCCCCGCCCGGCACCCGGGCGCCGATCAGGTCGGCCGGGCCGGCCAGCCCCAGGGCCTTCACCGCCGCCTCGTTGACCGCGTATTCCCCGGCGGCACCGACTTTGGGCAAACGGCCGGCGGCGACCTCTATCCCGTACGTCCGGAAAAAGTGCGGCGTCACCGAAACGGCGCGCATGGGGACCTTGGCCAGCGGACCGTTGGCCGGAGCGATATCAAAGGTCCAGCCGTCCAATAGCCGCCCCGAAGGTATGCGGCTGCTCATCGCCGCTTCGACGATACCGGGATGCCCCACCAATTCGGCGCGGAAGGCCTCGAAACGGTCGCGCACGGCGCCCCCCCGCCCGATAGTGACCACTTGGCCGGCATCCACCCCGAGCCGCTGCTGGCGGCAGAACTGTACTTGCTGGTGGATAATGGCCGTACAGGCGATCAAGCCGACAGCGACGCCCAATTGTCCGGCCACCAACCACGAGCGAAAACGCCCCTGGCCGGTGACGCCTTTGAGGACGGCCACCGACCGCACCGACGCCAGATACAGGGCCGGATAGATGCCAGCCAACAGGCCTGTGACCAGGGCCACCGCCCCTAAAGCCGGCAAAATAAGGCCGTCGCCCAGGTAGTCGAGGCCCAGGGGCTTTTCGCTAAACCCCCTAAACCACGGCAGCGCCAACTCCACCAGGGCCAAAGCCAAGACCAGGGCCAGCAGGGCCAAGACCAGCGATTCACCCAGAAATTGCAGCACCAATTGGCGCCGTTGCGCACCCAGCGATTTGCGCGTCCCCACTTCGCGGGCCCGCCGGCCCGCCCGGGCGGTCGATAAGTTGGTAAAATTGGCGCAGGCAACGATAAGCACCAGCACTCCCACCAGGGCCAAAACGCGCACATAGGCGATATCGCCATTGACGCCGATTTCTGCTTCTAAATGGCTGTGCAGATGAATATCGGTCAACGGCTGCAGCACCAGCTTGCTGCGCTCGTCATTGGGATTGGCCACATGGCGGCGCAGGAAAGCCGGCATCAGGGCCTGTAAATCGGCGCGCTCCATCGCCGCGGGCAATAAGGCGTAGGTATAGTAATTATTGCCTCCCCAATTATCGGCGTTTTCAGGATTCCAGCGGGCTTGGAGGGTGCTAAAGGAAATCAGCAAGTCAACGTCGAAATGGCTGTTGTGCGGCAGATCGCGCATGATTCCGCTCACCGTAATATCGTAGCTATCTTCGACCCGTAGCATCTGCCCCAGGGGGTCCTGGTCGCCAAAATAACGCCGCGCCGCCCTCTGAGTGAGGACTGCAGTATAAGGCCCGCCAAGGGCTCCACGTTCGAGGGCGAAAGTGAATATTTCGAATACCTGCGGCTCGGCAAAATAGGCTTGGCGCTGGTAAAAGGCTTCCTCGTCGGCACCAATCAAGAGCGTCTGGTTGATCAGGCGGGCCACCGCCAATTCGGGAAAATCCTGGCGCAGCTTGGGCGCCAACGGGGCCGGCACCGCCGCCATATGCATCTCCATGCTGGTTTCGGTGGCCGGCCACTGGCGCGTCACCCGCACAATACGGTCGGCCCGCCCGTGCCAACGGTCGTAGCTCAATTCGTCGCGCACGAATAAGGCGATCAGGATACAGCAGGCCATGCCAATGGCCAGGCCCAGGACATTGATGGCGGCAAAGGCCTTTTGCCGGCGCAGATTGCGCAACGTCACCAGTAGATAATTCCGCACCATAGGTCTGTTTCTCCCGTTATCTGCTACGAGTCGCCCAAGAGAAAGGCGCGCGACTTGGCAAATGTGATATGCTCGTCGGGCTGGTACTCAACGTCGTGACCGGCCTGCGGGTGCAAGACCGCTTCAAATTGGTCCGCCCCTAGTTCCGCCATCCGCGCCATTAGGGCCTGGGCGTTGTCGACCGGGACCATATTGTCCTCGACCCCGTGGTGCAGTTGCGTGGCCCCCGACAAATGGGCGAAATACAGCGGCGAAGAGGCCAAGATATGCTGGCGCACAGCGGCCAGCCCGCGGCCCCCTTCGATCGCCGGCTTGAGGAACCACTCGACGAATTGCCCCGCCTCGCCCCCTTCCCCGGGCCCCCATTCGTTGGCCAGGGTATCGGCAACGGTCTCCGCCATCAACCAACCGCCGTAGGTCATTAGCTTGAACCAGTCGGTCGGGGCCGACCAGGCCAGCACCCGTTTTATGCGCTGGTCGCGCTGACCGGCCAGCAATGCCACGCCGCCGCCGCGGCTTTTACCAAAGCAGGATACCCGCTCGGCAGCGGCCACCGGGGTTGCTTGCAGCGCCGCCGACAGCAGGGCGATGGCATCGTCTGCGGCCCCGTCCCAGGCGTTGGTGCGGTCACCGGCCGACTGGAAACGGCGCTCCTTCCAGATTAGCGTTTCGCCGCGCAGACAGGGGATCACGTAGACAAAGCCGCCCCCGTCGCGTCCCAGAAAGCGGAGGCTCTTGGGGCCCCCAGAAATATCGAGCGGGAAGTAGGATGGATTGACGCCTTTCAGTTCGAGCAGCACGGGACAGGGATCCGTGCTATTGGGAACAAATACAGCGCCGTAGTGCTTGCTGCCCAGGACAGTGTGCGAAAGAATGGTCACCCGGCCCTCAAAATGCTCCCAGGAGACGGGCTCTTCCAGCTCTACCGTGACATCCTTTGCGCCCAACTCCCGCCCCTGCCAATCGGCCTCGACCTGGGCGATCTCCGCCGCTGTCGGGTCCGCCAACAACTCATTGAGCCCAAAGGGCACGGACCAGCCACGACGCAGTGGTTTGCCGCCGAGTCGCCGCAGCCCCAATAGGGCGTCGGCGTCACCGGCGTCGAGGTCGTGGGCCCGCTCAAAAGCAACCCGGCCCCCTTCGCGCTCGCCGCTGGCCACCAGGGCGCGGCCCAGTCGGGTATGGACCTCCGGCGCATCTGGATAGCGCTGGGTGAGTTGCCGGTAAAAAGTGACTGCCGTATCGACTTTTGAAGGAAACGAAGCGAAAAGAGTAGCTGCAATGTCCAGGATCGCCGTCACATCGTCGGCCTGCCCGGCAAAGGCTTCAGCCGCTTCTGCCCCCCGACCTTGGTCGAGCAATTCCAGCGGATGGCTCTCGTCGTCTCCCAAGCGTCCGAAGACCATTTCACGGTCGCCGTAGCCGCTCAGCACACAGGCCGAACTCTCCGCCCCCTGGCAGCGGAATTTGATCCGCCGCTCGGGAAAATCCTCGACGCTGAATTCATCGTCCCCAATGGGGAGCAAGGTCTGTGAGCTGGACCAAAGTCGGTGCCGCAGGATCAAGCGGCCGCCGTATTCTTCCACCACCGCGGCCCCGGTGAACGATTGGCCGTAGCGTCCCAGATAATCAGTATACATGATACTTCCTTTGCTTTTTTATTGACTCCGCAGCACATCGGCCGGCCGCGCCGCCGTGGCCTGCAGGAAATGGTAGGCCACCGTGCCCAAAGCCAGCACCAGCGAGCCGGTCAAAACTGCGGCGAAAAGCCCCTGTCCCATTTGGACGCTGTAGGCGAATTGTTGCAGCCAGTTATCGCCAAACAGCCAGGCCAAGGGCCAGGCCAGGACATTGGCCAACCCCACCAGCAAGGCAAACTCCCGCGCCAACAGCAGCAGTAAACGGTGCCGCGGGGCCCCCAGGACAACGCGTATGCAGATCTCGCGGCGGCGCCGCTGGGCGGCGTGGGCGGCCAGCCCCAACAACCCCAGACAGGCGATGGCGGCAGCCAGGGCGGCGATAAACACGCTGGCCCGCACCAAGGTCCGGGCCTGGCTGTAGACGCGGTCGAGTTGGGCGGCGAAAAAGTCAAATTCAAAGGGCCGGTTGGGCAGCAAACGGCGCCAATTTTTCTCCAAAAACGCCAGCACCGCCGCCTCGTCCGCCCCGTCGATACGCACGGTCAAGTTATCGGAACAAAGCTCCTGGTAGTACAACACCATGGGACCAATCTCTTCGCGCAGGCCTTCGTGGTGGAAATCGGCGACGACGCCAACTACTGGCCCACTATGGACTCCATCGGCAAATCCCAACCCGGTCCCAAGCGCCCCGTCCCCCAATAGCCGCGCCGCTGTCTCGTTGAGCAAAAAGCCGCTGCGCGGCGCCCCGGAAGCGTAGTCCGCCCCCGCAAGCAGGCCAATGCCAAAGACTTCGAGGAAGCCCGTGTCAATGGGCAGCGTAAACATCCGCATCGGTTCGTCGCGGCCGGCCACCTGCACCGCCTGCCGGGGCGTGAAGGCGCCCCAGCCCGGGGAGACTTCGGCCGTGGTCACCGCACGCACGCCGGCGTGGTCGGCGAAAGCGGCCCGCAGCGCCTGGGGCTGGTCTTTTAGAGTGGCGTCTACCTGAAAAATAGGCAGCACAACTAAATCGTTGGTGCGCAGCCCCAAATCGCGCTGCGCCACATATTCGACCTGACGGTGTACGATGGCAGTGACCAATACCAACAGGACGGACAGGAGAAATTGACAGACAACCAAAGAGTGGCGTACATATCCGCCGCCGCTGCGACCGGCCGCCTGCACCAACCCCCGTGGACTCATGCGGGCCAGTACTAAGGCCGGGTAGGCCCCGGCCACAGCGCCGACCGCCGCAGCAATGCAGAGACTGAACCCCAGGGATCGCAGCGACGACCCTGCCCCCAGTTCCAGGGGGCGCTCGAAAAAGGTCGACAGCCAGGGCATGCCGGTCTCGACTAGCAACAAGGCAAGCGCCAAGCCCAGCAACGACAACAACAGCGCTTCGACGAGGAATTGCAGGGCCAGTTGCCGGGCCGAGGCGCCGGCGACCTTGCGCACGCCGACTTCGACGCTGCGCAGAGCGCTGCGGGCCGTCGACAGATTGGCGAAGTTTATGCAGGCGATGGCAAGGATAAACAACGCCGCCGCGCCTAGGGTAACTATAAGCGCTACATCGCCGTAGCCCGCCAAGCCGTAATCCCGCTCCGAGTAGAGCCAGATACGCGTCAGCGACTGCAGCAAATAGCGGTTGTCGCGGGCGTAGGCAGCACCGAACCGCTCCAGGACCAGCGTGTTGACCGGATCGGCCAAAACCTCGGCCGCAGCGGCTGAATCGAGCAGCAGGTAAGACTGCACTTGGTGAGGCGCCGCGCCGCTGCCGCCATTCCAGGCCGCATCCAGTTCCGGCGCCGGCGGGCGGGTGGCAGTGAGGAAATCGAAAGTGAGATCCCCCAGTGCGTTAGCGGGCATATCGGCCAGAATACCAGCGACGGTGAAATCGGCCTCGAACCACTTGTGCCCCAGGGTAATGGTCTGCCCCAAAGCCGGGGCACCGCCAAACAACCGCGCCGCGGCCCCCTGGCGCACCAGCACGGTATAGGGTTCGCCCAGACGAGCCGGGTCTCCTGCGACCAGGGGAAAATCAAAGACACTCAATAGCGCCGGATCGGCGATAGCGATAGTGCCCCCCTGAGTTTCCACCCCGCCCACCACCCAAGCGCGGTCGCGAAAAATGCGTACCGCCTCTTCAACCTGGGGAAATCCCTCCTGCAACGCCGGTCCCAGGGCGCCGACGCTGCGGCGACTGATACTGCGGCGTTGGTCTTCGTCGGCGGTCTCGCGCAACAATCGGTAAATACGCTCTGAGTGGGCGTAGTCTTTACCGACGCTTAAATCGTATTCAAGCAGCACCTGGACGACGAGGCAAGCGGCCAATCCCAGGGCCAATCCCAAGCCGTTTACCAGCGCGTGCCCTTTGGCCTGCAGCAGACGGCGGACGGCGATAATCAGGTAGTTGCCCAGCATAACTCTAACTCCCGGACTGGAGGGGTGAACTCAATCGCATCGCAGGGATTCTACGGGGTTCGCCATGGCTGCCCGCTGTGCCCTGTATGCAACCGTCGCCAAAGCCAGGACAGAAGCCGCCGCAACGGCCGTCAAGACGGCGGCAAAGGAAAATTCGATGCGGTAGGCGAAATTCTGCAGCCAACGCTCGCTGGCCCAGTAGGCCAGCGGCAAAGCGATCAGGTTGGCCAGCATGAAGCGCCCGACGAACTGCCGGGTCAGCATCCAGGTGATCCGCGTCAAAGACGCACCCAGCACTTTGCGCACGCCAATCTCTTTCTTGCGTTGCTCGACGATATAGGAGGTGAGGGCGAAAAGTCCGACGCAGGCAATCAAAACAACTATCGCTGAGCACATTTCTAGTACTCCGGCCAGTCTTTGTTCTGATCGGTACAAGCGCTCGAGTTCTCTGTCGAGCAGGAAATACTTATGCTGCAGCCCGGGGGAAAAATCCGCCGCCGTCTCGCGAAGGTGTTCCACGGCCGATGCCATAGCGCCGGCCCTGGCGCGCACTGCGATATAGCGCGGCGCTATATCGTAGTGCAGCAGTACTGCGCGCATGGGTTGGTGCAGTGATTCGACGTGGTAGTCGGCGAAGACACCGACCACCTCCTTTTCGCGAACTCGCACCTGCTGTCCAAGGGCCTGTGCCGCAGTACCCAGACCCAAATCCTGCACCGCCCTCTCGCTGATCAGGCACGTACCTTCGGGCTCGCCATGGCGAAAATCGCGGCCGGCGACGATCTCCAAGCCCAGGCTCTCTATGAAGCCGGCATCGACGCGGGTCTCCCAGACCTGCGTCCAATCCTGCCCTTCTCCGTCGCGGAAACTGAACGCGTCCATATGCCGTCCGGGTACGCTTGCAGCCGCCGCGACGGCGGTGATATCCGGGTTTTGCAACAACGCCGCCCGCACAGATCCATAGTGCTTTTGCAGCACCGCGTCGGTATGCAGGACGGCTACTTGATCTCGGTCAAAACCGACCGGCTTCTGGCGCAGAAAACCGAGTTGTGTGTGTACGATTACGGTGCCGATCAACAACAGTACGGAAATACAGAACTGGACCACTATCAGCAAACTGGCGGGTCTGTGGCCACCCTGCCCCCGACCTCCGCCCAACAGTGCGTCGACAGGCCTGCGGCGGGAGAGCAGGAGCGCCGGATACACCCCGGAGAGACAGCTGACGCAGAGGACCAACCCGGCAATTCCTGCTAGAAAGCGCGGATCCCGGTAATTGGTTTCGAGTTGGGTCCCAGTAAGCTGGCGCAGATAGGGCGCCAATAATTCTACGATAGCCAAACCAATAGCTATGGCGGCGATACTGAGCATGGTCGCTTCGCTCAGGAACTGCACCATTAACTGCCCACGACGGGCGCCCATGGCCTTCCTCGTGCCCACCTCGATGCGGCGCCGGAGGCTGCGCGCATTGGTCAAATTGATAAAGTTGATCGCCCCCATCAACAGCATGCCGGCACCCAGGGCGAAGGCCGCGTGCAGAATATACAGCGGCGTATTCTCCCCTAGCTCGCCTTTGAGATGCGAATGCAGGTGGATACTCTTCAGGGGCTGCAGGCGGACCCCGACCCGGTCCCGGTCTATCTCCGCCCCGGTGGCAACCAGATCGGCGAGGTGACTGGTAACAGCTTGGGGATCGGCCTTGTCGGCCAACAGCAGGTAGGTGTAGAAAACGCCGTTGCCCCAGTTCTCCAGCTGTTGCCCAAGCCAGTTGTCCGGCCCGTAGAAAGTGACCAGCGATCCCAGGTAATCAAAATGGAAATGAGACCTGGCCGGCGGATCCTCGATAACGGCCGCCACTACGTAGTCTCCACCGGCCAGTTGGACCGTGGCCCCCAGTGCTTCTACTGGGCCCATCAGCGCCTGGGCAAAGCTCTGCGTCAGGACAACGGTTCCCGGCGCCTCCAGCGCGCTTTGATCGCCGCTCAAGAAATGGAAAGTGAACAACTGGACTTTTGCAAAAATCAGGTGAGGGCAAGATGGTCCATAATCTTTGCGATCTCCCATTTAGCATCCGTTGCTTGTTGAATGGCCCAGGTCAGCGTCTTGCCCAAGACCTCTTTGGCAACGGCTCGACAGGCTTGGCCGATGGTCGTCAGCCGTTCTTGCGTCCACGCACTCGCACGGCGGGTGTGCATCTGGGCCATGAGCAGACTGTGCACTACGATTACGAGGTATGTGTGCCTGGTCAGGCCCTCGCCTGTACGCAGTTGACAGTCACCCAGACCCAGATGCTGCTTGCCGTCCCGGTGAAAGGTTTCGGTGCCGGTCCAACGTTGCCGATAGGTTTTGAGGATGGTGCTGACGTGCCAGTGAATTCGATTGGTGATCAGGATCTTGGCGGGCTGGCGGCCGTTTTTTCGGTCCCACAGAATCACCAGGCGGACCGGATGATCCACGTCGGGGATCGAGACGATTTTGGTGAAATACCACTGCAGCTTAGTCCCCGAAACGACCGGCCGTCGGTCGGGGGCTAACAGACGGCGGGCTAAGCGATTCACCGCCAGTTTGTGGCCGTTCCACCACAGGGTTCGGTTGGCTTTCAAGTCGCCCACATAGGTCCGCTCCAACCCCTGGATATGGTTGAGAATCGCGGCGTTGGTAAAATAGCTGTCGAAGGTAAACGACCCCGGAATAGCCTCGGCTACGACCCAGTCAATGAGCTCTTTACAGAGGGTCGTATGATCTTTAAACCCCTCGGGATCGGCTTCTTTCTTGCGGAAGCGGCGAAACTCCAGCGGATAGTATCGGCCCGATGGACACACATAGTTGGCGATGAGATAATCATGGGCAATGACGTAGCGCTGGTCGGCATGATCCCACAACCAGCCCACATCCTCAATCAACTCACCCGTATGGGTGATCAGTGTATTGTCGATGGGAATAACGCCCCTCGTCGCATAGCGCGTGGCCGGTTGCCCTTGCAGCCAGGCCAGGCGCTGCCGATTCAACTGCTGGGCATCCCACGGGGCCTCATTCAGCCAACGATTGAGACAGGATTGATCCGTCGTCTCGACAAATTCGGCGTTAATCGACGAGACATTCTTGCGTTGGGCCACCAGCAAACCCGTCAGGTATTCGCCAAAATGACGCCGCTCAGGCGCGTTGGCAAACACCCCACCCCAAGTGTCAACCGCTTCTTCAACCACCGTGGGAAAGCCGATAATGGCAGGCATGGCATCCAATCCGAGACAGGGGGTGGGGAATGACTACATTTTGCACCAATTAATGCATACTAACCGCGTTTTGCAAAAGTCCAGTGAACAAGTCAAAGACGCCGGGGTCGGCAAAAAAAGCGCGCTCTGTCACCACAGCCCGATCCCCGTATGTAACCGTCCGGCGACCGTGGTGGTGGCGCAAACGAACGGCTTCAACGACATCTGGGATCTGGCTCTTGGCCACCTCTGCCCAAGGTCCGGCTACCCGCACATAGTCGCGGTCGACAGCGCGAAAGACCGAATCGGCTTTGGCGTGGTGCTCGTCGTAACTGGTCTCGTACAGGGCGAATACCAGAATCGCCGTCGCTCCTGTCGTCCCCACGGACAGTCCCAAAAGGTTGACCAAGGTGTAGACGCGGTCTCGACACAGACTTCGGAATGCGACTTTCAAGTACTGGAGTACCATTGCCCGCTCTTTCGCAGTTGTGCTCTATTCATAGCGCAGCGACTCGACCGGATTGGCCTGTGCCGACTTCAGCGCCTGATAACCCACCGTCGCCGCAGCCAGGACCAGCGTCGCTCCACCGCACCACAGGAAGGGCCCCGACGACAGGTCTATGCGATAGGGAAAATGGGCCAGCCATTGGCTCATCAGATAATAGGCCACCGGCGCCGCCAGCAGATTGGCCAGGGCGATCAACTTGACGAAATCGCGCGAGAACAGCGCCGCGATGCCGGCCGCCGTGGCCCCCAGCACCTTGCGGACGCCGATCTCCTTGGTGCGCTGCTCGGCCGCGTACGAAGCCAGGCCAAACAGCCCCAGGCAGGCGACCAATACGGCCAGCAGGGCGAACAGCGCGAAAATCTTGTTGAGGTGCGCCTCCCCCTGGTAGTAGCGCGCCAGCTCGCGGTCCAAAAACCAGTGCTCGAATGGGACATCCGGGACGAAGCGCTGCCAGGTCGCTTCGAGGTGTTCCAGCGTCCCCGGCATATCGCGGCCGCTGAGCCGCAGGGTCAAGGTGAGCTGGGCCCAATGGTGCATGACCAACGGCTCGATGGGGCGGTACAGCGATTCGGTGTGGAAATCGCGCACCACCCCGACCACGTGGCCCGATTTCTCCCCCTGCCAATCGAAGCTCTTGCCGATGGGATCCTCCCAGCCCAGCTGGCGCACGGCCGTCTCGTTGAGCAGGAAGGCGTCGGAATCCCCCTGGCGATCGGACTTGAGATTGCGGCCGGCGACCAGTTCCATGCCGAAAGTTTCCAGGAAGTCGCCGTCGATGCCGATGACCTGCATCTCCCAGGCGCCCTCGGGCTCGCCCTGGGGACGCACGGCGTGGTATTCGACGTAGTTGAAACTGCCCGGGGGGGGCCACGACGCCGTGCCGCCCAGGACTTGAGGGTGGTCGAGGAAGGCGCGCTTGACGGTTTCGGCGTCAGTGCCAACTTCGACGCGCCCGTACAAGGGTAGGTTGACCAGCAACTGCTTATCGTAGCCCAAATCTTTCTCGTTCATATGGCGCCCTTGCTGGTATACCACCGCAGCGGCGATGAGCAGGACGGCGGAGACAGCGAACTGCAGCACCACCAGGCCCTGGCGCAATCGCGGTGCCCCGGTTTTGGAGGCAAGCCTACCTTTCAGCGTCTGCACGGGCTGGAAACGGGCCAGGACAAAAGCGGGATAACTGCCCGCCAGCACTCCCACGCCAAGCCCCAGCCCCACCAGCAGCATCCCCAGGCCGGGGCTGTGGCCAAATTCCAAGGTCATCGGCGCAGCTTGGTTGACCTGCATAAATTCGTTGAAAAAAGGCAGGCCCAGGCGCGCCATCGCGTAGGCCAGGACCAGCGCCGCCCCGGTCAGCAGCACCGCCTCGCCGAGGAATTGCCGCGCCAATTGCCGGCGCCCGGCGCCGATCACTTTGCGCAGCCCCACCTCCTTGGCGCGACGACTCGATTGGGCGGTGGCCAGATTCATGAAGTTGACGCAGGCGATGAGCAGCAGCAGGGCGCCGATAAGGGCGAGCCGGCGGACGAACTCAATACCGCGCCCCACCGACAGACCGTAGTCGGCCTCGGAGTAGAGCCGGATGCGGTCGACCGGCTGCAGACGGTAGTCGACTTTGGCGGCCAGTTCCGCGCCCAAATGGCGCACTTCAAAATCGGCCAGGTGCGCCTCTACTTGCGCGGCGGAGGCGCCCTCCCGCAGCATGATATAGCTGACAAAAGGGCGCCACGACGAATCCGTCTCCCAGAGATCGAACTGGTCCCTAAACCACTGCGAGGTCTCGGCCGAAGGGTGGGCGGTGAGAAAGTCGAAAGCCACCTGGGCATACGGGGACATATCCCCCATCAGGCCCGTCACCACATAGTCGCCGCCGAGCTTGTCGTCGGCCACGGTGATGACCTGGCCAATGGGGTCCTGGTCACCGAAGTAATCCCCGGCCAGGCGCTGGGTGATGACCGCCGTATTGGGCCGGGCCAATACCGTCGCCCGGTCGCCGCGCAGTAACGGAATATCGAACATCTCCAACAGCGCCGCATCGCCCAGGGCGACATCGATATAGAGCTCTTTGTCGCCGTGCCGGGTCCAGATCCACCAATCGTCGAGCAGGCGAGCCGTGTCCTCGACCTGGGGAAATTCACGCTGCATGGCCGGCCCCAGGGCGCTGGGCGCAAAATAGTCGATCTGCGCCCCACTGCCAGCCATTTCGCTCTGCCGCAAAACGCGGAATACGCGGTCCCCTTTGGCGTGGTAGTTGACGTAGCGGAATTCTTCCTCAATAAAGAGGAAGATCAGGATGCAACCGGCCATGCCGATCGACAGCCCCGCCAAGTGGATCGCCGTGAACACCTTGTTGCGGCGCCACTGACGCAGGGCCATGCGCAGATAATTGCGCCACATCTCAGTGGCCCCGTTCCTTCATGATATTCTCGGTCACCACCTGGCCGTCGAAGAGGTGGATCACCCGGTGGGCAAAATCGGCGTAGGCCGGCGAATGGGTCACCATGGCCACGGTGGTGCCGCTCTCGTTGAGTTGGGTCAGCATGCCCATGACCTCGTCGCCGTGGGTAGAATCGAGGTTGCCGGTGGGCTCATCGGCCAGGATCAATTTCGGCTGCCCCACCACCGCCCGGGCCACGGCGACGCGCTGCTGCTGGCCGCCCGACAGCTGCTGCGGAAAATGCTTCTGCCGATGGGTGATCTGCATATGGTCGAGGATGGCGTTGACCCGCTCCCGGCGGTCCTTACCCGACATCCCCAAATAGAGCAGGGGCAATTCGACGTTTTCGTAGACGGTCAACTCGTCGATTAAATTAAACGACTGGAAGACGAAGCCGATGGCCCCTTTGCGCATATTGGCACGGCGGCGCTCGGAAGAGGTGGCCACCTCTTCGCCCAATAACCAGTATTCGCCGGCACTGGGGTTGTCGAGCAGTCCCAGCAAATTCAACAAGGTCGATTTGCCGCAGCCCGAAGGCCCCATAATGGCGACGAATTCGCCACTGCCGATCTCGATATTGACGTTGTCCAGCGCCGTGGTCTCAACGTCCTCGGTGGTGTAGAGTTTGCGCAATCCCACGGTGCGGATAACCGCCGCGTCGTTGCTCGCCTGATTTTCTTGCTGTTGGCTCATGGCCTTTCCTCCTTGTCGTTAGCGCAGTACCAATACATCGATATCGTCGCCGAAATTCTCATAGCTCGAAGTAATCACCCGCTCGCCCGGGACCACTCCCTCCACCACTTCGTAGGCCCGGGGGTTTTGCCGGCCCAGCTTTATCGGCCGCCGGCGCGCCTGGTTGCCCTCGGCATCCAGCACATAGACCCAATGGCCGCCGGTAGTCTGGTAAAAGCCGCCGCGGGCCACCTGCACGGCCTCGGCCAGGTCGCCCAATTCCAGGCGGATATGCAAGGTCTGGCCGCGGCGAATGCCCTGGGGCACCGACCCGTCGAAGACCAGATCGACCTCAAAGCGCCCTTGGTCCACTTCCGGGTAGACCTTGCGGATCACCAGGGCGTAGGTCTCCTCGTCGATATCGAAATGGCCCCGCTGGCCGCGGTTGACCCGGCCAATATAGTGCTCGTCGATGGCGGCCCGGACCTTGAAGCCGTCGACGATATCTATTTGTCCCAGACGCTGGCCGGTGCTTTTGCTTTCGCCGATCTCCGCCTCCAAGGCCGTCAGTTGCCCGGCCACCGGGGCCCGCAGGGTCAGCTTGTCTAGCCGGCCGCGGATAATCTCCAAATTGCGCCGCATCCGCTCTACAGCGGCCTGCAGTTGCTCGACTTTACTGGCGGCCAGCAGCGAATCCTGGGCCTGGGTCTCCTGCGACAGGGCCATGCGGCGGGCGCTGTACTGGTATTCGTCGCGCAGGCGCTCAAATTCCTGCAGCGGCATGATCGCCGCCAGATCTTCCCGCGACAATGACGCGTAGCGGTCGAGGTTGCGCTTGTCGATGGCCAATTTGTACTCGATTTCCATCAGCCCTTGGCGGGCGCGCAGCAAATCCTGTTGCATCGACAACTCGCCGTTGCGCAATTCCTCGCCGCGGCGTTCCAGTTCGGATTCTTGCTGCAGGACCTGCAATTCGAGTTCGGAATTGGTCAGCCGCAACAGCGGCGTCCCCACCTCTACCAGGGTGCCCTCTTCGGCCAGCACGCCCTGGACCTGACCGCTGACCAGGGCGTCGAGGTAGACCGTGCGCAGCGGCCATACCGTGCCCCGCACCGGGGTATATTCCAAAAACGGCGCCGAGGTCACCGTTGTAACGGTCAGCCGGTCGCCTTCGACATAGAGTTTGCGCACGCCGCTGTCTTTGAGCAGCATATAGGTGAAAAAGCCCAGGACCAGTAGCCCGGCCACCGCGCCTATGACGCGCTTGGGCGTAAATCGACGCCGCACCAACTGGCGGTCCATACCAGTTCCGCCACCGGGACGAACAGAGCCCTGGTCGGCGTTTTCCGGTTGCTCATCGGGCAATAATTTTATATCTGCGGCCATGCTTTAAATCCTTAGCTGAGCGGTTTTACAGGTAAATAGCAAGGGCTATGCCAAGAAACATAAAATATTGTTTTATATTCAATTATGACATTTTTAACAAAAAATATTCGAACACTATCTGCACGCCGGCGATACACTAAGTGTCCGCTGGCGGACACCTGGCCTGTCCCCCTAAACCAAGCTCATTGGCTTTTGAGCACTTCCACCGGATTGCCCCAGGCCGCCTTCACCGTCTGATACCCCACCAGCAGCAGGACATGGGCCAGCCCCACCAACGCCGCTCCCGCCAACAGGCCGCCGCCAACCTGGGTGCGATAGGCAAACCCCTGCAACCACTGGTCCATAGCCCACCAGGCCAACGGCCAGGCGATGAGATTGGCCCATACTACCGGCTTAATGAATTCCGCCCCCAGTCCCATCACAATACGCCAGACAGGGGCGCCCAATACCTTGCGTATGCCGATCTCGCGGCGGCGCTGGTGCACGGTGAAGGCGACCAACCCCGTCAGCCCGAGACCGGCTAGGCCCAGGGCCAAGACAGCGAAAGCGGCGAAGATCCGTCCCAATTGCTCTTCCGAGCGATATTGACGGTCGTAGTCGGCACTGAGGAAGCTGTAGCGAAAATCCCGCTCGGGCACGTGCTGGAGCCATATCTTTTCCAGTCTCGCCAGAGTACCGGGTATATCCCCGGCGGCGATTTTGACCGCCAGATAGCGGAAAGTCAGAGGCTGTTGCCCCCAGGCCCACAATAGCATGGGGGCAATGCGCCGCTGCAACGAGTGGTAGTGAAAATCCTCGACCACACCGATAAGCCGGCCCACCGCCCCGCCGGGCCCCAGGGTCGCTTCCCGACCAATGGCACGGCCCGGATCGCCCCAACCCAAGTAGGCCACCGCCGCTTCGTTGAGCACAAAAGCGGCGGTCGTGTCCAGGGCCCTAGCCGCAGAAAAATCCCGCCCAGCCACCAACCTGAGAGAAAAAGTCTCGGCAAAGTCGGGGTCGGCGTTGTGCACTACAAAGGTCATCTGCTGTTCCCCTTCTGCCCCGCTCACTGGCAACGTCACTTCGCCGAATTGCTGCCCCGGCACATGGCGGGTAGCCGCCGCCTGCCAGACCTGACTGTCCTGCAAAAAAGCGGCCTTAATGGACGGATAAAGCCGCTGCATTTCTTCCAGCCCCCGCATATCGACAACCACGACCTGGGCCGCGTCGAAGCCCAGATTCTGACTGCGCATGAACTCCAATTGGCGGTATACCACTCCGGTGCCGGACACCAGGACCGCAGCGGCGGCAAATTGACAGACGATCAGTCCCTTGCGCAGCCGACGCCCTTTGGCCCCAGCCGGCGCCCACCCACCCCACAACTCGACCGGCCGTACCCGCGACAGCGCTACAGCCGGATAACTGCCCGCCAGGGCGCCCAGACCCACCGCCAAGCACAAAAAGACCAGGCCCAGCAGCGGATCAGCCCAAAAATCGAGGCGCAGATCCTTGCCCAACAACCGGTTAAATTCAGGCAAGGCCAAAGCCACCAGCAACAACGCCAGAACCAAGGCCAGCAGGGCGATGAGGACGGCTTCCCCCAAAAACTGTACCACAAGCTGGCGCGGCTGCGAGCCGACCAGTTTACGCAACCCCACTTCACGGGCCCGCAAGGCCGACCGCGCCGTGGTCAGATTGACAAAATTGATCCCCGACAACAAGAGGATAAAGCAGGCGATGCAGGCAAATGCGTAGACGTAGGCGATATCGCCGCTTGGACCAATGTCAAAGGGCATATCCGAATGCAGGTATATATCGGGCAACGGCTGCAAAAAATGTTTAAAGCGGAAGCCTTTTTTATCCTCCTCCACGCCGATATAAGCCCGGGTAATATCGCGCACTGCTGGCGCCAGGGAGGCTGCCGTTGCCGATTCGGCCAGCAGGACATAGGTATAGCAGCCAAAGCGCCCCCAACGCAACGGATGTCCCCAGGTCTCGTAGGCGTCGAAGGAGAGCAGAAAATCAAAGCGAAAATGGGCATTGGCCGGGAGCGGCGCCAGGACCCCGGTAACGGTGAATTCAAGGCTGTCCTGTAAGGTGAGGGACTGCCCCACAGCTTCGCTGTCGCCGAAGTAGCGACGCGCCATGGCCTGAGTGAGGACGATGGAAAACGGCTGTTCCAGGGCGGTTGTCCCAGCGCCCGACAGCAGAGGGAAAGAAAAAACCTGGAAAAAACCGGCATCGGCGTAAAAGCCGTTCTCTTCGAGGCCCTGCTCAGAGCCCCGGGCCATATGCAAAGGCCCGGGGGCCCAGCTGGTGGCGGCCAGACGCACCGCCCGTTCAATACCGGGCACGTCGCGCTCCAGGGCGGGGGCCAAAAGACCCGAGGCGTGGGGCAAATACTGGGTCGGGTCGGCGTCGAACTGCCATTCCAGACCAACCCGGTAAATACGTTCCGCCCGGACGTGGAAGGAATCGTAGCTGAATTCGTCGCGCACATGCAGCAGGATCAACGCGCTGCAGGCCAGACCTATCGCCAAACCGGCGATATTTATCGACGAATAGGCTTTGTACTTAAGTAAATTGCGACCTGCCACTACCAGGTAATTGCGCAGCAAATCCACCCTCCTTTGCGCAAACGGGTTAGGCGCTTTCTAGCCTCGCCCTCTTATTCCTACCAACCTTGCTCCCTGACGGCTATCCCCTATTCTCCCTAGGGCTCATTGCCTGGGCGCCGCCTGCGACCTTATCTTGTCACGACTGAACCGTTAGCCCTATCCTTTGAATCGTCGCAAGATATATGCCAAGCCCTTTAAGTACTTGCTCGCCAAGCAGATGAATTAAAATCTCGCCGCTGCCGCCTGCCCCATACTGTCCGCAGACGCTACACCTAGTGTCCGTAGACGCACACTTTGGAGCCCCTATATGAGCGCTGACGCCCCCGCCATTCTGGTCGTCGACGACGATCAGGACGTCCTGATCGCCGCCCGACTCCTGCTCAAGCAACAGGGCTACCAGGTCCGCACCGAGACGGACCCCAACCTGATCCCCAAAGCCCTGTCCGAACAGGCCCCCGACGTCATCCTCCTGGATATGAATTTCACCCAGGACGCCGCCTCCGGCCGCGAGGGCTTCTACTGGCTGCAGCAGATCCTTGAAAAGGACCCGGCGGCGGTGGTGCTGCTGATCACGGCGTACGGCGATATCGATACTGGAGTCCGCGCCATCAAAGAGGGCGCCGTCGATTTCGTCCTCAAACCCTGGCAGAACGAGAAACTGTTGGCCAATATCTCGGCGGCCCTGCAATTGCGCGACTCCCGCCTCGAAGCCCGCCGCCTGCGCCGCAGCCAACAGCAGCTGTCGGCCGATCTGGACCAACCCTTTGTCGAAATCATCGGCGCCGCCCCGCCTATGCAGGAGGTATTCCAGACCATCGCCAAGGTCGCCCCCACCGACGCCAGCGTCCTGATCTTGGGCGAGAACGGCTCGGGCAAGGAATTGGTGGCCCGACAGATCCACCGCCTCTCCGGGCGCGCCGACGAAGTATTCATTGCCGTCGATATGGGCGCCCTCAACGAAAACCTGTTCGAAAGCGAAATCTTCGGCCACGTCAAAGGTGCCTTCACCGACGCCCGCGCCGACCGCGCCGGCCGCTTTGAAATCGCTTCTGGAGGCACCCTTTTCCTCGATGAAATAGGCAATTTGTCGCCGCCCCTGCAGGCCAAGCTCCTGACCGCCCTGCAAAACCAGCAGATCGTTCGCCTGGGCTCCAACCAGACCATCCAGGTCGATGTGCGCCTTATTTGCGCCACCAATATGCCCATCGACCAGATGATCGCCGAGGGCGCCTTCCGCCAGGATCTGCTGTATCGGGTCAATACCGTGGAAATCCGTCTGCCCGCCCTGCGCCAACGCCCCGAAGATATCGAATTGTTGGCCACCCACTTCCTGGCCGTGTACGGGGCCAAATACCGCCGCGACCTGGCCGGCTTCGACGCCGCTGCCCTGACCCGTCTGCAGACCTATTCCTGGCCCGGCAATGTGCGCGAATTGCAACACGCCGTCGAGCGCGCCGTTATCATGAACGAAGGCGACCGCTTGCGGGCCGAGGACTTCCCCCTGACAGCGGCTCCGCCCTCGGGCGACACCTTGGCCCTGGCCGACTACAATCTCGAAGCCGTCGAGCGCCAGGTCATTGAACTGGTCTTGCGCCAACACCAGGGCAATATCAGCCAGGCCGCGCGCCAATTGGGCCTCACTCGCACAGCGCTGTACCGCCGTCTAGAAAAATATGGCCTTTGATTTGGATCGCCGTCTTGGCTTGCTGGCGCGACTCAGACGCTGGCGCGGCGCTTTCCGCACCCGCCTGGTGCTGCGGGTCATCCTGTTGGGGGGCACCCTGTGGCTACTGGTGCTGCTGCTGGACGATATGGCCTACCCGGCCGCCGCCCTTTTGGTTGGCGCCCTGGCGCTCTACCAATTGGTCGCTCTGGTGCACCTGGTGGACCGCACCAACCGCGAACTGGCGCGCTTTTTCGCCGCTGTCAAATACACCGATTTCTCGCAGACCTTCCCCAGCGGCGGTCTCGACACCTCCTTCAACGACTTAAACGCGTCTTTCAACCAAGTCCTCGACGCCTTCCGCCAGGCCCGCGCCGCCAAGGAAGAACAGGCGCGCTATTTACAGACAGTGGTCCAGCATATTGGCATTGGTCTGGTGGTCCACGACGGCGATGGCCGGGTATCGCTAATCAACAGCGCCGCCAAGCGTCTGTTGGGCGTGCCCCGGCTGGTCCATATCGCCGATTTGCAAAACCGCAGCCAGATGCTGGCCACTGCCATGCAGGACTTGGGCCCCCGGGGCCGGGACCTGGTGCAGCTGGAGGATTTGCAATTGGCCCTGGAAGCGGCGGTATTCCGCCTCGGCTCCAACGAGCATACCCTGGTGTCGCTATACGATATTGGCAACGTCCTCGACGAAAAGGAAATGGAGGCCTGGCAGAATCTGATCCGCGTCCTCACCCACGAGATAATGAATTCGATCACCCCCATTGCCTCGCTGGCCTCCACCGCCGGCCAATTGCTGGAAAGCGGCGAGCCCGACGCCGAGACCAGCGCCGATATCCGCACCGCCGTGGCCACCATCCAGCGCCGCAGCGAAGGTCTGCTGCACTTTGTCGAAGCCTACCGCGGCCTCACCCGGCTGCCGGCCCCCAGTTTTGAACGCTTGCCGGTGGCCGAACTATTCGCCCGAGTGGGACAATTATTGCAGCCGCAATTTGCCGCCGCCCAGGTCGCCCTGCACATCCGGGTCGATCCGCCCGGGCTCGACCTGATCGCCGATCCGACCCAACTGGAGCAAGTCCTCATCAACCTGCTGCACAACGCCCTCCAGGCCTGCTCGCAAACGCCCGCCGCCCGTGTCGATCTGGGCGCCCGGCTGATGGGCGGCAAGGTCGTGGTAGAGGTGGCCGACAACGGCGTTGGCATTGTCGCCGAAGCCCTCGACCAGATCTTCATCCCCTTCTTTACCACCAAACCCGAGGGCTCGGGCATTGGCCTGAGCCTGTGCCGCCAGATAATGCGGCTCCACGGCGGCTCCATTGCCGTGCGCTCAAAGCCGCAATCCGAAACGATTTTCACCCTGCGTTTCTAACCCATGCCAGGGAGCTGTATCTTTGTCCAATCTGGTTGATTTGCCCCGCGCCTCTCCCCTGGAGCAGGACCTCGACCCCGAGATTCTGCAGGCCCTGGTGCAACGCCTGCACCAGGGTCGCGCCTACGAGACCTGGCTCGGGCTACTGGTGGCCCGCCACGGCCATCTGGTACTAGAAACCTATCCGCCGCAGCGCACCTGGCGGGCCCGCAACGACCTCAAATCGGCGACCAAAAGTATCACCGGTCTATTGGCCGGCATTGCCCTGGAGCAGGGCTTATTGGATAGCCTGGAGCAGCCCATCGGCGATTTTTTCATGGAATATTTAACGGGCCCCAACGAGCCCAAGGGGGCCATCCGCCTGGTCGATCTATTAACCATGCAGGCGGGCCTGGAATGGGATGAATGGGCCGATAATTACCGCCACCCTGCCAGCCTTTTCGCCAGCCGCGACAGCCTGGCCTACACGCTCGGTTTTCCGCTGGCCGAAGCCCCCGGCAGCCGCTTCCGCTACTCGACCGGCACCTCGCAACTACTCGCAGGATTAGTACAACGGGCCTGTGGCCAGCCCCTGGCCGACTTCGCCCAAACCCACCTTTTTGACCCGCTCGGTATTGAGCCGCTGCGCTGGGATACCCACCCAGACGGTATCCCTTACGGCGGCATGCGCCTGCATCTGCGGCCCCGCGATATGCTAAAAATGGGTCTACTGTGTCTCGATGGTGGCCGTTGGCAAGGACGCCGCATTGTCTCTGCGCGCTGGCTGCAGCAGTCGACCGCGGTCCAATCCGGCGCCGATTTTTGGGAAGGGCCCTACGGCTACCACTGGTGGGTGCGGCCCCGCGGTTATACCGCCTACGGCTACGGCGGCCAGTATATCTACGTTTTGCCGCGCCAGGAATTGGTCGTCGTATTTACGGCGCGCGCCGATCTCAAGCGCCATATCCCTTTGTTTGCCCTGGAGCATCTGCTGCAGAAATATCTTATCCCAGCCTGTCTTTGATGCATTTGTATCAGATGGCCTTTGAGAGGGCCGGATATTTTTGCTGTTCTTGCGCATAAAATCCCCCTATACAACCGGCCATCAGTGCTTCAAATTGGTATTAGCGGGCGACGAATAACCCGGCGCTTTTGGCCAAGCGCAAACACCCGTGGCGCTCTATCTCGGCGGCAATCTGCCGGCGCAGCCCCGCCAACTGGTCGGCCGCGGGGGCAAGGGCCGTCGTCGACTGGAGATAGGTAACCAAGGGCTCGACTTCGGTAATTTCCAGGGCGTCTTCATAACGACGCAGTTCGACCTGGTCAAAAAATTTGCCCAATTCGGCGCCGCCGTTCTCCAACTTGAAATGGGCAAAGGTCTCGTCCCGGGGCACCGGACGGCCAAGGGCACGCAGGGCCCAATCGCGCAAGCCCTTTCCCTGGGTATCGCCGTTGGTCGCCGCGTACAGAATTCCGCCGGCTTTGAGCACCCGGCCAATCTCGCCCATTGCCCGACCCCTATCTGGGACATGGTAGAGCATATGGTTGGCGATCACGCCATCGAAGCAATCGGCGGCAAAGGGCAAGTGCTGGGCGTCGATGACGCTGTAGGAAAACTCCGCAGCGCCCAGGTGCCCCCGAGCCGTGGCCACCATCCCCGGCGACAGATCGGCCAGAGTGATCTGCCAGCCCGACGGAATCCGCTCCCGGTTGCGCTGCCACACCCCACCCGGGCCGCAGCCCAGTTCCAGCACCTGCGCCTGGGCGGGCAATTCGAATTGGTCAAAGACCCAGGGCAACCAGCCGCGCCGATTGACACTGAAGCGGTCGTGCAATTGCATCCGGTCCTGCAAATTGCCCGAATGGCTATATTGTTCCTTTTTCAAATAGTCCTGGTCGATCATTTTATTCATGGTCGCTTTGCTCCTCGTCGGCCTCAGGGGGTGTCCGATATAATTTAGTAAGATTTGGCTATAATTTGGGTGAGCCTTAGCACAAGTATCGATTGAACAAATAAGCCCCGTCATACTTCAAATTTAGCGTCCTCACTAGCCCAACGGAAACCTATGCTCACACTCAACCCCAACCTAATGGCCCAACTGGCCCAGGTGGTCAAACAGGGCATCCGCACCCTCGAACCGCACGCCGGCGACCGCGGTCCCGGGCCTTTTGGCGGCACCTTCGACTGGCATTCCTGCGTCCACGCCCACTGGATGCTGCTGTCCATGGAGCGATTTGGGGCGCCGGCAGATCCCTGGCTGCACAACCGCCTCAGCGGCGAGATACTCCAACGTGAATTCGACTTTTTGGCCGCCCACCCCAATTTTGAAATGCCCTACGGCCGTGTCTGGCTATTGCTGCTATTGGCTGAAATGGGCAAACAGGGGCAGGCCGACCAAGGCATCCAAGACCTAAGCCAGCAACTGCAACAAGAACTGCTCGATTATTTACAGACCCACCCCTTTCCCGAGTATCCAGACCGACCCTACCCCTACCTGGGGACCCATTATTCCTGGCTCTTCACCCACTGGATGGCGACCCTGGCGGCACAGTTGAACGGGGCTGACAGCGGCGAATTAGAGGCGCTTTGGCACAGCCGAATACAGCCCCAACTCGCCCCCTTGCGCCGTCACGATCCGGTGCCCAACGACTTCCTCGACCTGGACGTAATGGCCGATTTAGCCGTGCTGCTGAGGGAAAAAACGCCCCCCCTGGCCACTCGACTCACGGATATCCCCCCGTCCATCGGTGCGCATAACGCCCACCTTGCGGCGCGCCTGTTCCAGGAGCTGTGGGCCCGGGCGATCTGGAGCCCCGATTCCGTCCAGGACCTATTCAACGATTTGCTTGCCAGAGAATACCTGTGGAAATTCAATTTTGAGCACGCCAGCCACTTCGTGCCGCAATTCGCCTGGATGGCCGTATATCTAAGCGAGGGTTGGTCATAATTAGGGTGGCTCGTCCGTGGACGCCTGATCGAGGGCGACCAGCCTTGACACAAGTCCCGGTAGAAAAACAAATTAGACGAATTGCTAATTATGGCCAATCCTCATCTAATTTGCTGTATAATCAATATTTGTGCTAGCAGAGGTCTCGGGCCCGGATCGATGAAAGCGGATTCCACCCGACCTGGGAACGGAGCCCCGGTGGGGCTACGTGCGAAGCGGGCGGGTCGGAGTGGCCTCGGAGCGCGTAGCGCGAGAATGAGCGTCATCGATCCGGGCCCGAGACCGACCCACCACCCACTAACCGGGAGCTAACCCCACTCATGCGCCGCATTGACGCCCACCTCCACTACCCCGGCGATAGCGCCGAAGACCGCGCCCTACTCGACAAATACCAGCTCAAACTGTTCAATATCAGCGTCCCGCAACCCGATATCCAACGCTGGCGCGCCCGCACCGAACAATGGCGCCAACTCGCCCTCAAAGACCCGGCCCACTTCGGCTGGTGCGCCGGCTTTGACCTGCCGCGCTTTGACGACGCCGAATACTACGACGCCGTCTTCGCCGAATTGGACCGCGACCGGGCCGACGGCGCCCTGGCCTGCAAAATCTGGAAAAACGTCGGCATGGAAGTGCTTAAACCCGACGGTTCTTTTATGATGGTCGACGACCCCTTCTTCGATCCCATCTACGACTATTTGGAACAACACCAATTGCCGCTGCTCTTGCATATTGGCGAGCCCCTGGCCTGTTGGCAGCCCCTAGACGACCCCGACGACCCGCACTACAACTACTACAAGAACAACCCCCAATGGCATATGCACGGCCGCGCCGATTTCCCCGCGCACGCCTTTATCATGGAAGCCCGCGACAACTTGGTGGCCAAGCGCCCCAAGCTGCGCATTATCGGCGCCCATCTGGCCAGCCTCGAATACGACGTCGATGAAATAGCCCGACGCCTGGACCAATTCCCCAATTTCGCCGTCGATACCTCGGCCCGCCTGGGGGATTTAGCGCGCCAGGACAGTACTAAGGTGCGGCAATTCATTACCCACTACCGCGACCGCATCCTGTGGGGCACCGATATGGTCCACAACGGCTATAGCTCAGAGCTGACGCCGCAGGAACAGGAGCAGCGAATCGAGCGGGCCGAGACGACCTACAAAACGGAATTCGCCTATTACGAAACGGCGGGGCCGGTAACCGTGCGGGATAAAGTGGTCGAAGGGCTGGGCTTGGCCGAGGACTTGCTGGAGGACCTGTACTGGCGCAATGCGCAGCGTTGGTATCCTGGGCTGTGAACTAGGGCTAGGCTGGTGCATCCACAGGCGGGTAAAAGGAGAATCTACCGCCCCCTTACCCGCCGAGGCCTATGCCACAACATCAGCCCAGCCAAGCCGAAATTGAAGACTGGTTACGCCTACAGGAAGAACCGCTGGCACCATTCGACCCCGGCTTCCTCTCATCCCATAATGAACGGGAATGGGTATTGCCGACGCTGTCGTATTTCCACCGCAAGCGACTTATCACCGATATAGTGGGATCGCTCAAACCCGGCAAGGAGGCCACCGTCTACTGCTGTCGGGCGCATCCGGCCACTGATCTCGACCTAGTGGCGGCCAAGATCTACCGGCCCCGCGTTTTCCGCACCCTCAAAAACGACGGCCATTACCGCCAACATCGACACCAAAACCGCGACCGCCGCCGCCAACGGGCCATTCAAGGCAATACCAACAAAGGCCGCGCCTTCCAGGTGCAAGATTGGATCGGCTACGAATTCCAGACCCATACCCTGGCCCACCAGGCCGGTCTCGACGTGCCCATTCCGCTGGCGCAAAAAGACCATGCGGTACTGATGGAATTTATAGGTACCCCCCAACAGGCCGCCCCGCAGCTGCACCAAGTAGACATCGCCGCCAACGAGGCGGACAAACTTTTCAAGCGGTTACTGCGCAACGTCGAATTGCTGTTGTCCTGCCACCGGGTCCACGGCGACCTATCGGCCTATAATATCCTCTACTTCCAGGGTAAAATTTGGGTCATCGACCTGGCCCAGGCCGTCGATGCTCGCCACGGCGCCCAGGCTCTGGCCCTATTGCGCCGCGATATTCAGCGGCTGTGCGATTTTTTCCAGCCCCGCGGCATCGACGCCGATGCCTGGGCCCTGAGCCGCGATTTGTGGCAGCGCTATCAGCGGGGCCGCCTGCGCCATCACCGCAGCTAAGCCTTTTCTAACACCGCCCCTTCCGCCTGCAAACGCGTCCACATAGCCTGGTATTCCTGGCTGCCGTCGTCGTCCCAGTAATCGGTCTCGATGGGCGCGTCGTAGCGCATCGGCATCTGCCGCCGGCGGTCGGGCCGCACCATGAAAATGGACTCGGCCGGGTCGGCCATATTGAACAGTCGCGTGCCGCCGGCAAAGCGCGAGCGCAAGATCCACTTTTCCTGCACGGGAAGCTGCAAATTTTCCAGCCGCGCCAATTCGTCCCGGTCCAGACTTAGGCCCAAGCCCGGTTTTTCCGGCACCCGCACCAAGCCGTTGACCGGGTCGAGGCGCTCCTGCACCACGTCCGTCTTCCAGGTCTCGTAATCGTTGTGCATATGAAAAGTCCCGGTGGGAAAGGCCGCCATCATATGCAGGGCCATGGCCCGGGTGATAGCACCGCCGACATTTTGCAGCATAAACGGGGCGCCGCAGGCGGCAAACAGCCCAGCCTTGCGCTGGGCATCGCCAATACGGGCGTGCCCCAGCATATAAATATCGGCCGGCCGCATGGCCACTTCTTGGTTGGCGCCCATGGGGAAATGATGCAGCACAATGGGCAACCGCGAACGTCGGCGCAAATCGATATAGCCGTCGATATCCTCGCCCGGCAAGGGGTCCTCAAAGCAACCGGCCACTGGATACTGCGCCAATTTTTCGAGCAATTCGGGCATATGGTCCTGGGTGCCGTGCATAGTAAAATCGTAGTGGATCTTAAAACCGGGCGGGGCCACCGCCTGCATGGCCTCGGTCTGGTCAATGACATTCTCAAAGGGCGACAGGTGGTATTTGAGCCAGGTATAGCCCGCTGCGGCGTACTGCTCTACCGCCTCGGCCATGCGCCGGGGGTGGGTCGATACGGTCCAACTGCCCACCGGCACCCAGGAACGGTATTTCTGCCCGAACAGCTTGTACACCGGGACTCCGGCGGCCTGCCCCATTAAATCGTACATGGCCGTGCCCAGGGCCAGCGAGGTCTCGTCGCCCATCCATTCGAAGGGATTGCTGCCCCGATACTGGTCGAGAATATCCTCCGGCTCCCTGCCGCCCTCTCCTAACCCCACAAGCCCAGTATCAGTGTGGACCACGTAAACCGTGCGCCGCGTCGGCCCGTAATAGTGATTGAGTTGGTAGGCGATCCAGTCGTGGTACTCGGGGGTGATCTCGTGTACTTCGATCTCAGTGACGCGCACGCGTAGCCTCCCTGGTCAATACCAGATATCCGGATACCTGCGCTTAATTACGCAGAACAATCCGCCAAATAGTAAGACATCAGTGCTTCATAGTATTCAGTGCTTCATAGTATTCAGTGCTTCATAGTATTCAGTGCTTCATAGTAATATTAGCCCACTTCTCCTCAACGCCACAACCGCCGCATCTCCGCACTGCCCTCCAAGAGTTCCTCCAACCTCCCTTGGGCCTCGATGCGGCCCTGATGCAACACGACGATGTGGTCCGCCCGCTGCACTACCGGCCGCCGGTGCGAGACCACCAGGCAGGTGGCCCGCCGCGCAAACAAGCGCCGCCACAGAATCTGCTCGGTCTCGACATCCAGGGCGCTCGACAGATCATCGAAGACAAGCAGCTCGGGCTGGCGCACGAACATCCGCGCCGCGGTGACCCGCTGTTGCTGCCCGCCCGACAGCCTGATCCCCCTGGCGCCAATCGGCGTATCAAGACCGGCCTCCAACACATCGAGATCGCGCTCCAGCACCGCCGCCCGCAAGGCCCCGGCCAGATCGATATCGGATTCAGACAGACCCAAGGAAATATTGTCGCGCAAAGACTCGCTGAACAGGCGCGGCACCTGGGCCGTGAAGGCGCAGCGCGGCGGCACCAGGAAATTAGCCGGGTCGTCGACGACCGCGCCGTTCCAATAGTGCGTCCCGGCTGTCTTGGGTAACAGGCCGAGCAAAACCTGTAGGCACGTGCTCTTGCCACTACCGACACGACCGGTAATAACGGTGAAAGAGCCCGCCGCCAGTTGCAGGTCGATGCCCTCAATACCTTTGTCCGAGCCGGGATAGCGGTAACTCAGGCCCTCGGCGCGAAATTCTCGCAGCCGGTCAGCCGCTGTCTTGGGGGGCCGTAAGATAGGCGGCGCTCCGCCTTTCTCGTAGACTGCACCGTGCCGGACCAACGCCCCGGGGGGCGCCCCAGGCATGAGCTCGGTCATCCGTTCTATGGATACACCGGCCTGCCGGTAGCGGCCCATAGAGTAGCCGATGGCCATGGGTAGCTCGGTGATAGAGGGCAGATAGTAGGTGAACAGTGCCAGGTCGCCCACAGTAAAACTGCCGTCGCGAATAGCCTGGCCCGCCATCACCAGGATGATACCAACACCTAAATGGACAGCGTTGCCCGAGACCGAATCCAGCAACGACTCGAACAGGCTATTGCGCAAAGCCGCGCCGCCGCGTTCGTCATTTATCCGTCGGAAGCGCTCGACGACGCGCCGTTCGGCATGGGCCATTTTGATTGAAGAAGCGGCCCCGAATATCTCGCCGAGGAAACCCGTGACACCGCCGGCGGCCCGACGGCTGGCTCTGTGGTAGGTTTCGATCCGCTTCTGGGCCACTTGGACGACGGCATAGACCGCTGCGATGGGCAGAAAGGCGAATAACGTGAAGCGCCAATTGATCGTCCACATAATGGCCAGCGCCACCGACGCCGACAGGACGGCTCTGATCAGGTTGGCCAAGACGATGTGGAAGCCAGCGAAACTGCCCACATCACCGCGGAAACGGCTGATCGCCTCCCCCGGCGAGGCCACCAGGGCTGCGGCCCCGGGCAGGGTGAGGATATAGGCCAGGATATTCTTCTGCAATAACGCGCTGGCGGAAAATACGAACGGGATCCGGGTACAGGTCGCCGTATAGATGACCAAGCACCGGGCCAGCCCCGTGCCGCCGAGCAAGGCCAGGATCCCGATCAGGCCCATCTGCACCGCCTCCTCGCCGCCGAGCAGATTGAAAAACTGGCGCAGAGCCAGCCCCGGCACCTGGACCAGCCCAGAGGCCAGGACCATAGCCATCACATTAAAAAAGAAAGCCACCGGCCGATAGCGGATAAGGGCCCAAACGGCCCCTGCAGCATTCACTGACGCTTCCCGTCCAGACCGGTTTCCAGCAACTGCGCAAAGCGCGACCTGGGATCCGCTGCCAAGGCAGCCCGAGCCCCTTGCTCCTGGATGTGGCCCTGGTCGAGAATGAGAATATTGTCGACGCGCCGCACCGTACTGAGGCGGTGGGCAATGACAATACCTGTGCGCCCCTTTAGTAGACGGCCGATGGCGCGCTCGATCTGCGCCTCGGTGGCCGGATCGAGGCGCGACGAGGCTTCGTCTAGAATGACCAAGCCGGGATCGGCCAAAAAGGCCCGCGCCAAGGCCAGCAACTGCGCTTCCCCGGCAGACAATCCGCCCCTGTCACCGGCCAAGGGCTCCTCCAGCCCTTGGGGCAATCCGTCTAACCAGGCGCCCAGCCCCACGGCCCGGACCGCATCGTCGACGATGCGGTCCGG